>Ga0181343_1000251_pt1 | contig 25585 bp, 8 predicted proteins | sample Su13VDMLBSD_FD_130110 | JGI IMG/M metagenome (GOLD analysis project Ga0181343, IMG submission 130110) | Freshwater viral communities from Lake Michigan, USA - Su13.VD.MLB.S.D | ecosystem: Environmental > Aquatic > Freshwater > Lake | place: USA: Michigan | collected 2013-07-15
GATCCGATGATGCTCAGGAATCAAACTGCTCGGAGAATGCATTCTTTCAATCTTCTCCGCCGCGGTCTTGTAGTGATGGTTCTCTTCGTCGCAATTAAACCGGAAGTAAAACCGCTTTATCTCCTCCTCGACGATTTCGCGAGGCGTGTCAACAAGAACGTGTGCCAGACGAAAGGCTTTCCTTCCGGTGAGTGCCATATAAACCTGCCCCTGCGCGTAATAGATAGGGTCAGGCTTTCGCGTCTCCACAAACGTCCGCAATGTCCATGAGCACTTTATGTCCTCAATATAGTCGTCGAGAACGACGTCTGGCGTGCCTGTGAAATGGTCGTCCTCCCATGAATCTTCGTTTTTGACACGAAATTCGCCTGGGAATCGACGAGTCAGAACGCCGATAGCTTCACTCTCGCACATGATGCCCTTGAGCATCTCGTTGGTGACTATCGGCTCTTCATACTGGTACACGTTTCGGAGCCAGCAATCACGAATGTAATTGATTGCTGTCGCTCCAAACTTGAAATCACCATCTCGCTTTGCAATCAGGTCATCGAGCTCGGACTGCATTGTTGCAGTGAGTGGCTTGGCTTTCGCATCCAGCCTGCGAGCCTCCAATTCAGCCAGCCTAGCCAGCTGCTTTTCGGTGATGGCGTTTCCACCAACCATCAGTTGTCCAACGGACGAAGCGCGAAACTTCACTGACTTTGAGTCAGTCATAGCAAATCTCCCAATATGCCTTCAAATAGCGTTCAGAAGCAACCCCTGAACCGCTATGTATCCTAGCATCGACACCCCAGCATGCAATGGCATGGCGGGAATTTTTCGCATATTTGTTTTGCGGATCTACTTCTGGTTGTAGCTTCTTCGGATTTGCCTCATCCGCTCCAGGAGCGAGTCTTTCATGACGTATGCATTGCCTTTCCGTTGATAAACAGATCCATAATTTCGCTTGTAATAGGCGATCAGCAGTTGGACAGACTCCTCTGCTGTCAATCCAGATTTTTTGAGCTTATCCATGGCTTCATTTCGCTCGGAAACAGCTTTGTCGTACGTCTCGGTGCTTTGGTAATCCTTGCGAATCGGATTAGCTGACGCTCCGTACACAAGCATTTGCTTGCGAATCTCGCGTTGCTTGCGAACTTGCTCAAGTTGATCGACGCTCAGATATTGCTTGTAGGCAGGATCTTTTGAATCCCACTCCATCTCCTTCAAGTCCTTATCAAATATCTTCTTGCGATCCTCGGCGTTTGAGCTTGCGTATTTGGTTTTCGGCCCGTACGTCCCGCCACTCATTCCGAGGACGTTCAGTACGGCGATCGCTGGACCTTCTGGCACACCACGAGCCATTAGCGTCTCAACAACTTCTCGTCCCGCCAGAGGGATAAACAGTCCTGTGGTTGCCGTGGCTACCGTTGCTTTGTTGCCAACAACATCCTCGCCAGCAATGATGTTGACGCCAGCAGCGGGGATTGGCGCTAGCTTCTTGCGAACAAAATTGGCGATTAGGTCAAACGTACTGTCATGACCGTATTTCTTCTTCTCTCCACGGATGTCAATAATTTCTCCTTCCGCCGTCTTTTTCTGCCCAAGTCCAACTTGAGAAAGAAACGTGACAACTTGACCGAACCCTGACAGCGGGTCAATTCGCGTCTCTCCGATCTTGAGTTTCATGAAGTCGCTCGAACGAGGATCTAGCTCCACGGTTGGCTTTTCTTCGTCGTCGTCATCGTAAAGCAAGCCGCCAAACGCAACGGCGGTCCCTAGGAACCCCATCACACCCAATGCGTGACGTGCGTACTCTGCCGCGATCAACTTCCTTACTCGCCCAGAGATCTTTCTGTCTGGCAAGAGATAAAACGGCATGGCAAGGTACTGGAATCGAGACAGCATGTAACGTGGGGCAAACAGCACCGTACTGGCGCTGGCTGCTACCTTGTTGAGGCTTCCCAGGTCGGATCTTCCAGTCGAGACGTTTACAAACCGAGCAATTACCTTGGCTTCATCTAGTGTCAGCTGACCTTGCGCCCCGATGTTCTGCTCGAAATACTTCGCCAGTCGGAACCGCAGCCCATTGAGGTAGGTGGTATAAGCTCGACCGGAGGCTTTGACTGGAGAAAGCGCAACCCTGCTCAAAGTGTTGAGCTTGGTCCCCTTCTTGCCGATCCCGTCTCGAACCAGACGCCCTGAGTAGGCTTCCTCTTGGTTCTGAATTTTGTCAGAACTGGCAGTAATGTCCAATCCAGCCTGAATCCAGAAGTCGTAACTTGGATGTTCCTGCATTCGCTCAGCAATCTCGAACTCCGCGGATTGGCTGAAAATAGCCCTTCGCATTTCCTTTGCCGACTCCACCGCGAGCTTCGGGTGCGAGAAAGTCCCTGGGCCGCCCTGGCGAAACACCGCTGATAAATCGAACGAAGTCATGATCGCCCTAGCAAGATAGGACGCCTCCTTGGTGTAATCCCATGCCTTCTCCTTGGGACTCATTCTCAAAAGCCTATACTCCGCTGCCATACGGAAGAAATCTTCCTTGATGTTTTCGAGTTCGTTCTTAAGCCTCAACTCCTCAGGGCTTAGCTTTCGAGGTGGCTTTTTGGGTTTTGGTCCGAAATAACCATGAGCCCTGCGATCCTCGTAATCAGCAATTCGAGACTTGAGATTTGCGATGTACGCCAACTCTGCTCGCTCTTCGGCTGTCATTTTTGGATTCTGGAGTGCCTTGATCGCGTCCCTGCGTGACCGAAGCGATTCAAGCTCCGCTCTCTTGGCTTCCAATTCAGCGCTCGTCACAGGAGTCTTTGTAGCTCTCGGAGAGAAGTCTCCGGTTCGCAACTGCTCCTCGATCCTTTCGATTTCTCGATCTGTTGACCTTATGGCTGCAGCAATTCGCTGCTCTTCAGTAGCCTCTGGACGGGGAAACATGTCTCGATAGTCTTTGGTCTTTTCTGCCAGCTCTTTTCTAAGTTTTGCCAAATCATCGCTCTTGCTTGCCAAGTCAACCTGCGTTTTTACGATTGGCTTTCCTTCTTCCATCGCTCTTGTTAGGTCGATAATGCGATTCCTTGCCGATCGCATGGCTGCACTAATCGCTGTTTTCAACAACCCCTGCCTGTCTTCTGTGTATAGATTACTCCTCCTCTTCAATTCATTTACTTCGCGAACGAGTTCTCGCTCCTCAGGGCTCATTTCGCGTCGTTCTGCGCCAGTTGCTTTCGGAAGCACATTCGCCTCAAGATCGCGCTTTTTAGCAATTTGAAGCAATTGCCCGTTAATGTCTCGCATTATCTGCTTAACCGGATCAGGATCGAGAGGAGTGAACTGCCCGTATCTGCTCAATGCGTCGATGGTCTCCCTTTCAGTGATCTCCGGGTCTATTTCCTGTAGGGATGTATGCACTGCTTCCAGGACAATATCAGCCCGCTTTGGGTCGTCCTTAGATACAATGCCCCCCTCAATTACTGCTCGCTGAATCTCCCTGGCTATCCTGGTGAGCTCATCAGGATTTGCACGATCAACAATTGGAACTGGAATCTCTCCTTGCGATTTTATTTTCTCCCATGCTGTAGCAAACGCTGCTTGAGCCTGAACAGGAAGATCACCACCTACATCCTTTCGCAGGTTCGCCAATAGCTCTCCGTAAGAGAACACTCCAGCATCGACATAAGCCTTGATAACGCTTTCAGCCTCCTCAGCCATGCGTTCATCTTCGGTTTGCTGCAGTGTGTCTGTCCCACCACCTTTCGGCTTAAATATGTTGGAGAACTTCTGCATGAAGTTCTGTACCGCACTAGTCGCCTTCTTTCTGGTTTCGTTTTTCGTGGGAGGCTTCTTGGTGCTATCTAAATCATCGTCGACAGACTTCTTCATTGCCAATTGACGCTCAAGATCAGCGACTCGCTGTTGCTCTTTTGCGAGATCGCCTTCCGCCTTGGCAACTCTAGCAGCAAGTTCTTCTATCTGCCTTTGCTGATCCTCGCTCAATGGATACCCAGCATTAGCAACTCTTGCTCTGCGCAATAGTGAAGCCCTGCTGAAATCTTCATGGAGCATGATCTTTCTAGCGGCAAACGCCCTGGACTGTAGCGTACCTACCTTTTTGGTTGCTCTCTCCATCTCTTCCAAAGCGTTCATAATAAGATCAGAGTCTTTCAGCGCTTTGGCTGCTGCAGCACTGTCATTGCGATCTCTAGCTGCAAACAGGCGTTCATCGGCAGCTCTGGATGCGTTATTTAGGCTTCGGTAGTGAATTTGCAGAACCGCAACCTCGATCTGATCTATCCCCCTAGCACTGGCATTCAATTCTTTCACCAGTCGATCGCCAAGCATTGGATCTTGTCTTAATCTTTCTCCTGCACGATCAAGCCATTCGTTCATTGTTTCTGATTCTGGCTCAACTAACCCTGGAGATCCTCGAAGCAAAGCAAGACGGTTTGCTACTGCGTTTTGAACGCTTGTTACAGGATTTGCAGGACGTAAGACAGGTTCGCCCCTGGAAGCAGGCTCGCCGCCCTTGCCGCCACGTTGGTCGGCTGGCAGCCCTCGCTGAACCAGCTTGTCGAACAGATCGCGGATTTCCTTGGGTAGAGGCGTTCCGGTGATCTCTTGCACACCGCTGTAGATTTCTCGCATCCAGCGGGAGATCTTTTGGAACAGCGAATCGAGGACGCTATTCGGAGAGATGCCCTCGTACCAATACTGTTCCCACATCTTGGCGGCTTTTTCTTCCGCTTCGACCGTCCAAACTCCGTTCTTGACTCCCGAATACTTCTCTAACGCTTCGATTTCCTCATCGGTGATGTCGGCACGCTTTTCGGCTGGCACGCTCTTGTCGAGCAAGAATCGACGCATCGGGTGGAAGAACTCGTGAATGAATGTCGAGAAGTCTGCCTTGTTTGTGGCTCCGATCAATGCTCTATGTGCGCTAATGAACTTCGTCCAGCCCTTGACGCTACCGCCTTGCTGTTGGTTTTGATAGAGAGCATTCCACCTGTTGGCTTGCTCTTGCGATTCCCCGCTCAAAGAACCACTCACCCACTCGCCTTTTCCAGTTTCTCGTAAAACTTTTTCAACGTCTGCATCGGACAGAACGCGAATAATCTTCATTGAACCCGCTATTGGCCAAGCGTTTGCTCCAGCAGCATTCGGATTGGTTTTGTAGTCATACGCCTCCTTTGTTCCGATCAATCGATCGGTAATACCAGTTCGCATGCCGTTTGGCAATTTCGGTGAGTTGTCAGACTCCGCTTGTGTTTCTGGGCTGATATCTGGTATTTCTACTTCAACCCAAACTCTATCCTGCCCCTTCGCGGACGGCTTGCCTTGCGCGAAGATAGGCAAGTCGACCGAGTGGATCCCTGGACGCTTGGCTAAGTCCTTATTGCTAATGCGGGGAGATTTCACCTCGGCTGCATACCATTCACCTTTCTTGAATCCTCCCTCTTGCGCTTTGACAAACAGAGGGTACAAGAGTCCTGGTCGGCTCTTATATCGCTTCATCAGCTTGTATACTCGCCTTGTCTTTTCAGGCACCTCGCTTTCATCAAGCACCCTATAGGTGGCTGGTTGCTCGTCTTGCAAGTGAGATTTAGCATCCTCCTGCATCAAGATGCTAGGGTTGTTCGGGTCGAACGTGCCGACGTTGCCGGTGGCGGACTTGATTTGGTTTTGGTTGAAGGCGGCGTAATGCCTAACGCCGATTGCTATATCGTCACGAGAAACTAAGATCCCATCATACCCATTCTTCATCAAAACATTTTTAACCTTGTCTCCTTGCTGCGTTAAGTCAAAAAGATCGCTGGGGTCTGCGCCGCTTTTTTTGAGCAACTCCTTAATATTATCGTCATTTAAGTCCGCAGGGTTTCTAAGCGAAAGAAAAGCATCAACAACTCTGGCTGGATCGTAATCTGCGGCATCTTCCAAGTCCGTCGTGAACCAATTTACGCCTATTTCCTTGAAGGCATCAAACTGCGACTCTGTTCCGTGGTAAACCACCAGCGGCTTGCCATCTTCATCAACCACCTTGCTATCACCAAACCAAGCCTTAAACGCTGGCGTGTCGGTTTGAACCTGGCGCTGTGGAGACGCGGGGACTATCACTTGGTCTTCGCTAAACGCAACTACCTCCAAACCTTCGATGTTGTTGCTGTTCTTTGCGATAATTCCATCGTAACCAAGCTCTCGCAAAACATCTCCAGCGAAAACACCATCCTCTCCCCATGCGTCACCTGGATCACTCCATTTACTTGCTATTTTTTTCCAAGCCGCAGTCTTCTGAACCTTTTCATCACCTGGGTAACTTCCATCGGAAGGGTTAGTTATCACCACGAAGGCTGGAACAACCCTTCCTCCTTCACCTGTAGCGAACTCGTCTCGAATCTGCTGTTGGTTATCTGAAAAATAAACACCCTTGCCCCAACCTGGGGCTGTGCCAACCTTGAAGTCCTTGAATTTGCTTGTCGTGCCGTGATAAACCACCATAGGATTGCCATCACTGTCAACAAGTTTCGTTCGAGACAGTCTTTGCTTTTCTTTGGGCGACAGTCGCGATTCAAACAAATCGCTTTGTGCCATCGCCTGCCCAGGCAACGGCGTACCATACGGAGCAAACCCGATCTCATTGCGACCGAATGCCGTGATGTCCTCGATCGTAACTCCAGTTTCAATCTGCTCATCGGATAGCCTCTTGCCAAACGCCCTCTTTGCCATCGTGACAACTTGGTCGCGGGTGATGCCCGAGACGGCTGCCGCCTGCTGCACACCATCCATGCCTGCGACTTCTGCCGCTAAGCGAAGGAAACGGCTCACCTGCAACGTGCGATCGCGTCCAATGGTTTTGACCGAGTAGGCAACAAAGTCGCGTAGATTGGTGATTCCAGCGTCCTGAGCAGCGACAGAAAGGTTCAACGCCTCCGACCACATGTTCTCGTTTACGTCGGGGGCGGTCTGGTAAAGCGGGGGCGGTAGGTTGCGCAGGTTGTCGTCTAGGTTTTGCTGAGCTTGTCCGTCTATGTCTCCACTTCTCAATAGCAACTCAAATGCTTCATTGCCGCTCATTGAAGGTTCAACGTCCGGATCGGCTAAGCCAGCAAAAAGACCCCCCATCTCAACATCCAGCCTTGCCTCCTTGATCATTGTTTTTTGCAATGCTATGCGGAATTTCCTGGCTCCACCATAATTTAGAAGGTATCTCCATAGCCTGTATCCATCGCTATTTGGATCCTTCTTGAATCCCTCAAGGAAGGTCATTTGCGGATCATTCATCCAGTAGTCGATGTTTCGATCCGAGGATGCTTTTCCAGTCGAACGAAACTCAGCGTCGTATGTGATAGCCTCTTTTAGCCTTTCGCTTAGACTCCATTCGCCACCCTTTTGATTTAGAGACAGTATCTCTGGCAACGAACCATTGATAGACTGCAATATCCTTGGGCTTGCCTGACTAATCAGCGTCGCGTCTGGAATTACGGCTCCCATGACAGCTTTCTGAATTGCAAGCTTCGCATCTTTCGTCAAAGAGTTTCCTTGCACCCACCCTGGCATTTTCTGGATAAGCTCGCGGTTATCTTGAGCCATAGCCTCGGCAACAGCAACACCCTTCCTGTTCAGGAAGTTGCTCAATGTCTCGTCGTCCGATATGTCCCTCAAGACCGCAATCGTGTTTTTTCCAACACCCCTTCCGAGCGATGCTGCTTCTGTAGCTACGTCTTTTGCAAATTGAGGGTCAAAGTTGAGCGCGTCTATAAGGGTCGGAACATCTTCGTATTCCTCAATAACACGAATTAGTATCGGGTTCTCCATTGAGTTTATAGCTTCAGGATCAAGTCCGAATGTCTCTGCCTCCGCAACCAAAGCATTTTGATACTCTATCGCCTTTTCAGGGAAAGCCCTCGGAAGGTTTGCAATCATCATGTATCTGCGAGTTCCGCCAACTACATACAGTTTGCCATCCTTCTCGATAACCATAGTCGGCCCTCGCTCGTGCCCGCGAGTTGGATCTATGACATCATCTGGATTAAAACCTCCAACAGGCACCCACACCTGTTGCTTTTGCGAAGCGTTAAGCTTTTCGTATCTTCGTTGCTTTTCTTGCCAGTTCTTTGGGAAGTCCTCGTTGACCGTTAAGCCGAACGGATGGTGCGAACCAATGAGCATTCGCAACTCAACTACTTCGTAGTGGGCTTTCCTTTTTCCGACTTTCGTTTTTCCTCCGATGATGCGACCTGCTGATCCCTTATTCGCCTCAGCGCGTTCATCGCCTTTCTCTGATCCACTGTCAACTTCGGCTTCTTCTTCATCTTCTTGCGTTTCCTTGCTTACGGGTACTTCTTCTTCACCCTTCCACTTCGTCACCGACACAATGTCGGTTTTGTACTCTGGATGCCTTGATTTCGCCGCATCTGTGACGGCAAACGAAACCTGGCTGTCTCTGTTCACTTGCGGCTTGCCGTCAACAACTGGATGAGCGATGACGACACCACCACGAGACAAGAATACCTCCCACGTTTGACCACTGGAATCGACAAACCGATCACGAGGTTTTAGTTCGGAAGCACCAACAGACTTCTTCCCGATCTTTTCCTCTGAAGGAACGATCACATCAACGATCATTTCCGGATAGAGTTTTGTCAGCGAATTGACCCATGCAAAATGCTTAGAGTCTTGCGGGTTGTATTCCGATCCAACAAACCCAGGAGAGGAAACGATCACTGCATGTGCAGGAATGCTCGCCCCTGCCTTGTTATTTACAACCACAATTGCCTGAACAGCACCAGTCTTGTTGGCGATCGTTTGGGCACGCTTTCTGATTGCGTTGAGTCGCTTGTCGCCGCCAGTGTACTCGTATGCCTTCCCGTCTGGATTTCCTGCGATCCTTGGAGACTTTGAGTCACCAGATACGAAAACATCGATCATATTGCGCAATCCATCTTCAATGGTGGACTCCGGGTCTAATTGGTAGTAAGACCGCATGTCGCTCCAAGCTTCGCCAATCTCCTTGCGACGCTGCTGTGACTCTTGAGACCTCTCAGAGTATGGCGACACACCCTCTACGCCTGCAAGCTCGCGGTTCACCCTAGACTTCAAATCGGACGCTTCTTGTGGCGTAAACACCCCGACAGCAACGCCGTTGTCGATGATCTCAAATAGTCTCTCATCACTTACACCATTCTCTCTGGATTTTTCAGCGTCCTTACGGAACAGGTCTTTGGCTGCCGTCACCTCTCGCGGACTGCCCTCGAATGCCTTTACCCAATCGGCAAGCTTTTCGCCTTCGCGACGCTTCTTGTCTTGCCGCAGCTTTTCTTGGTTCGACTCCATGTCGGACAAAATCTTCGCCGCCTTGTCGGCTTGCTCGTCAGACGTACCAGCCTTGCTGTCCACGAGGCTTATGGTGCTCACTCGCTCGGCAGGCACTCGCGTTGACGAGTCGAACCCATCTCGCTGAATCTCGATCGTCTCGCCCTTGTTGAGCACACGAACGACTTTGCCCTGGTAGCCTTCCTCTTTACCCTTGGGGCTGACAGATACAGTGGTTCCAGCCCATCGGTTTTCATCTTCGACCGAGGCGTTTAGCCACGGGGAATCCATTCCTGTATCAATCTCTTGGTCTTCCTCAAAATCAAAATCCCTGATTCGCTTAGCATCGCCACTCTTTGTTCCCTGGACAGCAGCAGACATAGATCGCATCCTAGATCCAACCGTCTTGCTGAGCTCGCGATCAAACGGGATATTGTTCGCAAAAATCCACTCGATATTTACTGGCTTAGCAGTTCCATATCTAGCCAATCGACCACTCACCTGCTCAACCTTAGTTCCGCTCCATGGGAGATTCATGTTGATTTGGTAACGCGATGGCATCTTCCCGGTTGTGTCATGAAACGACAATCCAGTGCCGCCCTTATCCATCGTCGCAACAATGAGTTTTGCTTCGTTATTTTTCCATTTGGCTAGGTTCTCCGGGTTTTCTGATGCAGAGCGACCAGAAAACTCGACTGCTTGACCAGGAAAAGCGTCCATAATCTTATCTATGACACTTGGGAATTTTTCCAATAGTCCAGCCTCATCCATTACCATTGCAATCCTGTGGATGAATCGAGCAAAAGGTGGAGGCCCGGCATCATCTCCGGTTTGCTTTGCTAAAGCCTTGGCTTGATACCACTGTCGCATCATTTCGTCCATTTGTGATGGAGTGTAGCGACGTTTCGCCTCCTTGCCTTTGATTTTGTAGCGGTCTCTATACGGCTCACTTAATTCAAATGTGCCTAGATCGAGATCTGATTTGTAGTTCACGAAGATTATCACTTGCGAATCATCTTCCTTGCCCTCGCCGATAACTTCTTTTGCTCTAGCAATAGCCGCATCAACCTTCGCCAGTTCCAGTAATCGTTTAAGAACTGTTTTCTTGTGTCGTTTGATATCCCCTTTTTCCTGATTGCTTTCTGCTTGCGACTCTGCGTCAGCATAAATTTCAACTACGCGATTAGATATGTCTGCCCAATACGGATCCGCTTCGATACTGCGCATTTCGCTTTTGACAGTTCCAGCCGGAAGTGACATCGGGCGCTGAACGTAAACCCCACGCTTCTTTAGCCATTCGTTGGCAGCAAACTGATCCTCTTCTGCTGTTTGATGTTTGTCCCACCAAACCACAGGAACCATATATGTATCCCCTTTGTAATCGGTTTGCTTAACAAAGAAAACCTTTGCGCCAAACATCCATGCCCATGCGTCGAATCCACTCAGCGTGTTGCGGAAAGGTCTATTTGGGTTGTTTGAAGGGCGAGTGAACTCTACGCTCAAGCCATCAAATATGCCGCTATAACCTAGATACTCAGCCTCAGATACATTTTCAAAAGGAGTTGCGGTTGCGTACACGGTGAAGGTTGAAGCCTTAACCATGCGGCTTATTTTCTTGCCGGTCTCCCTGTCGTTGTTTTTTGCTGTATGCGCTTCGTCGAGCAAAAGCACGGAGCCAGACGCATCTACTGGATTCTTTCTAGCTTTGGCATAGGTAGTAAACTCTACGCCCTCAAGACCGTAATCCGCCAAATTGCCTTGAACCTGACTTATTAAGTTTTCGTTCTGAGTGACATAGACGAACTTCTTAAATCCTCTTCTGCGCAATTCACGGATCACACCACCAAGAACAAACGTTTTCCCTGTCCCTGGCGCTGATCCGATAACAAACATCGGGAGGTTTTCTTCGGCTGCGACGACAACACGACCAATATCCTCGATCTGGTTGTCGACAACCTCTTGAGTCATCCCGAACTTCAAGCCTCTTGCGACGAGATCTTTTGTGGATTGATCAACACTGGCAACATAGTCCTCGCTAGATCTCTGGATGTCGGGGATTGCATCCTGCTCTCTTCTGGCGTCCTCACGCGCCATTTGTTCATCGCTGCCCGCATCATCGACGGGCTCATTTCTAGTTGCTCTGCTAGCGATTCTATCAGCAATTTCTCGTCGAGGGTCTCGCTTAAACGTCCATCGCTTGAGCCTTGGATCCCACCAGCCTTTAAGCTCGGGTACTTCCCTTTTTGCATCGCCTATCTCCTTGCTGTTTTCGTAAGTGTTTCCGGTGATCTGCCACGTTCCGTCTGGTAACTGCTCTACTTTGAGACCAGCCTGCCTGAGTGTTTTGTCAGTGTCGCTTTCTGCTGGAGCAGGCTTTGCGGGTTTCCCTTTTTCTTCGACGGGTTTTTTATCCCTGGGTGCAACTTCCTTGTCGCCTTCAGCCTTGCCCTTGAGCACATCATCAAACTTGCCGCCTGGATCCTTCGTCAAGTCTAGGCTATGCGCAACTCTCCATGCCGACTCGAAGTAAGGCTTAATCTCGTCAATCGCATCTGCCGAGAAGTTGGTTGATACGTTTTCCACAAACGCGGCAAACGTCAAAACTCCATCTTCTATCTCTGCAATAGCGATCTGCACCGCAATTTTCGCGAGCTTCGCATCAAGACCAGAAGGCGGCTTGTTCTTGAACTCGTCCTTGAACTGCTGGTATAGATCAGCTTTCCTTTTGCGCACAGAATCTCTGGCTTGTTCGGTGGCGGTAGGTTTCTTTAGCGATCGAGGTTTCCTTCGCTTCTTGCCCTTCTTTTCGCTCGGAGCGGCTTGCCTTGCTCGCATCTGCGCTTCAAACTCAGCCCTCACCATCTCGTCCATTGCGGCATTCTCGTCCTCTGCCGTGTCTAGTACAGCTATCTGCCCGTCGTCAGACTGCCATGTAGGCTCGGTTTTCAACTTTGACTCTGTTCGCACCACGCCAGACTTCGATGCTTTGGAAAGCAACTCCAACATGCGAGCATTCTTTGCTTCGCCAGCTTGCGTGAAGTAGAACGCTCCACTCGTACCCTGCGGAGGCTGCGTAAGACCGAAGTCCATTAGATCTATCAACTCAGCGTCCTCATCGTCCGTGAGTTTCGAGCGATCCAGACCATCGTTGTTCAATAGCCCAGTGCCGTCCTTGTGTGTGTATCGAACGACAGTATCGCCAATCTTGGCTTTCGGTAACTCTTCGCGAGCCTTTGGCGATGGCTTGGCGGCATCAAAAGCGGCTAGCTCGTCCAGGATTGGCTGCGGCACAGACTTGCCTTGGTTGATCGCACGACGCACCACCGCAGACCAGCTGTCTCCCCAGCCCTGCGACGACGCTTCGCTACGTGTTGATTCCCATGGCTGCCTCTCTGCTTGCGGTTCAGTCTGCGATGGAACCTCTCGAGAAACGACATCTCCCGCTTCATTTAGCACACCCGCTGATATCGCATCTCGAATCCTACGCGAAAGATCGGCAGTTGGAACGCGAGGTAATTCATCTCCACGCTGGACAGCCCGACCTATACCCCAAGGATCATTTGCATCGTTAGCGTACTCTGGATACAACGCTTGCAAATACGGGATAGCAACCTGCAAATCCTCTCGGTTAGCAGGTCGCAAAATCTCCCTAATCTTTCTGTATGTATTGTCGCCTACTTGTACTTCCGCCTGTTCCGCACCTTCTGCTTGCCCTAATAGAACCTTGCGAGACCCGACATCGCTTGAATCAAGTTGCACATTCAGGGTAAATCCCTTGCCAACGGTCTGTCCGTAGTTGTCTGGGTCTATTTGCTGATTGACCCAATCAGTTGGAACGTCGATATACTGCAACTCGGCATTATCTCGATAATTTGCGGCATACTGCCTGTCCGTGCTATACCATGCAGATCCAGTCAACCTACCTTTTTCAGCGCTTCCGTGATAAAGCCTAGTCATTCCACTTGCCAATGGAGGCTCGTCTGGTCTAGGTCTTTCTGTAGGTTGCGACTCGGCAGCAGCTTTGCGAGACTCGTCAAACATCTGACGCTCTTGCTCGGATAGTCGGCGAGGCTCGTAAATCGAGCCTACTTGTACTTCCGCTTGTGCTGGAGGCTCTTGGCTCTCTGGCTGCGTTCGTACTTGCTCTTGCCCAGACCCACGTAGATCTGCGCCGCCTTCTTCTTGTCGTACTTCCTCTTGAGGGCTTCGTATTGCGCTGGCATAGGGGATTTCTCCTTGTGGTTGTGAAACTCCAGGTTCAAACGGGTTTTGTGCGGCTGGTGGTTGCGGCTGCCCTTCCGTAAACGGATCTCCGGCTGTAGTTGGTGCAACTTGGGGCTGTTGTTGCGGACTTCCGATCACATTGAATCCGATGTAATTAGTCCCACCTTCTGTCGTCTGCTTTACATCATCAACCTGATAACCCTTAGCCTGAACCGCTTTTTGAATCTCCCTCATCATCAAAGCATCAAGCGTTGGGTTGTCACTCACAAATGCAGTAGACCGCCCCATTTTGATTGCGTAATCTGCGTGCCCGTCAATTGTCTCGCGTAGGCTTTGTATAGTCTTCGCCTGCAATGGTTTCGGTTCTGTCCCTCGCGACCTCGCTAGATTTTGGCTCCACGCATTTGCGTACTCCGTGAACGTGTCAACAGGTTCAGGTGCAGCTTGGGGCTGTTGTGGCAACCGAACCGTATCGGCGTGCTGCTTTGCTTGCTCAAACGTCGGGAAGATGTTTGCAGTCGGAAACAATTCACCGGAGTCTATATCCGTGAGGTTCACCAAGAATCCCTGTGGATTCGGCCAAACCCTAGCCACCATGTTTTCATCACCAGCGACCTCGTAAAGCGGTTTTGGTTCTAGTGGGGTAGCAACAGGACCAGCAAACGGATCTTCTGATTCAGGAGATTGCGATGGAAGGTTTTCTTGCGGAGCAACAACTTCTTGAGATTGATCTCCACCTTGAATATCCCTGATCATTCCAGCGATCTCAGGATCGAATGAATCTTGCGACTCAATTGCTTGAATTTGTTCCGTAACCTGCTTTATTTGAGCTTCAGCATCGGCAATTCGCTCTCTTCGGCTTTCTCCCGAGATGCCATTCTTTTTCGCATCGTCCTCGGAAATAAAACCCTTAGCCTTGAGTTGTTCTAGGGTATTAAGCCTAGCTCGGGCTGCGGATAACCCAGCGCCTCCAACGGCAGGCACGCCTAGCAAAAACGCCATTGGAAGGGCAGCTTCCTTGGTCTGCTCCCATCCCTTCGTGAATGCATCGGATACGGTTTTATCTTTTACATCCTTGTCGATGTATTTCGATACGTGCTCACCAAGACCGCTTGTAACACCTTGCAGGTACTCCTCGGATAATTCAGCAGGAGCTTTCTTGATGGACTCCCATAGGTATTGGCGAGCCGCATTCATAGCGCCTTGCGTAAGATTGAGCTTCCCTACGAATGGATTTGGAACAATACCCTCGATAGCACCTCCAATGGCAGCCGCTCCACCAGCAAGTAATCGCAACTTCCAGTCATCTTCCATTCCAAGTTCTTTGAGTTGATCAACCTCCTGCGCATACTGACTTGGAAAAGATGCTGCTGTAACGCCAGCCAGCGTCCCAGCACCCTCAAATACGCCCTTTGTCGTCGCTCCCTTGAGTCCGACAGCAGCCGGAACGCGACCAACAGCACCCGCAGCCTGAAACGCCGCCTTGGCTCCAGGAATGCCTGCCGCAGCACCCCTAGCCAGCAATGTACCCCCACCCTTTCCTAGTACACCACCGAGACCACCGCCTCCGACAACAGTTGCCATCCAGGGCGTCATCTCAACGGCTTGTAGCGGACCACGCTCGTACCAAGGGTCACTTGGAAGAGCTGGATTGAACTCTTGTGCTGCGATCGCATCGAGCTTGCGAACAAACTCGATTTCCTCTTTCGTTCCACCGATACCAGCGAGCTCCATGATGGGCTGCGAAACCTGAGCAACGCCACTACCTAAAGCCTTCATGGTACGCGCAAATGCACCTCCGCGATCATCTCCCATTTGCTGACCGACCCCAGGAGCAACCCTGAGAGCCTCTTGCCTCTGCTCAGGAGTTAAGCTGCGGTAGATCTCAAGAAGCTTGCCTCTGTCATTGCGACTCGCAAGCATTTGCTTCGTTGGCTCAACAATCTCAGGAGGTGCCTGCTCGGCGTAAGTTCGTTGCTGGCGACGAGCTTCGATCTGATCTTTTTTCATCATAGACGAATAGAGATCAAGAAAACTGCTTCCAGTGTTCTTCATTCGGCTATCGAATATGGCTTTCTCCCTGGGATCCTTGTACTCTGGCGGAGGAGGTTCCTCGACAGAAACAGGAGCACCTAGCATTTGAGGATCACTACTAGACAGACTTCCGGTCTCTCCATCGCTAAGTGTTTTCCTAAATACATCAAGAAAATCGCCCATTTTATAACCTTATAACTACAAAGTATTGCTTATCGTTTCGAAAAACCCATCGGCTAGCTAGTACGTCTTCCTGTTACCGATGGAGAGTTTTTAGGGTAATTCACCTCTTTTTTTACCCTATCTATCACACTTCTCGGAGTTTCTTCCCTGTTTTTGTATTTTGACTTACTAGAAGCCTTGGATGATGTTTTCGGCTTTTCGTACTTATAAGACTCGCCTAGCAAAACCGATTCACCAAGACCATCTGGTCTATAGTACGCGCTTTGCTTGTTTTGAATCTTCCACAAGGAATCCAAGTAAGACTTGTCGTCTTCGCTAAGGTTTTCAATTGGTATATTGAAAAACTGCCCATCTTTTCTCTTAACAGTAACCATCCTGATTCCGCCGTCTTGCTTGGCTGCAGCGGATAGAGAACCCTCTACAAGAGTGCCTTCAAAAGTTCTTCCGTCAGCACTGGTCCATGTCCTCAGATCGGATGAAGTAGATACAGGACTTGCTGAAGCAACTTGGTTATTGCTTGATCCAGCAATGCCGCCATCCATTGAAACACCGGCAGTTTGTGGGTTTTCGCTGTTTATCCTATCAATCAACTCTTGATCTTTTATCTTAACGCCAGACTTCTTGTTTGCGCTTCTTGCGGAATTTATAAGCTGACCAGAAGACCACTCGTTCATAGGTCTCGCAGGCTCAGGATCTTTGTATCCCTCCCATCCGGACATGTATCCAGAGACGGCATTTGGAATCGCCCGCAACATCTCACTTGCGGCCTGATTCAAGTTCGACGGCTGATTCGATGATGCTCCAAAATTGGATCCAGAACCCCTTTCAAAGGCATTTGATCTCCTGTTTAGTTCATCGACGGTCACTTGAGGTGCTGCCGTAGGCATAGGAGATTGCCCTGATGCGACAGACTTGCTTTTTGAAATAAGAGAAGCAACTTCTTCTTCTGTATAGCCTGCGTTTTTGAAAACAATAGCCGCTTGCTGCTGCTGCTGAGGAGTCGAATTTGGATTTATAGCAATAGCTTCTGCCTCCCTAACCCTGGGGTCATTTCTGCTAATGACGAATGAGCCGTTTTGAGGAGACATAGGTAACGCATCGTATCTCGCCTGATCTGCTGCAGATGGCTCTCCTGGAGACACCGCTTGCGATGGTTGCCGTCTTCTTCCAGTAATGCTAAGGCTACCCTTTCTTCCACCCATAGCTGTCCCCGGAGGACCAACAGGCTCATCGTACTCAACAGCCGTAGCACCAGGGCGAATAGATGCAGTAACGCGATTTCCAGTGCTTTGGTTGATTCCGTAATCAACACCACCTAAACCATATCTCCCCATGAACTGACCCTGGTTAGGCTGCTGTTGCGACTGAGGAGATCGCATTTCCTTGTAGACTGGATTCTCCGGATCCATGACATTCGTTCCTGGAGTCCTACCGCGGTTCTGAAGGTCGTACACGGTATCGCGGTTTCCGCCAGCGGACGCAAACATTCTGTCTTGATTGCTAAGTTTACTCCATGGAACATCCACAACATTCCCATCGGTCTTTTTGATTCTGACCATTGGCTCGCCACCATCAGTCGGATTTGAAACTCCTAAAAACTCACCATCGGTGCTGTATTTACCATCCGCGCTGGTCCACTTCCTTGGTGATGGCTGTGACTGGGCGATCTGAGGAGACGCTTGCTGGCGAATATAGTTTGCGCCAGCTTGGTTATACAAGTCAGTATTGCCAAGGTATTGCCCTTGGTCGCCATAAATCGATCCATTAGGAGCTGGCCTTACGCCAGATGGAGCATTCGCCAACTCTGGAGATTGAGCTGAAGAAGCAGGCAACGGGGTTGCAAGAACTGGGTCAACGCCAAAAACCCTTTCTCCACCAAAAGACATCCACTGCGAACCGCCAGGAACCGAGGCAGTCGCCTGACCTTGCATGGCAGGGCTTGCCGGCTGCTGATTACCACTTAGTAATTGAGATCGAGGTCCGGTCTGGTCTACATCAGGAGCCCACCGCCCGTTTTTCCACACGGAATCAACTTGTGTACCGTCGTTAAGAACGTACTGCGGAGGATAAGATGACAGTACCATATTTACGCCTTTTGGATCCACCGGTCCCTGTCCTTGAATACGATAACCAACTTGTGATTGCGAACCGCCGGCAGGCGGAACGGATTGCTGTGGTGACGCCTGCTCTTGCGGCTGCTTCAATCCCTCCAGGAACTTCTGCTTTGCCAAATAATCGTTGTGCATTTGAGCGTGAATGTTGTCTGGAGTAACAGGGGATCCTCCTTCTTGCAATCTAGCCTGCGCGGCTGCATACGCATCGCCGTAGTTCTTCGGATCGCTAAAATAGTCTGCCTCTGTCATGGGCGGCTTCCCTTGCACTGCCGCAGGAGGCATCTGCTGCATCATAGGCTGAACTTTACCAGTCGATCTCTGCATTCGCATGCGAGACCGCAAGTTATCCAAGGCTTGAGCTCGCTGAGTGCCATCGATGTCCTTGTCTCGCATTATCAGCCTCATCGCACGCTGATCATCCCGTAACGATTTGACAACATCTGGATCATACATTCCGCTGCGAATTTCCTGCTCAATCATTGCGTCGTCTTCACCGATCGACGGCGCTGCGTTGTAGTTACGCATTGCTCCTATCTGACCCATCCTGTACTGATTATCGCGATCCGACTGCATCTGCTCGAGATCGTACTTACGCTGCTGCGCCACCAGCATTTGCCCATACTTTTGACCGTCTTTGTCCCTCCCGAGAGGAATGCCAGCTGCGTCGTGTCGTAGTACGATTCCCATGTGACCTAATCCCTTTATCTAAATTGCTGTATCTAGCTTAATAATTATTGCTATTTTTTGTCTGTGAAAACGTGATTTTAGTTTATTTGACACCAAAATCGACAGTTATGGGCGATCGAATAGGCTAGTTTTAGTCTTCCTTGCGATATCCAAGCCGAAATAAGACCCTGGCGAGATCCTGAGCGGTCTCGGTTATGGTCTCCTCGCTCAAATCCCAATGACATGCGTGCAGCATTTCATGGACAAAAACCTCCAATTCTCGCTCACCCGTCAAAGACGGACGGACGGTTATGGTGCGATTATCCGCGTTGCACAATCCGTCCAGTTTCCGGTCTAATCTAACTCTGACGATGGTCCAGTATTTGCCTCGAAGTCTGCAACGCATTATTTGCACCTCATGGAATCAACCAATACTCGGTCGTGCTTGTGATTCCACGTAAATCGCAACCAAGCGCTACCTAGGGCTTTAGGTCCAAGCATCTTCTCGACTTCCCACCCTGATGCTCCTTCACCCCAGGCGTCCTTGTAGCCTGGAGCCCGGACGTGCAGCTGCTCATCGTGGTACAAAACACCCCTCGCTGAGCACCTCTGGCGAGGAATTGTCACGCACCACTCGTCGTGGGTGTGACCAGTAAGGACAATATCCGCGTCTGGAGTAAATACGGCGATCCGGTTAGTTTGGATCACGCCCCTGGTCACGAAACCGCCACCACCCGTGCCATGGTAGTGATAAAGCATCTTTTGGTCTTTTTGCGCTGCTGATCCACCAGCCTGATTGTGATCTATAAATCGAAATATCACCCAGCCACCATATCCGCTGGATTCCACATTCGACCCAAACGACCTGAGTTTTGCCGCCAAGCGATCGGTCAGGTCCGTCTCATGCCTGGAGGTTATGGCGGTTTCGTGATTCCCTCGACCCAAAACAGCCCATTGAGAGACGTATGGTTTGTAGAACTCCGCGGCTGTGTCAACAAGTAAGTCAAAGTAGTTATTGCCTTGATGCTCATCTCTGAGCGAGTTCTTGTCTGCTCTTTTGTCCCACTTGCCCTGCATCGCGCAGAATAAGTCGCCGTTGTCAATGATCGGTGCGTCATACTCTAAAGCCTCATCGAGATGCTTTTTCTCGAGAGCCTGATTGCATTTTGGATTGTCATGATGCACATCTGATCGGAGCAAAACCCATTGCTCCCAGTCGAAATTCCGAACCAAATCAATACGCATCTCGATGACGTTTTTACTTAGCTTCCGAAGACTCCATCCCATTGCTAAACTCCGTTAAAGTGAAGGTTATCTAAACAAAATGAGCCTTCGATGGAACCTGCAAAGATGGATTGTGTTCGTTTCTTAGGACTTCCCTAAGAAACTCCCTATCCATGTCGCTTCCGTCAACAGCCTTGGCGACTACGCAGTACCTTGGCAACTTTGCATCCATAATTGAATACTGATCTGTAAGCTCAAGCATCGCTGCTTCGCACATCTCCTTGAGGCAAGGCAGTGAAGGAACCCACCACGTAGTCAAATCCGGATATAGCCTTTGCCGATGATTTCCATTGTATTTCATCACCGATTCTGTTTCACCAGGAAGTATTGGTGTTTCGATCACCACCAACCCTCCTGTTTTTACAATCGACCTAGCTTGCGCCAGAGATCTCATTGGATCTTGAAGGTGGTACAGCACACCAAAGTGAATAACTATGTCGAACAGCCTATCAAACGGCTTTTCATCTCCGTAGGATTCCTGGAGGAAGATATCCAGTCGATCGAAAAGATCGTACGGCCCAACATTGAAAAACGGGATTATCTTCGACTGCTTCTGCTCTCTCAACCAAAGTAGTCGCTCGTAAAACCTGTAGGTCACATCAGTGGAAACAACAGTCCTGGCACCCCTCGACTCAGCCTCGAACGACCACATCCCATCCCAAGCACCGATATCGCAAACGATCTTGCCTGCGAAGTCAATCTTGTCCAATACCGACCTTGCATTATCCCATAACGGCTCCCAATCACGACCTGGAGTAACAATGCCATCACCAAGATCGATCTTGTGGTACCACCAGCCAAAATCATCTATGCGTTTTTTGATTGCAGCGATTTGCTCGACCGATCTTGCCATTGCTTGAGCCGCCTATCTCCTTGTGGACACAAAATTCAAAAGATGCGTCATGGAGTCTGAAAAAGGTCGCGATCGCCTCCACCTCTCCCAATCAACACTATCATTGTAATGCGAAGCAATCATATTCTGGCCAACTGACACGGATGTTGCCTCCCAGTGCACCGGATGAAGCCTGTGGAAAAAAATAGGATCTCCGACCCACTTTATCTTGGCATTGATCCTTTCTAGGTGATAAGGGATCCAGTAATCCCACATTGTCTGTCCGATCGCAAAATCGAGATCCGGGAACGTCTCGACTTGCTCTGGATAAATCAGAAACGCATCAAGCCCCCAGTTTTCGACCTTTGCATTACCGATCAACTCAGTCCAATTATGTCTTACACCTACAATGCTCTCCCTGTTTTCAATCGCGCTAGTGAACACTCGCTGATCGCTGTAGATGGCTATATCAGAATTGATCATAAGAATTGGTCGATCGCCACCAAGCTGCATCAAGTCGTAAACTCTAGGGCACGGACGATCGAAACTTGACGAAGGTTTCACCTCGAAGAAGTCGACGTCGTACAAATCTCGAAGAGATGGTATTTCTTCTGCTGTGTTACCAGAAATTGCAGTGAATCCCATCGCCTTCCACGACCTTAGGCTTTCCTCCTGAACCTCCAAATGCTTTGGCAGAGGCGAAAGAGACGTGACCACAACGAGATCACTTACCACAGGCTGAACAGGCTTCCATTGCTCAATTGCAGACCACAGTGGCAGCTTTGGCTTACCTAGTTTGGCGTTAACTCGATTGTGTATTCTGCAACCCCACAAAAAGAACGCCATAGGACTTGAAAAGTCTGGACGGTCTTCAGCCTTGTAGACGTTATAAGACTCCTTACACCCGCACGACGACGATGGGATTGTCTTTTCCCACTCCCTAAGAAATCCAGGATCGCAACCATCATAGGAATGAAGCGATAGCCACGCTGCACGACCCGTCTCAACTGGGCTTTCCGACCACTTCGACCTTCTGTCAACAAGCTCTTTCTGCATTAGCCTAGCAGCATGAATCTTGTTGTACGGGTCATTATTGCGACGTGAAGGATCAAATACCTGATCGCTCGATGAGTAGATAAGCTTGCATGAAGGACAAATCGTCGGAAAGTTTAACTCCCGATCGTAAGACACATAGCCGCAAACATTACACGTCCACACTGCATTCATTTGTCACCACCAAATATCGACACAAATAGTACAAATAACAGGCGGAGGAGGTGGCGGCGCATCGGGAGGCTGCGGAGGAGGGTCTGGTTCGTCTGGAAGTTTAGGGCAACTGCAACCAGCAGATGGATAGCAGAATGTCCAACTTCGGCAGCTTCCGTTACTTCCAGCTCGCTCCCAGTTGCACACAGTATCTGGAATTATGCATTCTTCAATGCTGCCTATTATGTTTCCACCAACAAGACAACAGCCACCAACAACCCCAGGCTTGTCTCCAACAGGAGGAGGCCAAACGCCACCACCAGAGACCCTCAAATACCAACGAGGGCATTTATCAGGGTCGTCTTGAAATACAGCAGGGCAATGAAATGATATGATGAACTCTTGCGGAATAGGATTGTCCTCTTGCTGGCAACAAACCTTTCTATTCTTTCCGTCTATTGGAACCTGAATCCATCTTGCGTTTTCAGAATCCAAGACTAACTGCCCATAGCAGTGCCAATCGTTCAAGTAGCTAACAAACGAACAATTATAGCTCGAATCTGCTGGACGAATCCTGTAGTTGATGATATCCGGAAGTATCTCAACATCTCCGGTTACTTCGTTTCCACATGTGCAGAAGCAGTAGTCACATCTAGGATTTTCTGTCACCTCAGGGCATGCGTTTCGAACCGAAGGAGAATCAACAAGCGTCTTGAAATGCTCCCTGAACGAAAACTGAGTAACGTACATATCGGCTTGACTCATTTGCATTCCGCAATAGTAGCCGTTGGTGAACAAACCTGGATGTGTCACTGACAGCCACACCAACCCCTTCTCTTCTGGGTCTTCAGCAAAATCCACGCTTCCGCAACTCTCGTACATCAACCCAAGGTTTACGCAAAACTCGCCATCTGAGATCCTTGCTGTCATCCATGCTCCGAATGGAGGGTTTTCAGTCAGCGGATCGTAGGTATACACCCTGCTTTTCAACTCTGTTTCAGTTCTAGTTCCTGCGCTCCACGCAGACATCCCAAGCCTCATTGTGTACGTCGTACTGCTGGTGAGCTCTGCCTCGGCGTAGTAATAGCTCATCGGAGAGCAGTATGTCTCAGAAACACCATCAATAACCTCAGTCACGTCTTGCTTCTGAGAATTAAGGATTATCCTCCACCTCTGCCCACTGGCAGGTGGTATAGGAAGAAACGGATCACCCTCGGAAGGCGGGTATTCAAGCTGGTTGTAGGTTATGAAAAACTGAACGATCATTGACCCATCTGGTGACGGATGCGGAATACTAACCATAGCAGGAGCGCCAGGAGTGATAGAAGCTGCCTTGCTCTCAGCAGGCTCAATCCTCCAGCTTCCAGGTCTTTCGCACCAAGAACCATTAAGACGATTTTCAGCAGGTCGATTGAAATCGTCATTGTAGATCAAGCAGTTTCCGCAGCAACATTTTTTCCACGCCATTTGCCTTGATTCCTACTCTTCAGTTACGCATTCGCAGTCGTCGCCAACAGCCGTGCATTCGCAGGCTTCCAACGTGTCCGGATCGCACTTCGCATCGATGATGTAATACTTGCCCTCCTGAAACATCACCAAGCCCTTTGTTCCAGCTAGCATACCAAGATATACTCCCTGCGGATCATAGATTGTTGCGGTATGAGGCCAGTAACCAGACATCTGACGAACACACGCCTGACAGGATGTTCCAGTTAAAGCTTCTGTTGACTGAAAACGAAAAATCTTCGTTTCGCCATGAACCAGCATCCAGTTGATCACTATGTCGTTGTGGTCGTAAAGGATGTTGATCTCGTTACTCAAGCACTTTGGCTGTCCACCGTAGTTTGCTCCAGAAACAACACCTGGGTTTTGACCAAGACGCCACTCAATCTCAACAGGCGATGGAGGGACGTAGTGAACGTCTATATCAGCTATACCTTGGGTTGGCAAAACAGCCATAAAGATTTCGCCAACTCTGTATCTCTTAGCGCCTCCAGATGTCACCCTGCATCCGTAAGGCTTAGCTACGGATATTCCTGGATTGTCGGCGCTGTTCTCTGCGTAGTCGACAAATTTCAAGATTCTTGGGTCGAATCCACGGCAAACAACATGGTTTTCGTATATGTCCTCGCGAGCAATCTGCATCAGCGCACAATACGGAAACTCGCCAAAAAGCTGCAAGTCATCATGGTCCCCTCGCATCGCGTTAAACGGCGAAGGAACCTTGAACTCTGGTGTGGGTCTGCGTCTTTTTCGAAACATCGCTCACCTAGTTTGGAGTCAACCATCCACCACCGCTATCACCGAGACCAGCAATCATCTGAGACATGTCTTTCCATTCAGGAGCAACATCCTCTCGGCGTTCGACAAATGCGTACACGCCAACCAGAAGCTTATTCCGCTCATCAAGCTGGTACATCATCAACTTCATATTCTGATCGGCAATAGACTTCCAACCTTCGAGTCTTTGCACAGACGAGTTCATCAGCTCAACAATGGCTCTGTGTTTGTGCTCAGCAAGCGTGCTTGCATTCTGCATCAATAGCGTTGCGTACCTCTCCTTGCCAGACATCAATGCAGTAAGAGCATTTTGCAATTGCGTAAGGAGATTGTTCCTTTCTGGTATTTGCGTCTTGATAATATCCTGCTTTTCAGCGTTCTGCCGCTGAATGCCTTCAAGAAACTGAGCCTCGATCTTCTGGATCTGCTCATACCTACAAACCGTATCTTCCTCTTTCCACTTCGCAAAAATGTCACGGAGTTGGTAAATGCGATCTACGGAGTCAATCGTTCGCTGCCTAATCTCCTGCAGCTTTCCATACATGTTCGAACTGACTTCAATGCTGTACTTTTGGTTTGCGTCATTAGCCGAAAAGATCGCTTGCTTCCCAGCCAGCACCCTATTCCGGACATCATTCAGCAGTGCAAATGTGCTGCTAATGAGAGACGCTTGATACCGAAGAACCTCCTGCTGGACATTGTGAAGGCGATCCTTCCCATCGAGAGTCCTAGCCCTCATTGCTGCCTGCTGCTCATACAGTCTGTGCTGATTGTCAAGCTTCTCGCGATTTAGCCGATCATTCAGCAATTGAATTTGCTCGTCTCGATCTCTCTGATTCCTGGCGGTGACATCAGCCACTATAGCGGACGACGACAGACCTCTACTTACAAGCTGCTGCATCTGAATTGACAGGTTAGATGCAAACTGCTCGTTTATACGAGCTAACTCAGTGCTTCCGAGGTTGACCAGAAAGTTTCGCGCTATCTCGGCATGGCTAAAATAGTCGCTAGACAGAGCGCCAAGAACAGACGTGTAGTCGCTAGCGTGAGTCGACGATAAAGTTCCGGCAGTGCTTTTGATTAGATTGAGATCAATCTCGACCTTTGTGTAATCCGACTCTAAAAGCAACAAAATACTGGCTACATCAGCGACATACGTGTTTACGTTGACCTGAACCTTACTCATCTGTGACGCGATGTCGGAAGCGTGAGCTGTGTAGTTGGACGCCAATACGGAAAACTGCTGGCTGTAGTCGGAAATGTGCGAATCCAGAACATTTCCAAGCGACGATATTTGAGACAAAACATCTGCCAAGTACGATGCAAAGTTCTGATCGAGCTCCGCTAACTTGCTTTCGTACCTACTCAGGAAATCAGCCAAATTCGTCTCTTGCTTGGCGAACAATGCCTTTATTTCGGTGGCGTTGTTTGTGGCGTTCGTTTCAAGATCGCTTAACCGAGTCAACATCTGACCCAA
>Ga0181343_1000252_pt1 | contig 25564 bp, 42 predicted proteins | sample Su13VDMLBSD_FD_130110 | JGI IMG/M metagenome (GOLD analysis project Ga0181343, IMG submission 130110) | Freshwater viral communities from Lake Michigan, USA - Su13.VD.MLB.S.D | ecosystem: Environmental > Aquatic > Freshwater > Lake | place: USA: Michigan | collected 2013-07-15
ACGTCGCTTCCCTTAAAAGGGATGGGCCGCCACCCGATGTGTATCCATCGAAGGTAGCGGCCCGTCTTGCTCGTTGGCCTCTTGATCAGCCCCATGATGAGCGAGACAGTGCTCGTCGTCGTGGAAAGTACTGATCGAGGCGGGCGGTTCTTCACCCACTAAGTAATGGTCAGTCGTCTCTCATCAGGTCGCTGACGGGCATCCGCACCACCTTGCCGTCGTCAGTTCTCACGTGCGCGACAAGGCGTCCCTGCGCGGGACCCGCGGCGAGGTAGACCTGGGCGCTCTCGACCTCAATTCTTTCCACGGTGCCCTTCAGGCCCATGTTGTACACGTGATAAACCCTGTCGTTGATCTTGACCATGCGAGCCTCTGCAGTGATAGTACACTGTAGACACCGCTACTTGCGCTTGCTGGTCCGCTCGGGAATGTACATCGTGATGTTGGGATCGACGCAGAAGACATCCCAGCCCTTGTAGTCCTGCGTGTCGTGGGTCCGCGTGTAGAAGATGACGTGCTTGTTGGTCGACCAGCCGTTCGCCTTCTCGGGCATGACGCAGACCAGACCCATGCTTCCCGGGCCGAGAGTGTCCGGATCCTGCGCGATGACGTCGCACCCACTCGCCCTGAAGTTGACCACCAGCGCGTCGAGGCACGGTGAGTATGAGGTAGTGTAGGTCTCTGGCGCCGTCGCCCACGCCTGGGTCATCGTCTTCACGAAGTCCTCAACTTCAAGGGCGTGGGCTGCTGTGATCATCGAGAGGATGAGTGTCATGTGTGTGCTCCTTGCGGTCCTTCCGCATAACTAATATAACACACTCATTAGATAATGTACAATATTTTTAGTCGGAGTTCTCTGCAAGTATGAAGCACTTCCACCGACCCACCATACCGATTGCGCGCCTGAGATCGCTCTCGAACGTGAGCAGGCTGTCAAGGTCGTCTGGCAGGTCCTCCTCCACCAGCTCCCTAAGCAGCCTCACGTCCACGTCTATCGGATAGACCCCCTCCTCCATGTGGGTGTAGCTCTGGTTGCAGTCCAGGTCTGGGTGGATGAGCGTCTTGAGCTGCGTCCTGTACATGTTGAGTTCGTCCAGCGAGGTTCCGAACGCGCCAGCGCAGCTCTCGAACCAGTGTCTCTCTATCAGCTGCATTGCAGCAAAGACCCTGGCCTTCGGAGTGAGGACAATCGCGTCCATGTCGACGTGGTGACAGGCTATGCCCGCCGTCTGGTGAAAGATGTGAATGAACGGGTGCCCAGAGGGCACGAACGGCCTCCTTCCCCCTTCGTCGCGCAGGATCGCGAGGACCAGAAGAGGATGCCCCTCCTTGACCCAGTACTCGTCCGAGTGCGCTTCAAAGCGTGAGGCGATCTCTGCGATCGTCTTGAAGGACATCAGCCTGCCTCCTTTATGATTGAGAGAATCCGCTCTCCCTCCAACTTTGAGATCGCCCTCTTGACGACCTGCTCGTAGACTTGTTCCTCTGTCATGAGGAGGTGCGGGTACTCAGCTGCCGCTGTGATCGCTCGCTCGTAGTGCGGCCAGCATGCGGTGGCCTTCCTGTAGACGTACCTGTACCACTTTGCGTCCTCGCGATCACGCTTCTTCAGAAACTCCTCCTTTTCTGGGAGGGGAAAGTCAGTGCCATCACGCTTGTTGCGGGATCTGATTGCACGCCGCTCAGCAGCCCAGAGCTTTTGAACCTTGTTATGTGCGCTGAGGCTGCAGTAGACTCGAACGGTGCCGTACTTCTCCTTGTGCTGATTGACTGCGATGGTGCTCATCTGGGTGGGCGAGTCCCTCCATCCAGAGCACTGCGCCTCGAGACCCCACGCGATCCACTCAGCGATGGCCTCGATGTCGGAGAAGTAGCTCGCGTGCTCAGGCTTCTGCTTTCCCCACATGTTGTAGAAAATCTGCTCGACTGCCAAAGCGCACCTCCCTTAAATTTTAACAACAAGCGGCGACATTTACACTGGCTAGGCAGTGCGGATGTCTTGTGCCTCTTGTCCGGGCAAAGCGCGCCTCTGCCTCTTTTCGACAGCTGCAAGCTTATGGATTGCAGTGAAAAACTCAGGTGGAAGAGTGCCCACTGTGTCTTTCGCTGCAGCTGTGAGCAGAATCGAGATGCGTCTCACGTTTTCTTGACCGTAGTTCACGTACTTTCTAGAAGTGATCAGCTGCATGATGCGAGATACGGTGAGCTCAGGACCTTCACCGAGCACTGGATAACCGTCGATAAAGCTAATTCCCGCAACACCCATCGACCCGGGAGATGCAGGAACGCCCTGCATCATCTTGATGAAGGCAGTCTGAATCAGAGTGAGCGCGTTGTACACGTGCTCGGGATCCGCAATATCATCAGCGCGATAATCCACGTATGCAACGTCTCTAAGCGAAAGATTGACAGGAGCACCTCTGGCTGTGTAAGTTGACTTCAGGTACACAGACTCTTCGCTGTCTTGAGCAACGCTCTTGTCCTGTCGAAATGTGTAACAGACAATGTCTGACACACTTCCGCCCATGCTCATCAACACATCAACGAAATTTTTTCGCAGGTCTGCGTTTTCAAGCAGAAGCGACACGTCTGGGACGCGAAGAGTTGGACGGCCATCACCTGGCTGAAAGCCGAGCGAAGACTCAGCTACTCTAACCACTATCTCGAAGTTGTACGCGATCCCCTTGTCGTCTTCATCTGCTTCTGCGAAAGACATGGCATCAATCACCATGCCAGCGAGCTTAGATGCACCTGCTACAGTTGGATTTGCTGCAGCAGATGCAGCAAACCCTTTCTTGACAGCAGCGTAGTAGAGAGAAGAAAAGGTTACGATGTCGCTCGAGAGATCGAGATCGCTAGATTCACCGCCTGCAGTCTCTACTCTAGCGCTCGCTTCGCCTGATTGCGCATCAGGAGTGCTTTCATCTCTCCCTTCTTTTTCGGAATCAGGCAGCATTTTCATATGAAATTTTATTATTTTAACTGCGTCCTGCATAAAAGATGACTTCGCGTGCATTAGCTCATGCGTTATAGAAAATAGTTCAAAGTTTGATGATGATGTAATGTCCTCTGCCCCTTCGAAGCCTCGTCTCTTGAGCATGATTTGTGACGCAGTGTTGATAACAATGTGCTTCCATTCGGAGTAGAAAAAAGCAGAAATTGTTGGCGGCTCTTCTCTTATCATCTTTTGAGTAATTTCTTGCCAGCCGCGATTTTTCTCATCTGGGGGAGTTGAGGCACTAGCTGCAACCCAAATGATTGGAACGTCGAGTATGCCCTGACTGATGAAGTTCAGCACAAACTGGCCGATCTGATCTCTATGAGCCTTTGGGATGTAAGGCTTGGCGAAGCTCGCGCTTGTTTCCCAGAAGTTCTCAATCCACTTATCAGGATCAAAGAACATAAGCTGTGACTTCTTAATGCTTTCCCTCGCAGCCTCTGTTAGATCTGCGCAGATTTCTCCAAATTCACTCGCGTTTGGCAGCGCGTGCTCGTTTTTTGGATTTTTCTGAAGTGTAACTGTGCCATTGGGCCCTATGATGACACATGTCAGGACACCGTCAGGATTGAAAGACTTGTTAACGACATTAACGCCTATTGACGCAACAGTGCTCTCGCGCCCTACGATGGTCAAAAGGTCTAAATTGCCTTTCACTCGTTCTACGAAAGCGTCGAGCTTCTCTTGATCTGTCTGAAAGATCCTCTTCCTGGCATCGCTGAATGTCTTGACAACAGCAGATCCCACCCTCGCGGCTGTGTCTCCCGCCTGCGTGGCAGCAGACTTGAGGGTGTCAAGAACGCCCTCTTCTAAGACCGCCTTCCTCGCTACGTCGTTGAGTGCTGCTCTTCTCATAGACTCTTTCTCACACTGAGCTTGTTAGTGAACACAAATATCAGCCCACAGCTTTTTCTTGATCTTGCTCTACGGGAGATGATCTCATCTGCTTTGGTCTCATCTGCCTCGTGTCACGGACGGCGAGCTTGTCTATCGCTGTGAAAAACTGATCCGGCAACTCTCCCGAGCTGTTCTTGGCGGCAGCAACTAGAAGCAGCGCCACCCTGCGTGCGTCCTCGCTGTTAAGATTTACATAGTCACCGCTTGTCAGAGCGTTCATTACGTCGATAGCTAGCACACCATTTGCATACGACTCAAAACTAGCGCCGCGCCTCTTCATAGCGTCGAAGAGGCGCTGGATGTGGGTTAGCGCATTGTAGATGTGCTCAGATGATGACAGATCCGCGGATCTCTCCCTGCTGTAGAGAACGTCTTCTATAGAGAGATTGATGGGATTGCCTAAAATTGTGTAGATTGATCGGATCCCGTTTATAAGGCGGATCTTTTGAGTGGGATCAGGCCTGTCTGTGAACGTGAATCTGTAGGCGGCGCAATTTGGAATCGATCCGTTGACGTCTGCAAATACCTTGCTGCTTTTTACCAGCGCCTCTTTTTCTCTAAGACTCTTGAGATTTGGAAGAAGTATCGTGGGATTTTCTTCTGTTGGCTTCTCGTTAACGCCCATGGCTCTCAACAACACCTCGCAGAGCGCGTTAAAGTTTGCAGCCCCCTCGGGAACGGTAAGAGAGTCTGTCGACGCGACCATCGTGTCGTATGCAAGTTCAAACAGCTCAGAGACATCTTCAATGCTCTTCTTGCCTGGCTTGACAATTGAGGCTGCCCAACCGCTGCTTACTGCGCTGTAGTACATTGCGACAAAGTCACTGCCGGCCTCAAGCCCGGATGACACCTCGGGCTGCTCACCTCTGCTACTGCTTTCTCCTGCTCCCGACACTCTCGCTGATGACACGAAGTTGTTGGTCGGCTCAGACTGAAGAAGCATATCGACTATTTTTGTCATGAAGCCTGATTTGGCGTGCATCACCTCGTGCACGAGGACGTTCCTGTCAATATCGAAGCTGGGTGAGAGCTGCTCGTAACCATTGATTGACATAAATCTCAGCACTCTGTCAGCGATCACATTCATAACAACTACGTTGTGTTCGGGCGAATAAAAACCCGCAACGCTTGGAGGGACGTCGTCGCCAATCATATTGCTGGTAAATTCAGACCACGCGCTGTCCCGCGCAGCAGAAGAATCTCTTGGGCTCCCCGCAACCCACACGAACGGGATGGAAGCGACTGACTGCTGCACGTGTCGTGCAATCACTTGGCCTATCCTGCGCTGCGCATCTGGTGGCAGCTCAGACCGAAGCTTGGCAAGTCGTGGGACACTCCAGAAGTTTTCACTCCACCTGACTGGGTCAGTGTAGACGAGCGATTCTTTGCCAAGCTTAGTGCGCGTCTGTTTTGTCAGGGCAACGCAGGTCGCCGCAAAGGACGAGAAGTTGGGGAACTTGCTCTTGTCCTGGGGAACAAGCTGACTGGCAACTTTTGCAGATCCGTCAATGACAACTACAGCAACCTCGCCCGACCTACTGAAGGCTATCTTGGATCGATTAGTTGCCGTTGGGGTCGATGTAGCGATGCGGTCGGTGATCACTGCATCGAAAATCCCCGTCAGGTCGTTGACGTACTTGTTGATCTTCTCTTCCGAAGTCTCGCCGAAGACGGATCTCCTGGCGTCTGTGAAGGTTTTTGAGACTGCCCTGCCCACGCTCGTGCTGGCTGCGCCGCTAGCAGCGTCTGCGACAGCCTTCCCTGCTCGCTTAATTGTTGACGCTGCGCTGTCCAAGAATCCCTCCTCGATCAGCACGCGCCTCGCTATCTCGTTCAAGCTGTCTCTTCTCATGTGACGCCTCACTCTCTGGCTGGACCGCGTCGATGACCGCGAATCTCGACGCCCTTGCAGAAATTTTTTTGACCAAATCCGCGCGGATTCTCGCAGTCAATGGAGCGCCTGTGCCTCATCGACCATTCCTCGCGCAGCGTAGCAGACGTTGCAGGCTTGTCTGGTCGGAGCCTGACAAATCGCATGTGTCGCATGAGTCCCGTCTTCGGGTGACGCTCCTGATAGCGCACCTCAACAACAGGGTCCTCCTCAGCGTCCACCATGTCCATCAGCTGCTGCTGAACCTCGTGGCTGACGCTTGTGAGGTTGCCGACGCGCACTCGCTCGCCGTCCTTGACCTGAACTGCCTCGAACGACGCTTTCCTGTATCCTCGTGGATCGGGATCGCCGAGCTCGTAAGCGGTCAAGATGACGTCCTCTGTGTATGACTTCTTGTACTTAATCCACTCGCCGTGTGGCTCGTCCTCTCCAGGACCACCGTGGACATAGAGGCTGTCCCTCGGCTTGACCACTAGGCCCTCACCGCCAGCTGCCAGCGACTGCTGGATCACACGCTTGTGCTCAGACCAGGGATAGCTCACAACAAGCTTGACTAGGTCTCCGTCCTCAACCGCTTCACGCAGGCGCGAGTCGCGGTACTCCCACGGCTCTGACATGATGTCCTGACCGCCATCCCAGAGCATATCGTACACGTAGTACGCGAGACTTCCTCCGCCCTCCACAAGCTTCTGAGTCTTCTGGGCAGCCTCGGCTGGTCCGGATCCTGCTATGGACTGCACGAGTGCAAGCCGCTGCTTGCCGTCCCGGTCGACGCCGACTATCTCTCCCAGGATCGCAGTTCCAGCAGGAAGGTATGAAAGCTCATCGGCGAGGTCAGGGAAGTTCTCAGACGCATCGTTTCCGTGACGGGTGTAGAGACTGACGCCTGACCTGTCCCTGACTGCAAGGATCTTCCAGCCGTCGTACTTCTCCTGAACCACGATATCCTCAGGATCGTGCATCTCCAGCACGTCCTCCGGATCGTCCACCTGGTGCAGACGCATGAAGGCGATGGGGCCGGGTCTCATTTGGAGCTCCCGATCGGCTTCTTCACTCTGCCGTACGCCGAGAGACTGTACGGCGCCCTGAGCGAGCCTGTCCTCTTTAGCGTCGTGACGTCAAGCCTGATCTGTCCCGGCTTGGCTATCTTGGTGGTCACGTCGTCCCTGTCGTCGAACTCTGCGTCGAGCGACTTCTTTAGTCCTCTTCGAAGCGCGTTGACGTCCTCCTCCTCGCGAAGGTTGGACATGACGTGGAATCCAGACCTGCCGCTGTCCCACGTCGAGATGGCGCCTCCGACCTCTCTGCGCAGGACGCGTGAGACCCTGCTCACAACAGCACGCGCGCGTGCCCTGTCCCTGCTGAGGTCCTTCGGCTTGTGGATGTCTATGTCCACCCATGCGACGTCGGTTCTCGTGCCGTGCAGCGCGATGTGGAACTCAACTGCGCGCCTGTTGATCCAGTACTCAAGAGAGGCAGGATCGTCAATCCCGTTGAGCTTATCGATGCGAATGCGTGTTCCCTGCTCGTCCCTGTTGCGCTTGAGGACGAAGCGGTTCCTGCCCATTCCCAGTATGACGATCGCGTCGTGCCCACGAAGCGATCTAAGGAGCTTGGGTCCCACTCTCTTGTAGTGGTCCCTGATCTGGCCGCGCGTCCAGCGCTCCCCCTCTCTGTCGATGATTAGCTGGGACCAGTCGTGCGACTTTGAGAGGAACGGCTTTCCCTCGTCAAGCCTGTCCCTCCAGTCCTTTGCACGCCACGTCCTCCTGAAGCGGGATGCGTTCTTGGACCACCACCTGGCAGCCTCGCCCTCCGTCCAGACGTCTTTGTTGAAGCGAATCGCCTGGGTTCCGTAGCGTCCATCGTGCATGATGCCGATGATGTGCGTCACGCCCTTCGCTTCAGGGTCGCGCCTCGTCCAGACACGCTTGAACAGGTCAGGATCCTTCAGGCGATATCGCCCCTGCCCCTCAGTGCTGTTCGGATCGAAGCGAAAGGCTCGCTCGAGCAGCACCTCGCGGACTATGCTTCCTAGGGACATGCACTAAGTAATGCGTCCCTTGGGAGACTGCAGGTCGACGTAGTGCCTCCAAGCATATGGCTTGCGCTTGAGGAGGTACTCTCCATCCTCGTGGTTGGCGTAGGCCTCACGCTCAAAGGGAATCGCGAAGTAGGCAGCGCGCTTGTCGCCCAGCTGAAGCCATCTGTAGAGCCAGAAGCCAACGTACAGGGCGTAGAAGGGAACGACAAGGAGCTCGGCCTGCTGACGAATGTGGATCGTCTCGTGTCGAATTGTCAGCGCGTCTGCCTTGCCTCGGACGATGATGAAAGGCCAAAGCGTGATGCCCCAGATCTTAATGACCCAGGACAGCATCCTGGGAATTGAGCTGTCCTCAACTACGACGGGTATCTTCATCTCTCATCTCCACTCTGGCTTAGCACGCTGAGGTACTCTGGCAGGATCAGGCGGTGTCGCCCACTGTTGGTCACGACGTCAGCGTAGGTCAGGCCGAGTATCTTGCGCATCTCAACAACTATGCCGAAGTTGTTTGTGTCGTCCCAAATTCTAAGCGGACCCGGGACCACCTCGACAAGACAGCCGTACTTCACTGTGCTCTCGTCATACTGCATTTGCAGGTCCTCATTCTCTATCTTTGTAGGAGGATTGGTGCTTTTACAATCATGCAGTGACTCAAGGTGAGCATTCCCCTTTAATCGCAAGGATTGCAAATACTTAGGAGCGGAGGCCACATGGCACTAACAGCAGAGCAAAAGCACGTAATTGACTGCGTCTTGGCGATCTTTGAGACAGGAAGAGTCCCGACAGCTGCGAGCTACAGCACATGCACGATCCTGCCCGACAAGGCAGGAATCAGCTACGGCAAGCACCAGTGCACCGACCACAGCGGATCGCTGGACAAGGTCGTCCGTCGCTACATCGACCTCGGAGGCAAGCACGCTGCGGACCTCGAGAAGTACGAGTCCTACCTCGCGTCGAATGCCTCCACCACAGTTCCCCCCAAGGGCCCATGGCCTCAGTGGTGCACGGACCTGGTGAACCTCCTGAAGCTTGCCGGCCAGGATCCCGTCATGCAGGCCGCCCAGGATCAGGTGTTCGACGAGGTCTACTGGACCCCGGCCGTCAACATCGCGAAGGGCGCTGGCGTGGTCACGGCCCTTGGCCACCTCGTGATCTATGACACCTGCATCCACAGCGGCCCAGGCATGGTGGGCAAGATCCGCAACATGTTCGCGGCGAAGAGCCCAGCGAACGGCGGCGACGAGAAGGAGTGGGTGAAGAGCTACGTGAACGCGCGCAGGTCTTGGCTTGCTGCATTCCCCAATCCCATCGTTCAGGGCACTGTCTACAGGCCGGACGCGTTCAAGGTGATCATCGACGCGGGGAACTGGGAGCTCCGGTCGCCCCTCGTCGTGAGGGGTGTGAAGATCAGCTAAAAGCTAGGCCGGTCAAAGCCGGCCCGTTAGATCAAGACTGCGCGGCTGGGCGATGTCCAGCCGCGCTTTTATTTCATCACTACACGCGCCAGGATGCGACCCCAGCGACCGCGTTTTGCGTGGTTGAGTATTGCTCGCCCCAGATCTCGCTCCAGTCGACCACATCACCGTGACTGTCGCACTTGAAGACAAGCACCTCGTCGATGCTGTGATACTGACCCTTGCGATGAACCTCGCTGATCAGGCAGTGCTGCCCAGTGCCGAGGAGAACAATTGACCTGAATCCGTGGCCGTCCTCGAACTGCTGCGGTTCCATGTACGAGACAGTCTTACTGATGGTGGGCATTCTTGTTCCTCTTGAGGCGCAGAATCCTGCGGTTCACGTACCAGAGGACCTTCTCCAGGTCCTCGATCTCCTTGTCGGGATCCTTGAGGCCAGCACGTGAGATGTACTTCACGGCGTTGCCAAGGGAGAAGTCAAGGTTCCACGCCTCGATGACGTCGATCGCCTCGATGCCAGACTCTGACCTGTAGTGCTTTGGATGATCAACTGCGCTCACCTTCGACTCCCTGTATTAGAGTGACATCGTCCTGTATGATGATCACCTGCTCTCCGCCGGCGAGAGCTCGCCAACGGCGAAGCGAGACTGTCTTTCCTGTCTTGTACGACTTGAGCCTGCGAATGTCGTGATCGCAGAGGACGATTGCGATCTGGTCTCGCCACCCGTCTGCCCACTCCTCAGAGCTGAGCAGGACGAGGTCGCCCGGGCTCAGGCTTCGCAAAAGTCCTCTTCGCTGATGGGGATCATTGTGTACATCACGAGGTCGATGACCTTGTCCTTATTTCCCTTCACGACGCGGGCTCGCTGGATGTGCGTCTCGATCTCAGTTGGCAGGTACTCAGCGAGTATGACGAATCCCTCGTCCACACCCTCGTTGTAGAGGGTAACAAGACTGCCCTTCTTGATCCTGCGCAATGCGCCTCTCTCTCAAATTTTAAGGAACTCACGCGGAGTTTACATAAGAGAGCAAAAGATAGTTAGCAGCAGGAGGAAGGATGCTACTCAACGAGTCAAAGATTCGCGCCCTTGTCAGAGAGATGCTCATGGAGTCAATGGGCCACTCAATGGGATATGCAGATCCCATGCAGGAGGGGTCTAGCCCCAACGTATCGGACAACCAGTTCCTGCAGATGATAGCATCCCGCACAAACAAGCTCGCAGGTGTTAAGGCGACAGTTGGCGTAGCAGACACCGAAGAGGACGACACGGCGCCCGCCATCAGATTCACAGGCTCGGACAAGAGCAAGCCCATCGTCACCATCAGGATCGGCAAAGACTCAGTCACAGGCGTGTACAAGAGCGTGAGCGAATTCAACAAGGTCCTGTCCAACGCAGTCAAAGATGTTCAGAGCGAGCTCAAGAAAATGTACAAAGACGTCGCTAGCGAAGACGTTCCTGATTTTGTCACGGAGGACACCGGTGAGTTCATGTCTACTCTCAGGATGGAGAATGAGAGTCCTTCCCGACCGAGCGATGTAGTGCTCGTTGTCAATATATCAAGGGGCTAAGGCAAGCGCAGATCCCCCTTCGTGAGGAGTAGGATCTCGCCGCCGCAGAGAAAATGAACAAGGTGCATCCTGCACTCGTCGTCCCATACAAAGTCTAGAACGATCCCGATGCGCTCCTCCTTCACGTGGGGCGTGTCGGGATCGGGCGTGTAGGAGGCTAGCGTTCCGACGTAGACAGGCACGCCGTGAAGCCTAAAGAGGACGTCACCCTCCACTGTTGGACACGAGGGTGAGCTGGTCCGCTCTTGCTGCGATCATGCTCCCATTGACAAGGACGACGTGCAGGTCTCCTGACTTTGCGACAACTAGCTTGACAACTATTCCAATGTTGCCGGCGCAGGTCGCAAAGAAGTCCTCGCCCGTGATCATCACGAGGGATCCAATCGGCATATCCTCACTGCTTGTCTGCACGCACCACTATACCTCGAGTGACCGCGACGCGCCTGCCGTTGTACAAAATTACTGGGCAGTGCTCCTTGTCGATGCCCAGATCGATCCACTGTTTCTCAATGAAGATCGCAGGACCGATCGGAGAGCTGTAAGTGTCAGATCGCAAAGCAGAGTCTAGAGGAAAGCAGACGATGAGCCTCAGTATCGTATCAACCCGAACAAGATCTCCACGGGCGACATCCGGCGCCACGCTGCAGTAATTCAGCACTTATGCGCCTTGAGGAGGCCCGACTTTACCCAGTACATCTCGCCCTCGTGCAGGACCTCGCAGAGCTGCGTATGCTTTCCCATGTTCAGCTGCTTGCGCGTCCTAGAGTTCGTGATATAGACAGGCGTGTGGGTTACTATGACGGGAGTGCCGTCCTTCAGATGCCTGCCCCTGACTGAGAGCATTGGAAAGCTCCTGCTGTCAATCTCACCTCGTGCGTCCCTGTCAAGCATGTCGCCCGTGGTCTTCATGGTTTCATACTCTAGATCAGGCTTGTTCTCGCACTTGGTGCGCACAGCGTACGCGCCGTAGAACTCATAGCCGCAGACCACAACGCCTCTAGACTGAACTGTGCAGAGGTCGCCAACAGAAAATTGCCTACGCGGCATTGCTCATCCTCGATCGCAGGATCGTCATCTCAACCGATGAGACGACGCCGTCGATAAGCACATTGTACTTGATGAGGCCAGCATGATCAACCTCGGGCAGACCGTACACGATTCCGACCTGCCCCTTGTTGCGAAAGTGGACGAGTTTTCCACTCTCGTAGCGGGGATGAGCAAGCTCTCGAAGACGAGCGATGATGGACGTCAGGTCATCCCAGTCCACTCGGGAGATCGTGCCCTTCGCAGTGTACGCGTCGATGATCGTCTGCGCGCGCGCGAAGGATCCTGGCCTCTCCATCCTGTATGCGACGCTGTATCCGTGGAGCACTTTCTGCGCCATGGACATCGCGCGCATCTCCAACTCCGTGAGAGGAGAGTCCGCGGGAGCGCGATTCACGCGCGCGAGGACATCCTGCGCGAGCTTTCCTTGCTTCTCTGTCAGGGGTGTTCCTGAGCGGAGGCGCGTCGCCATGTCCTGCATGAACTCTTGGCGGGCTCCAGCGTGCTGTGCAGCACTCTCAATCTGCTCAGCCAGGAGAAGCATCTCCTCAGTGGCAGCTGCTGGCGGCCCCTTCTCTAGGAGACTATCGAGCCAGCTCTGCATGCCGCCCGTGACGTACCCGCGCTTCTCCAGCATGTCAACGCAGGACCCCAGGAACTGGGTCTCTCTCGCGTCAGGCTTCCTCTCCCTGTAGGCCTCGTGGAGGAGCTTGACGCGATAGAGCCTGTTGACCGCCTGGTTAAGCTGTTCGTCTTGCATCTGGCACCTCGTCTGCCAGACTATTATAATCTGTTGAAATTAAACTTAAACTAATATTATTAAAAATACTTATAAAGTTCACTTGCGCCTTGAAGTCACTTTTCCTCCACGTCTACAGATAAAAGCTCATCTCTTGCTTCTCGACCTTCACTTTGTATAATTGATCCTATGAGAATCTTGTACGACTTGAGTGCCAGAGGTTCGTGGGGTGACAAATCTCTAGCGATAGGTCCTGCTGCTCGCGATGCTCTGATGGGCAATTCCGTCGACTTTAGGCTCGGCAACTGGAACAACCCAGTTCCTATCGAAGGCTATATCCCATCGCCGGGCAGAGGAGACATGTACACATTCTGTCCCGGAGTTGAGCCGCGCTCTTTTTTTATGGACCTCGTTGTTCCCACACTTGGATCACATGTATTCCATGTACCAGGTGAGAAGGGGTGGGAGGATGTACCAGACACGCTTCCCGACCAGTACGACAGAGTGCACTGCACTAGAGCGTGGGGCGAGCTGTACACAGCACCCATGAGTCGCATCAAATGGAAAATCACAGACAGGCTGTCAGCTGATCCTTCACTGGCGTCGCTGAGCATGGAAATGTCGCAGACTAGAAATTTCATTCTGTATGCGACGTGGAACAGCAAGAGGAGCAGATCTCACGGCGTTATCACGGAGCAGCAGCACAGCGCTATTAGATCGCTTGTTCGCGAGCTTGACGACCACTGCGCAAGATCTAGCTCAGATCGAATAGTCCTTGTGAGCAAGAACGCAGATGAGTGGCCCAGCCTTCTTCGATCCCGGTATATGGACTTACGATACGTCGAGAGAGACTACGGCATGCCCTTCAGCGTCTCTCTCTACCTCGCATCCTGCTTGTCGCACGCAACAATCAGCGAGATCAGCTCCATGCAGCTGTGGTTAGGCTTGGACGATAGACCTAGACACTACAGCTGGTCCAACGGCTGGAATAGGGGGAGCGGCGCTCTCGACTGGGTCTCGTACGACGCGGGAAGGCCCAGTCTAGCGCAGGTACTCTCTTGATTCCTATACTCGGAAATTCTGGATCTCAAATTGAGGTGATTAGGAAAGACGGGAGCTGGGTCGTAAAAAAGACTTTTCCGCCTGCAGAGGCTGCCCGTATGCTTTCTCAGGTTGAGAAAATGAGGTGTGAAACACCTCAGGGCTTCTTCTTTCCCAGGATCATCTCGGTAGACGCAGAGAGCGGCAGCTATCTAATGCAGCATGTCGCGGGCGAAGACATGGTCAGTCTCACATCTTGGTCTCCACCGAGCGTCTTTCTTGAGACCATAGACAGGCTCCGGTGTTTCTTAACGAATGTTCAAGTGTCTGCGGGTGTTGAGGCGTTCCCAACTGCCAAGTGGGAGGAGAAGATGAACCGCACGCTTGAGACGATCGCTGTGCGGTGCCCGATCCTACTTGAGCCCGCTCTCAGTGCAGCTGATCGCATGCGGTCTCTTCGACCAGGAGCAATCCCTGCAGGACCATGTCATGGGGATTTCAGCCTCTCCAACATGCTAGTCACGCCTCGCGGCATCTGTCTACTAGACCCGATTTCATCTCCCATAGAGACTCCCATTGAGGACGCAGCAAAGCTTCTCATGGACATGGACACAGCGTGGAGCGCATCGCGATTTGTGGGATCCTTCGATAGATCAAAAGTTGAGATTCGATGGAGAAGGGCAGCATCAGACCTAAGACAGGCAATAGAGAAGGTGTGTGATGCAGACGCGCTCGAAGCAATGCGTGGACTCTGCATGATTAGAGTGGCGCCTTACAGCACAGACAGCGCGTCTGTGGAAATCTTGAAAGCAGGACTCAAGGGTGTAGCATGATACTGATTATCCCGTGTGCAGGCGAGTCAACAAGATTCTCAACTAGCAGGCCAAAGTGGCTGCTCACTCAGCCGAGCGGCCTGTTAATGGTAACAGAGTCTGTTCTTGCGCTAGACCTCAACGAAGTTGAGAGGATCATCGTTGTCTGCAGACGCGACCATGTCACGGGAGTTGATCTAGACGAAGTTGCTGACTCATTTCGGCTGGCAGGAGTCAACGCACACGTCGAGTTTAGCATCCTAGACGCACCAACTGCATCTCAGCCTGAGACAGTGTCTCTAGTTGCTCGCAGCCTAGAAAGGTCAACACCCATCTTCATTAAGGACTGCGACAACAGCTTCTCTTGCAAGATCCAACCTGGCAATATTGTCTGTCTTGGAGACGCATCCAAGCTCAAGCACGACATTGAGTCAAAAAGCTACTGTAGAGTTGGGCCTCACGGTGAGATCGAGACAATTGCAGAGAAAAGAGTCATATCAGACAGGTTCTGTGTGGGCGGCTATGGATTTGAGAGAGCAGGCGACTTCATCGACGCATTTGATCAGATCAAGTCTCAGCCCAACATTTACATCTCTCACATCATCGACTGGATGATGATGTCTGGCGAGAGGTTTATGAGTCAGATCTGCGATCACTACATGGACTGGGGAACCATGGCAGCGTGGATGTCGCACAAGAAAAAGTACGCTACTCTCTTTGTCGATATAGACGGTGTTGTTCTCACAAACGGATCTGCCTACTTCGAGAGAAAGTGGCGAGACTCAACACCACTGGGTGACAATGTCAAAGTCTTACGCGCACTCAGTGAGTCTGGTCGGTGCCAAATCATTTACACCACAGCTCGTCCTGAGGCTCTTCGAGAAGTGACTGTTAGACAACTGCGGGATGCAGGACTCACGCCTGACAATCTGATTATGGGTCTTCTGCACGCGCACAGACGCATCATAAACGATCACTCTGCAACGAACCCTTACCCGTCATGCACAAGCGTGTCAGTCTCACGAGACGCAGAAGAGCTCAGATCTTTCATGTCTGACATTCTAGATGATAATGACGCTGGGGCAGTATTCGACAAGTGACCGCTTGATCTCATCGCTGTAAGCGCCAGCTCTTAGGACAACCTTGGGTCGATCTTTCCCTCTGAGCACCTCGGGCGAGAAGACGCGGAGGCTTGTTCCGTATAGACGTCCTCCGTGCTTTAGCCTATTGTTGTCGATCACGCCTGTAATTGAGTCCTCTCTGACGCCAAACGCGAGAAGCGACTGCGAAAAGACGTGCGCTCCAAAGAGAAAGATCTCGCTTGGCGCCTCGTCAATTTGACGCTGTATCAGCGCGGCGTCTTGCGCGTGATGATCGTGATAGACTGCCGCCAGGTCACTTAAAGCGCTTTTTCTCGCAGGATGCCGCGCTATAGGGTCAGTCTTTCTTACTTCATAGAAGATGCTGTGACCATCTGCGAACTTCTCTTTCCTTGTGATCTCAAGGCCCACTCGCATCATTGCGTCCCTTAGAGCATCACAGTCAATGAGATATGTGTGTTCGAAAGTAATGCAGTTTGTCTGCATCCTTTGAAGCATTGTCAGCATGTCAGGAACAGAAAAGACGCACGCACCGTTGTCAGGGAGCGAGGACCAAATCTGCCTGAGCGTCTCCATGGGAAAGTGAGAGTGCTCTAAAAAGTGTGAGTGGACAACAGTGTCAAACTTCTCATGTGCCAGCTTTGAGCCTGGAAAATAGTCACGCACTACTCGCACACGTGAATCGGAGGTCTGGGCGTCTGGGTCGACAATGATCCACCTTCCACTCGGGACGCGATCAAGGAAGAGCCCAGATAGAATTCCGTGCCCACCGCCGATTTCAAGCACGCTAGATCCGCCTGCCTCTTGAACGAATCGTGCGAACTGCTCGTGGTGTGATCGCCACAGATCACCCACTGCTCCGCTTCCGTGGCCGCTACCATAGAGGTGTGAAAGGGGAAACAGCTCAGAAATTTGGATAGTACTGCATTTTTCGCAGATGAGCCACGTCATATCTGACATTATGTCTCCCTGCCTGCAATCCATTGTAGACGAGCACAGTGTGGGAAAGTTTGAAATGGAGCCTATCTGTGTCAAGATAGACTCACACTCAAAAACGCACTGCTCTCTTCTTCTAGGCGCGGTATTGGGCATATCAGCGTCGCTGCTCTTGAGCTGTGATCATAATCTGCGTTTTATATTTTTTCATAAGACCCTGTACATCACAAAAATTGTGGCAAGGTGCACGCGTTAGCGCAATGCACATTGCTGCTTTAGTAGAAGTGCTTATTGTCTACGGGAACTCCAAACACGCTCAAGAATTCGCAAAAGGTGCTCCGATATTCTGCCGAACATTAGAATCCCTCCTCCTCGATTGTGACCTGCTGAGCCTCGAGTGCGCGGATTCGCTGCTCCTTGCTGTCAAGGGCTCGCTTAAGCGCAGCGTTCTCTTCGCGCAGTCGCTTGATCTCCTTGTCTCTGTCGAATATGTCGTTCCATGTCGGATCGTCAATCTCACTTGTGGTCGTCATTTGCTGTCCTAAGCGGCTAGCTCTAGAAATCTATCGTACACGCAGATCAAGGCGCCGTTGTGGAGCACGACCTGGAACTGGTCTATAGTCGGATGGCTGAACCTTGGGCTCTCAAGGAGAACGCAGAGGTCGCCCTCCTTGAGGCTGACCCTCATCCTCCTCGACCGAACGACGCTTCGAAAGCTGGAAGCTGAGATAGTTCCTCCCTCTCTAAAGATTTCATCGACCTCCTCGTTCTTTCTAAAGCCCCATGGGTTCTCAATCCCCTCGCAGTTCCAGGGAATGATCTTGAGAAGAGCTCCAACAGGAGCGAAGCTTAGCGCGCTATCTCTCATCTGCCAACCTCATCCTGCCAATCAGAAGCGTGTGCTCGTGCCCATCAAGGAGCACGATAGGCATGATTGCCCTGTTGATCGACATGTCTATTCTCTCTCTACGCAGAAAGACGCCTAGGACACCCATCGGCTCAACACGTATAAGCTGCGGTGGCACCTCTCCCACCTTAATGAGGATGATCTCATCGCCCAGTCCAGATATTCTTCGTGGAAGTATCCACACAAGATCGCCAGGTCTGATGGAATCCCTCGGCATTGCGGGCCCCTGAGTAACTAGACGCTCTCGGGGGACAGGTGTGTCTACAGCACGTCGGCGAAAAAGTCAAAGTCATCATCCTCCGCGCGCTTAAGCAGCGCGATGGGAACACGCGACAGGCCATGGTCTGTGAGGATGCTGGCTATTCCGCTCTCGATTGAGATCACAATCTTTGGAATGCCGTCTGTTATCCAGGACGTTCTCTCATCAGACCACCACCTGTAGTGGACTAGCTCGCCCGTTCTGAGATCTGAGAGCGGGTGCGGGAGTCTCACTATTCTTGTGATCACAGTCCTATTCTACGCCCAATTTGCTTCCCAATCTTGAGACCCACCACTACGTCAACAGGAAAGTGGACTCCTAGCTGGAGCCGCGACATTCCTATGGCAGACGCAAGCGCGCTCAGGTCGCGTGCCGCGTGAGGAAACCTCTCGCCAAGCGCAGTGCAGGCAGTTGCCGCCTGGATGGCATGGCCAGAGGGGTAGGAGGGTGTCATAGAGCTCGGAGACGCCAGCCGCCTCAGGCTAGCTCCCAGGGATGACGAGACCTGCCAGGGGCGAGGCGTGTTGAACCTGTACTTGAGACGAAGTATCACGGGTATGAGATCGCTTATGACGCCTGCGATCTCCTCGGGATCAACATCAATGCCGTGTTCCCGGGCGAGCATGACTATCGGCGGAACCATGTCGCTGTCAACCTGCTCACAGAAGACTGGATCGAGCTGTGGATCAGCTGTGTGGCGCATTGTCGTAGCCAGCTCGGTCCTCATTGATTCGAAGTTGATCGGCGGAGGAGGAGGCACTATTATGCCCGTCAGCGATCCATCGAACCGCTCGGGCACAACCTGCATCATCTTAAGGTGCTCGGGAGACGGATCTCCAAAGCGTGTGGGAATGGGACCTAGCATTGCTATACTTATGGCATGCTCAGTCTCACAAAAGCAACAGGCGTCGTCTCGCCTCCCGCACAGCCTCACATGAATCACGGCGAGGAGGGTCATGAGGCTCACACAGACTCCGCCCCTCTCGAGGGCGCCGCTGGCGAGTTCGCATACCACATCGCCTGGCTTCGCGTCCTAGAGATCTGGTTCCACCACGCGCACTGGACCACAAAGGGTCCGACCTACTACGGCGATCACCTGCTCTTTGAGAGAATCTACAATGATGTCTCAGAGCTTATAGACCCGCTCGCAGAGAAGGCTGTTGCAATGTGCGGCGTTAAGGTCGCTGACACGCACATGTGCAGCAAGCTCATGGTTGAGATGCTCTGCGCATATCCCAGCCCATCAAGGTCTGACGAGGCGACAATGATTGCTGCTACAGGTCTCGCTCTTGTTAAGGACTACCTCGAGACGCTCGATGAGACCTACAAGAAGATCAAGAGCAGCGGCGGCATGACAATGGGGCTAGATGATCTCCTCATGAGCCACGCGAACAAGCTCGAGGAGTTCGTCTACCTGCTTCAACAGCGGATTCAGAAGACTCTGGGCTAAGTCTTCACAACGAGCTGGTGAAAGTCGGGAGGAAACATGTCCCGGCTCTTACCGTAAAACCGCTCCCAGTCTCCGTCCAGGATGTACGTCACAGCGTGGTCTGACTCAGACCGGACGCTGCGGCCGATCGCCTGCATGAATGACTTGGCGGTCTGGAAGTCGTACCACCACTTCCACTTGTTCATGCGCTTCCTGACGATCTTGTCCCCGAGGTAGGGGAACTCAAGCTTGCAGATGATCTGGAAGCGCGACGCATCGTCCCTGAGGTCGACCCCCTCCGTCATTGAGGGAGACAGCAGCACAGTCGGCTTGGATGACGCCATGTGACGGGCGAGGACCTCGTCGCGGTCGTCAGACCCGTGGATCAGCAGGCGGCTGTCCTTGATGTTGCGCTTCAGGTAGTTCGCGATCGTGTACGTCCTGCAGTGGATGATGCCCTTCTCCTTCTTGTGATTAGCGAGGATCTCGGTGACCATCTTGGCAAGACGAGGAAGGGTCCGATCGATGTGGTCCCTGCCCATCAGGCCCGCAGGAAAGTAGAGGATGGGGCGGTTCTCAGGCGGGAACGGCGAGGGCGCGGTGATGAACGCAACCTCCTCAGGCTTGAGGCCAATGGAGCAGCAGAAAGCGTCCTTGTTGAGGACGGTTGCGGACATCATGAGGACTCGCTCGCCCAGCTTGAAGAGCGTGTCCTGGGTGTACAGGCCCACGTCGATCGTCTTGAACTGGACCTTCCTGCCGGAGCTCTCGTCTCCCTCCTGCATCTCCATGGCCCAGTTCTCCTCGTTGTAGTTGTCGAGGAACTGCTCGAGCTTGGTCTGGTGGCCCTTCATAAGCTCCAGCTGACGTGACACTACCGGGAAGTCCTTGAGGTTTCCCTTGTCCTTCAGGAGCTTTGCGACCATCTTCTCCATGTGGGCGACCTGCTCGATCACCTTCGGGCAGTAGGTCTGCTCAATCCACTCGTGGGCCTGCTTCTCGCTCTTAAACTCTGGGAGAGCCAGCTTGGTGACGGCGTGGGCGAAGCGCTCAGAGATGGACACCTCGACGAACCTGCCGATCTCACCCTCGATGTTGTGCGCCTCGTCGATAACAAGAAGCGATCTCGAGGACATGCGCTTCGAGTAGTTCGCGTCCGTCAGCATGTACGGAAAGTTTGTGACAGAGAGCTGCGCCTCGCTGAAGTCCCTCTTGGCCTGCTTGTAGACGCAGTGGAAGTTGCACTTCTTGTGGAAGGGTGACTCCTCGTCGACAGTCTTGAGGAGCTGCTGGGACTGCTCGCAGGTGTGCGTCTTATGGTACGTGCAGCCGTAGTTACTGCTGCTCTTCACAGATCGCATCCCAATCTTCTCAAAGTCTCGAAGGTACTGGTCCTGCAGGATCTTCTGCGTGGTCACAAACCAGGCGCCCGGGCTGAAGAGGCCGGTCGTGTCGGGCGGCAGTGTCGCGTTGAGGTAGCGAGCGACCGTGATGCCGATGGCAGACTTGCCCACGCCTGTGGGAAGCTCCGCGAGGACGAACCGCTTGCCCTCAGCGAATGAGTTGAGGATGAAGTTAATCGCCTCCTCCTGCTTGGGTCGCGGGCTCGACATGGGAAAGAAGGAGATCCAGTCTTGGGTCGTGATCATGTTTTATGATAACTTGTTTGACTTAGAATTTACAAGATCAACCTTCTGCTTGCGGCTCAAACGCTTGATCTGCGCCTCGCGCTTGCCCGACGTTGACGCGTCGTGTCCCCCCTCGACCCAAACGATTCCGCGGGGCGGATGCGACCGGGTGTACTTCGCACCGCGTCCCGAGGCGTGCTCGAGCAGACGCCTGCTGGGGTCGGTCGTGCGTCCCGTGTAGAGAGATCCGTCTGGATCACACTCGAGGATGTACACGAACCACTCAGAGGCCAAAGCCTACACCGAGGCTCGATGCGACGTAGAAGCCCGAGTACATCCCGAGAATGTAGGCGGTGACCGTTATGATCAGCAGCGCGCGATTCGTGTTCTTGAGACTGGAGATTCTGTGCTCGTAGATCTCCCTCTGCAGCCCAAGGCACACAAGCGTGTGGATCACGTCCTGCTTCTGACCGTCCTCGCGACGCGTGGCAAGATCGACGACGTTGTCAAGTTCATCACTCATTGGTCCTCACCTGACGTGAAAATGAGGTCGGCCTCGTGGACGAGGCGGATCCAATCGTGGTATGCGACCACCTCAGACCTGCCGTTCTCGTCCACGAGGCCGACAATTGTGTGGGTCAGCCCCTCGGTGACCCACGCCACACACCTCTCACCCCAGAGACCAACGATGCGGTCTCCAGCGGCGGGACGCGTGGCTGGATGCCTCACTTAGCCTGGGTGGCCTGCGTGGCATCCTTCTTGTCCTCAGGCTGGGCAGCCTGAGCGGGGGCGACCTGGTCCGCAGCGGGCGCCGCGGGATCAGCTGCGACTGTCGCTTCTGCAGCGGGCGCCGCGGGAGCGACGGGCTCGGCAGGAGCAGCCTCGACGGGCTTCTCCTCAGCCTTGGGCTCCTCAGTCTCGCTGCATCCCGTGAGGAACACAGCCATGGCGCCCACGAGGGCGAGCACAACTCGAACGATCATTTTGACTCCTTGAGGCTTTCGCCTCACTTACTCCTCGTCCGCGAGGTCGAGGATCTGGTCGAGGTCTCCCTGGGCCGGCACGGCGTCCCTGATGCGGATGATCTTCAGCACCGCCTCAAGCGTTTCCTTGTCGCTCAGCTTGTCCTCGTACTCCTTGATGATTCGCTTCTTCTCGTCCTGGAGCTCCTTGAGCTGCGTCTTAGTGTCCTCCTTCAGGGAGTTGATGTCCCTGTCGATGGACTTGACCTTCTCGAGAAACTCTTGGACGTCTGACTTCAGTGCCATTTAGGCTCCTTCAGTTTGAATTTCCGGACGCTGCGTTATACCGCGCGCAGCACGCGTTGTTCAATGGACCTCCCCACCGTCGCTCCTGCGCATGAGCATGAAGCGGGTGGTCTTGTCTTCGTCCTCGTAGGAGCAGAGCTGCACCTCCTCGGACTCCTGGAGGATCTTCACGACTGTGTCAATATCCTTCCTCAGCTGGAAGAACTCGTCTATCGACAGGGTGATCGCCATTCTGTCGATCGCAAGGGTGATGGTCTCGAGACTGTCATCAATCCACGCGAAGTCTGTAAGCTCGCCGTCGTGCTCTGACATTGTCACCTCCTTGGGTAACTAGGAGGCGGTGGATCGGGAACGCTTAAGCGACCTCTTCGCCTGCGCCTGCACATCGTCAGATGATGCGGTTTCCACGACGGGTTCTAGCTCCTGGTTCACCAATGGCTCGGGCGTCGCGTTGTCTCTGAGTGACGCCAGGTGAGCGCCAGCAGCATCTGATGGAAAGGTGTCGGGGTCCACGCCCAGTGCTGCCAGCTCCTCACGAAGGTGCTGCACGCTGACGATGCACTTCGCCCGCAGCCACGCGCCCACGTCCCTTGCGCGCCTGGGCGCGTAGGCTGACCAGCTAATCACGGTCCACCTGATCGCGAATGATGCCGCAGAGCGCTGACTGGAATCGTGGGTCGCCCGCGATCTCCTTGAGCCGCTCATCTGAGGCCTTGACGCCGACTGTGACGGTCAGCTCCTCAGCGACCTTGGAGAGGGCGGAGATCATGTAGTTCCTGACAGAGGAGTGGTTCATCCTCTTGTCGGAGGCGGTCATGATCTCCGCGATCTCCCTGTAGCTCAGGCCGCCCTCGAAGGTCTCGGTGGTGACGTAGCCGCGGTCGGACTTGTGTCCCTTAGGCATTGGCATCTTCTGTCTCCTCGATCTCAGGATCAGGGCTGCAGCCGTTGGCAAGGAGGCGCTCGCGCTCCTCGCTGGAGATCTCAGCGATCCCAAAGCGGAGTCGCATGATCTTCTCCTCGCGGGGAGTGAGGCGCGTGAGGGCCCGCTTCACAGCGGAGACGAGCTGCTCCTCTCCGATTCGATCCTCGACAGAGACGGCCTCGTCGTCGGTCAGGATCTCAGCGAGCATTCTGTGGTCCGAGGCGTCGGACTTTCCGTCGACCTTGGTGTCCAGCGGAATGTGAACGTTGACGTTCGCCGCGTCGAGAGAGAGCTTGACGAGGTTCTCAGACACGCCAAGCAGAGTAGCAAGCTCCTCGATTGAGGGCATCTCGTTGAACTCGTCCCAGTACGACTGCCTCTCGCGGTTGATCCGCTGGAGGAGGGAGAGGGCGTGGGTCGGGACCTTGATGAGCCCCTTGCTGTGGTTCACATGACGCATCACGGCCTGGCGAATCCACCAGGTCGCGTACGTGGAGAACTTGAACCCCCGCCTCCAGTCGAACTTGTCCACCGCCTTCATGAGGCCGATGGAGGACTCCTGAATGAGGTCGTCCAGGTCGCATCCAGACGCCTGAAACTTCTTTGCGATGGAGAGCGCGAGGCGCATGTTGCACTCGATGAGCTTGTTTCGAGCGCCAATATCACCCGCCTCGATTCCCTTCGCGAGGATCACCTCCTCCTCACGCGAGAGGAGGCGGTGGCCCATGTGACGTGACATGAACTGCAGAGTGCTGTCGGACATGTTTACCCCCTTTAAGACTGGGCCGCGGGGGTTGCCTCTTGCGCGGGAAGCATCCCGCGTGACTCAAGATAACGTCGGTGCGCCTCGACACGAAGCGACCGCATGTCCATCTCCCTCTGAACATAGCACAGGTCGAGCTCTAGGTCGCCTGTCTGTGACCCGCGATCCCTGAGCCTTTTGATCATTGCCTTGATCCGACCGATGGTCTCGATCAGCTCGCCTTCGCTCATGTAGAGCGTGCTCTCTGTGTTGTAGTACATGTCCTCTCCGCGTCCAGCGCCCTGGCCTTGAGACGCCACCCACTAGCGTCCCATCTTTAATGTAAACCACGACGCGTGCAGTGTAAACCTTTGTTGACAAAAATTATCTAATAGTTCTTAGATGCGTTCTTTTATCTGTTTGATGTCGGTCTTAATGTCAAACAGATCCTCCTCGACCTTGTCCTGACGCACTGTGATTGCCTGAATCGCCTCGGCGAAGACCCTGCGGTCCTCCTTGTGCGCCTCGAGGATGTCCCTAAAGTTCTGCTGCTGGTTCGCGATGTAGTCCTTGAGCAGTGGAAACATGTAGGACGTCGCTATCTTCCAGACTGCGAACAGCACGAGGAGAAGAACGACGACGCTGCCCGCTGGACCGACTGCAAGGCTCATCACCTGATCAATGCTCATGAGACCCCCTAAAATACGACAGGCTTGCCGCCCACCGTGAGGGGGCGGCCGTTCAGCTCATCAAACCGAATAGTCCGAACCCCGGGCACAGTCCTGATCCTCTCGGCGAGCTCCTTGATGGCGTCGCCGACGGTGACTGACTTCGGAAGGAATCTAACAACAGCGTTCACAACGTCCCTGCCCGCTGTTGACGAGACAGTCTTGATGTTCTGAACCACGCCGGTCGGCAGGGCAGAGGCGAGACTTGCCTCAACAGGCCTCGCTTCTGGATTCCTGTAGGAGAAATACTCCCTGTCCTGAGAGACAGATGCGACAGTCTCCAGGATGCGTATGCGTGTCAGCATGTCTGGGACGTACGTTCCCGGCTCAACAAACAGCGACACCCTCATGAGGATGAGGGGGCGTGTGAGCTTGTGGGACGCGTCGTCTGCCTCTAGGAGGAGGGCATCGCGCTGAAGATTCGGAGGCATCAGCCCTAACTATTCACGCCCCCGAAGGCGATACCACAGCTTCCTCATCCACAAGCGCGCAACCAACTGTCAGCAGCATGCCAGCGGCAGACGCTGCGTTCTCAAGTGCACACCTGATCACCTTGTGGGGATCGATGATTCCCATCTCGATCATGTCGCCGTACCGATTTCTGGCAGCGTCGTATCCGGTGGTGGGAGAGGTCTCAGCGACCTTCTCGAGTATCACGTCGGGAGTGCGCCCCGCGTTTTCGGATATCTGGCGAAGGGGCGCCTTGCACGCCTCTCTGACTATGCCCACGCCCGCAGCTACGCCAGGAGCTAGTCCCGACACGTCCTCAAGCGCGCTTGCCGCCCTGACAAGTGCCACACCTCCGCCCGGCAGGATGCCCTCCTGCAGCGCAGCAAGGACAGCGTTGACGGCGTCGTCCACACGGTCCTTCCTCTCGCCGATCTCCATCTCGGTGGATCCGCCCACGCGTATGATCGCGACGCCGCCAGTGAGCCTAGAGAGACGAGCGCGAAGAAATGCAGCCTCGCCCTCCTCTAGGTCGGGGCGTGTGAGAGACTCGCGAATGGAGGCGGCCCGCGCCTCTATCTGCTCGGCGTCTCCCGGGCAGCCCACAAGGATCGTCCTGGTCCTGCTGATCGTGGCACGCCTGCAGGTGCCAAGCTTGTCCATCTGGACGCGAGAGAAGTCGCCCTCGATGTCGAACACCTCGCACTTAAGCAGCGCGGACAGGTCTGCGAGGCACTCTAGCCT
>Ga0181343_1000253_pt1 | contig 25525 bp, 21 predicted proteins | sample Su13VDMLBSD_FD_130110 | JGI IMG/M metagenome (GOLD analysis project Ga0181343, IMG submission 130110) | Freshwater viral communities from Lake Michigan, USA - Su13.VD.MLB.S.D | ecosystem: Environmental > Aquatic > Freshwater > Lake | place: USA: Michigan | collected 2013-07-15
AGCATGCCAACGGTGGCGGCTGGGTGGCAGACTCCGCAGTCGTGGATGATGCCGTGAGGATCGACGCGAGTGCTAAGGTCTACGGCAATGCATGGGTGGTGGACGATGCCTGGGTCTACGAGAACTCCGTTGTCCGAGGCGACGCATGGGTCGGACACGAGTCGCAGGTGTTCGGCAACGCCATCGTCGAGGGCACTGCCAGGGTAGATGGCGAGTCCCGTGTGTACGGCACAGCCATCGTGCGTGGCACAGCCGAACTGTATGGCTGCACCTTTATTGGTGGAAGCCAGATCGTAGAAGACGGAATACTGCACGACGAGAAAAGAAACTGAGGTAATATATAGCCATGGGACTATTCTCAAGCACCAGCTACTCTGCGCACTGGAAGCAGGCGGAAAAAGATCAAGCCCTTAAATACCAAGACTGGGCACTAACGCAAGCCGAAGCATACAATCGCAAGGCTGGCAAAGCCATAGACAAAGCATATACAGACGCTTTGGCTCAGACGCAGGTCGGAGCCGACAGGGCAAGGGCAAACATTTCAGCTATGAACAAGGCCAACCTTGGGGCTGCGTCTACGGCGGCAATGTCAAGGGGGTTAAGCGGAACCACTGTCCAACAAAACTTAATGCGCGGTGTTAGCAATGATACAGCGCAGCAATACAGCGACCTAGAGCGACAGCTTGCGGACAAGTACGGGGCAGTGTCTGTTGCTAAAGGGCAGGCTAAGGCAGCTACGTTGGGCCAGCTAGCCGCTCTATACCCGCAGTTCTCGGAGATGAAAACTGGAGCACTTTCATCTCCGACTCAAATAAAAATGAAGAGCAACCCACTTGGGTCACTGCTTGCTGGCATAGGCGGAAACTTCCTTGGAAGCTTTACTGGCGGCCTAGGCGAAGGAATGGCTTCGGGCATGTTTAAGAAGTGACATAAGAAAGCTGACATAAGGTCAAAGATATGCCTATAAAATACGGACCCTCTAACGACGGCAGGATGTATGGGGACACCAGCGTAGAAGATGCTCTGCTGGCTGGCCTTCGGCTTGGATCGCAACAAGGCGCAGCGGCTTTTAGAGCAAGCAAGGCAATGGAGGCAGAAGAAACATTTAGACAAAGACAGCTAGGGTTACAGGAGTCCATAGCCAGAGCAGAAGCCAAAAACCGTGACCGGCTTACCGCTATAGCTGAAGCCGAAAACAAGAGAGCCCAAGAGAACCAGCCTCTTGTTCAAGGCCAGCTAACGGCAGCGACTAAAGCATCTGAGGCTTCTACGGCAGCAAGCCAAGCGGCGACTAACGTTTCAAATCTTGGTCTTGAGGCTGGCAAGTTTGAGTTTGGACAAGCACAAGACCTAGCAAAACGCCAGGCTGAAGAGCGAGGCCTTCAAGGCTACATAACGTCTAGCGTAGCCAACATACAAAACAAAGCCCCTTTTGCCCTTGACTTTGACACGTTTAGCGACGATCAGCTGAAGGATCTCGACCCAGTAAACGCGCCTACCTGGATATCCGTAAGGAACGAAGCACGGAAAAAGGTAGCCGATGTTTCTGGTCGCCTAGAAGGCCTCAGAGTTGGCGCGGGCCAAGAGTTCCTGAAAAGGATGCAGGAGGCCGACGCAAGAGCTGATGCAGCTATACGGGAGGCGATGGCCAAGAAGAAGTTTGGTTCGCTAGCGACCGACTCTTCTATGGTGCCTCAGGACCCAAACATGCCAACGCCTATGCAGTCTTGGTATCAGCAGGCGCAGATGGACGTGCAGACTGGCGCAAAGACATATGCCACTGCAATGTCAGAGCTTGCGGCCAAAAAAGAAGAGGCTGTCGGCCAAGCAACAAGACTGGCTTCTCGCAGAAGCCTACATGGGAGCATTGCTTCCCGCATAGAATATCTTACCGCGCAAGCCGCAAGCCCTAGGAACGAAGCAGAGGGCGAGCGCATACAGCGCGAAATAGCTGCCCTTAGTGGCCTTAGCGTTCAAATGGCGTGGGACACTGACGGCAAGATATCTGACTACAGCAAGCAGTTTGGCGAAATAGTCAAGGGCCAAGGCGAGCTGCCCATAGACCAGAACACTGTGACGCTCTTTGGCAAACTTAATGAAGGCGCCATGGGCGGTGCGAATGCGGCTGGTTCTCAACAGGCAGCAGAGCTTTTGCTGCGACAAATGCCTGGCATGAGCGGAGCCTTTGCTCCTGCGGCGCAGGCTCCTGCTACAGGCGGTGCTTTGCAGCTGGCATTGCAAGGCAAGGCAGCCGAAGGCGGCGGTCCGCAAGGCGGCGGGCAGCAAGGCGCTGCTACGTTCGCCCCGCCGCCGTTTGACCCATACGCTGCCAAGGGACCTGCGGCAGCAGCACCTGCAACAAACTTTGTGATGGCTCCGCCTGCGCCTGAACCGGGCAAGCCGTTGCTTGAAGCTGACGTATCTGGCTCCCCGGAGGCGGTGCCCGACGTACCGATGAATGATATCGAAGCAGCTGGTTACGGCACAATGTATCCAATGCTTTCGGGTATACGAGACTCGGTAGGCGTAGAGCAAGGCGCCATGGACCTTCTTCAGCAGCGCTACGACAAGGGCGAGCGCGGTGTTTTGATTACAAGGCAAATGAGAGACCAGCGCACTCTTTTGGAGGCGAGCAAGAGGAAGTCCAGAGAAGCATCTGCTGCGCTGCGCAAGGCTTCTACGGAACTAAACTACCTAGAGGGGCTAGGTATGGACAGCAAAAACAAGCCCACCAATCTAAGCTACGACACAACGGATATAAGATCCGTGCTGTCTTCCTACCCCAAGACGCAGGAAGAGTTCAAAGACATGCTAGGCGTTCTTGAAGAGTCAGCCGACATGATTGAGAAGGAGTACCACAAGTCTGTATCTCAGTCCCCAGAGGGGGGAGTTACACAGAAAGAGGTATTCCGTCGGCGCGACGTTCTTCGTCAGCAGAAAAAGCGCCTGAACTCTATAATAAACAGCATCGAAGAATACGGTGACGCAATAGGATACGGAGACTGACTAACATGGCCCAAGGTCCGTACGATGGTCTGCCGACGCTTGACGACGCACTGTCTCTTGGTGCTCAGGCTTACAACGACGCAGCTACTCGGTATCAGCAGCTAGCCCAGCTTGGCGCAAGCCGAGAGATGATTCAGCGCCAGGCCAAGGCCATAGGCTTTGCGCCTGTTGCTCTGGACCCCAACGGGAAGCCTGTAGACCTAACGGACTTCTACGCCCGCAAGGCCGATATGTCTGTTGGCGAGCAGATACAGGACGTGGCGGCTGGCTTTGGCCGTGGCGTTGCCAACCTGCCTGCTGACCTAGCAAGCATTGTTTCTATCCCGGTCCAAGCAGCTACTGGCTATACGGGTGTTGGCGACTTCGCCACGCGCTACCGCCAGGGCGTGAACGAGATGATACCGACCAGCAACCAGTACCGTGATAGCACGGCTGAGGCTGTTGGCCAGGGTATCAGCAGCGTAGCTACTATGTTTGCTGGCGGCGCTGGCTTGGCCAAAGCAGGCATTGGAGTAACAGCCAAGGTAGCTGGCGCCACCGAAGCCGCAAGGCGGGCTGCGTTTGCGACGGCTGCGGCCAAGAACGCCATGCGCATAGCGACTATACAGGGCGCTGGTGGCGAGGCTGGGGCTGCACAAGCAGCTGGCGCTGGAGTAGGGGCTCAGCTGCTTGCAGCCGGTGGCGGAGCCGCTGCTGCACAGCTGGAGCGGTTTGGCGCAGAGCGGATACTAAGTAAGTTGCTGTCGCCTGCCGGTGGGGCCGGTCGATATACAAGACTGCGTGCAGCCGGTGATGTTGCTGGCGGATTCGCTGGCGAGGTTGGCGAAGAGCTTGTGGCCGCGCCGATAACCGTTGCTGGTCGGAGCGGATACGAAAAAGATCCGTACGGCGAACGCCTCAGCAAGGAGCTTGGCCAGACCATCAAGGTCGCTCCGCTTGCGATATTGCCGTTTAGCGCACTTCACGGCTTCAAGGCCGCTGACATGGTGCGCCGCGACACGCAGCTTGCCCAGGCGTTGCCTGACGTCTACTCCAAGCGCACTGGCTCGCTAAAGAAGCTGGCCAAAATAGAAGAAGGAAAGGCGCTGGAGCGGAACATACTTACCCGCGAACAGCTGCTGGAGTCTAATCCTGATGCGGTGGAAGAGATTGACATGCTCTCTTCTCGCACAGGTGCACCGGTTGTGGCTAGCAGTGCCGCGACCGAGCGCGTCTCGGCGCTGGGCCAGATGTTGTCCCAGTCAGGCCTGCGTGTTGTGTACTTTGAGACGCAAGCCAAAGAAGGCGAAGGCCCTTCTGATGTGTCTGGGTACTACGACCCGCGCACGGCAACTGTCTATGTCAACAGCGCTTTGTCAGAGAACGCGCAGATCATGCAAGGCCTCACGCATGAGGTGATGCATGACCTGCACAAGGACTCGCCTGGCGGTCTTATGCAGATACACGACCGCCTAGAGAAGGCGTTCGGCAAGACATATACAGACTACATGGACCGTGTAGCTGACCAGTACAAAGAGTACGAAGCTGGCAGCCAGGAGCTAGCTGAAGAACAAGTCAACAACTTCCTCACGCAAGCCATGGCTGGCTACATGGGGATGGCGTTCACCAACCAGGACGTGTTCAAGTACGCTGCGTACAACGACCCTGGCCTGTTGTCCTCAGTCGCTGAGACGTTCAGTCGGTTCATGGGCTTGTCCATAGACAAGTACAACGAAAGAGACCAGTCGATACTGTCTCAGCGCCTGGAGAACATAGCCAATGAGCTGAGCAGTCAGTTCATGGGCGACCCCAACGTTGGCAAGATCAACCCCACCGTTGCGATACGCGTTGCCAACGAAGTCGTTCTTGGCATGCAGAACGCGCTTGAGCTTCGCGCCGCGCTTATGCCGAAGATCCGGGCAGCGGTTGCTCGCGGTCCAGAACGTGGCCAGCAAGGCGTTATGCGAATGGGCGAGGAGCTCGTCGACACGCCTGACGGCGGGATGGAGACGCGCCAGGTCCCCAAGATATCCAAAAACAAGGCACGCTCCCTCGCGGCTGGCGCTCTTACCGAATCAGAGTACAACTCGCTTTACCCCGAGGGCTCGTACCCTGTACTCAAAAACGACGTAGTTGTCACCGACGAATCGGAAACTGAGGCAGTTGGCACGGTCATCGCCAAGGCTGGCGAGCAGATAACGCCCGAGGTTCGCCAGAGAATAATGTCGGTCCCCCGCTCCAGCCGCACTGCGGTTCAGTACAGCGAGAGCGACATACTGCAAAAGCTCGTAGAACGCGCCATACGCGTGGAGCAGATCCCCCAGCGCTTCATGAAGGACTACGCTGCGCTGTCTGCTGCGCTGCGCGAAATGGAAGCGGCTGGCCCCAAGCCTGCCATCCCCGGCATTGAACGGATAAAAGGGAAGCCCACCGTTGAGGGCGCTCAAAAAGCTGCTGAGATGGCTGAGCTTGAGCGGCAGGCAAAGACAGAGGCTCAGCTTGCTGAAGTTGAGCGCCGCAAGGCGGAGTCTAAAGCAAAAGAACAGGCTCGGAAAGACGAACTCGAACTCCAAGACATGATCTTGGAGGAGGAAATCCAGCAAGAAGAGGAGAACCGCAAGAAGTCCGAAGAAGAGCGCCGCAAGGAGTTCGAGGCGCTGGCTGCAATACAGGAGATGCAGCGCAAGAACAACATGGACGAGGCTGGGTCCAAGGCCTCCATGTACTTGTTGGCACGCAAGCACATAGCACGGATGAAGGCAGAGCTGCGGCAGCTCAACGAACAGGCTCGCGCAGAAGGCCGTGGCAACAACGAGCGCAACGAGCGCCAAGACCAGCTAGAGCTTGCCATTGGCGAGTACTACAAGCTGGAGCGTCAAGTCAAAGAGTTGTTTGGCCGTGGCTTTGACATAGACACTGAGGCTCCGCCGTCGGTTGCCAGAACCTATCGCAAGCGCGACTACAAGCTAGATCGCCAGCTTCCTGCTAAGGAAGGCGAAACAGAGCTTGGCACTGAGCTTCGCAGCCGCGAGCGCCAAGAATACAACCGGATGTCCGCCGAGATGAAGGACCTCGACGACCGCCGCGAGGCGATCTTGGAGTTCGTCAGCAAGGCTCGTGGCCGTGGAGCTCTTGAGAACACGTTAGATTCGTTCCCCGACCTGTCCAGCATGGCTCGTCGCGTAATGCAGACCAAGGACAAGATCCGCTCATTGCGCCAGTCTGGCGACAATAAGGGGATGCAAGCCGCGCAAGGCCGACTCGAGTCGATACTTGGCGAACTAGAAGAGACAGCGATAAAGTATCGCCGTCGCTATGGGCAGCTATCCAAGGAGCGGGCTGTGTCCCGTGAGCGCGGCGGCTTGTATACGCCGAAGCCTCGCCGCAAGGGACCCGAAGACGAAGGTGGCCAGCCCACTGAGCCTGAAGGCCCAACAGAGCCTGAGGGCGGCCCTCCCGGGCAACAGCCTACTCCTCCTGAGGGGCCCGCCGAAGGAGGGGTACAACCAGAACAAGGGCAACCGGCAGAAGATCAGGGCGAACAAGCTCAAACCGCTGAAGAGCGTATAGAGTCCGCCGCTGCTCAGCAGCCGCAAGAAGAGCAGGCACAGACAGCCGAAGACCGCATGGAAGCGGCTCAGGCCGCTACACGAGCTGACCAAGAGGTCGAGCTTGAGACTGCTGCCATAGAAGGCAAGGAGTCCGAGAAAGGTGCCGTCGCAGTTGCGTCTGGAGCAAAGGGGTTCGAGGGGGTAAAGATTCCACCTCCCAGGTTCGAGCTACCAAAGCGACGCACCAACACAATCACAAACGCTTTGGATGCAGGCAAAGTAAGGGTCTTCGTTGAGCCCATGCCAGCAGAGTCGTTCTCCATGATAACGAAGGAGAACGTGTCAAAGCCTATGGAGTGGAAGTCCCCTGAGAGCTCAGTTCCGGTTGCGTTTATAGGCGGTCGCTTCGTAGCAATACTGGCTATCGGTGGGCGGAGTTTGCCGTACTACAACAGCACCGGAGAAGGCGGCAAGTCTGATAGCGGGGTGGCACCCGGTCGCTGGTATCCGTTCTTCGGCTTTGGTTCGGATGGCTGGTTGAACAAGGGCCTTGGATCCGACATGGCCAACTACTACGGTTCAGATCGCCTTGCTGCGGGCGCTGAGTTGCTTGACTCGTTGTATCCCAACATGGCGCTCAAAGGCAGCCCGTTCGAGCAAGGCATACCGGTAGAGAAGCTGCGCAAGGGCAGAGACATTGTCAACGGGTTTATCAGTGAGATTGACCCTGCTAGCCCTAGCAGCACTCCGAACAGAACGTTCTCGCTCAAAGAGGCGCAGACCGACCCCAATGCTTTTGGGAAAAACCTTCGTTCTCTTATTGCCAACTCTGACTTTGACTGGGCCATAACAAGAGACATATCGCCGGATGGCACTGTTGCTGCCCAGAAGCCCGTAGAAACAACGCAGCAAAAGCCTGAGACTAAGCCTGAGCCCAAGCCTGAGCCTAAGCCTGAGACTAAGGAAGAAGGCAACGTTGGCGAAGACGGCAAGTACCGGGACACAAACGGCAACTGGCAGCCTGGCCACCCCAGTCGACTTATTAAAACTGGCGTGCCCGACGACTACACAGCAGAGCGGGCGGTCCAGGAGTATGTGAAGGCAGAGGCCGACATAAAAGATGTGTACGCCTCGTTTGTTGACGCCAGGTCTCGCGGCAAGCTGTCTGGTCGTTACCAGACGCGACTTGAAAACTCAATCAAAGACCTTGAGACCCTGAAGGCCAAGGTGGATAACTTCCACTGGGCCCTAACCGGCAAGCACCTTAACTCAGGAAGCATGGCCGAATCTGTAGCGTCCATGGTTGACGCAGAGGTTCGGCAACGCGAAGAAGCCAAGCAGCGCCAGGCTGAAAGCCAGCGTGCTGACCGCCAGCAACGCGAGCGCAAGACTCGCCAGCCGAAGCCCACCGCAGAACAGCCTGCCGTTGCAGCGCCTGTTAACACTAGAGAGGGGTTCATTGACGCCGTAGAAAGTGCGATGAACGTTCCGCGCACGGTTGCCGCAGCCAAGGTCGCGGAGCTTGAGCTGATATTCAGCAAATACATTTCGGCGTTCAGGTCCGGCGTCAAGGCTGGCATGGAGAACGCCAACGGCAGCCTGAAGGAGTACTCGCCGGAAGAGGCGAAGATCGTCGGGGCCAGCAATGACTTGCAGTTCTTCAATCGTCTAACCACCTCGTTGGTGAACGAGTACTCGGAGGCGACGGGCCGTAAGCTGAGCATAGACAAGCACCTAAATTACGAGAGCGCAACAAAGGACGCGATAGACGCTGCACAGCAAGCTGTAACAGGCACGAAGCCTACACGCGCTACCAAGGAAAAGCCCGGCAAGGTCAAGCCCAAGCCTGCTGCGGCTCAAGCTAAGCCTGTCGAGCAAGAGCCTAGCGGAGCACAGAGAAGCTATGTGAGGCTTGTCGAAGCTGGGTCCAAAGTAAGCCCAGACGCCATCTACGACGCATCCGTTCTTAGAATAAAATCTGAGGCTGCAAAGCCAGACAAGGCTTTCAAGTTTATTGGCGAAACATGGAAGGATGCTTTCATTCAGGTAGCCGAGGAGGATGGCGCGTTCCTAAATAGAATGGCCTTCTTCTATGGAACAGACAAAGACATAAAAGAATTCAATGAGTACCTATCCGGCTTGAGGAGCAAAGCCAAAGAGAAGTACCCGGACGGAAGCCAGACTCCGGCGGCAAAAACTGCTTCGAACAAACTAGAGAAGTACTACCCTGCCGGAGCTTTTTCTAAGCCAAATTGTTCGCGTGTTGTTCCAGACATAGAAAGCTTGACTGATCAAACCAAGATCGTTGCTTCTGCGTCTATTGATAACCCCAGGCTCAGCGCCACTGGGTTTAGAAGGATAAAGGACTCAGAGGTTAATCACCGGTACCTTCTTTTGTCCGACTCAGGAGTTACCTCTTCTGTAGACGCCAAACTCTACAACAACATATCGTCTAGATATCCTGAAGCAAAGATATACCTAAACGGAACAACATCTAACGACAATATTGCATTTGTGTATGAAGGTCGTGTTGTTGGCATGATTATGCCAATGATCCTAGACAGAAACGTGCGCTCTGCGGTTCCTGCGTCAGAAATAACTATCTTGCCCGACATACGAGACGCCAAGGGCCTGCAACCCAGCAGGCTTATGTCGCCTAAAGAGCAGTTGGCGTCAGCCGAGCCTAACTACGAGCGCTCAACATCCGGCGTCACTGGGTTCCTTGAGCAGGCCTACACCGCAGCTGTAGACCGATTTGAGGCCATACGCTCGATAGAACGCAACATTGCTCGGGCCGCCGACGCCCAGGCTCAGGCTGCGGTAGACGACGATCCTGACGCTCCGCCGGTCGAGCGGGCTGTATACAACTCAACGACCATGAACGTGTCAGAGATGCTTGATCTCTACACAGGAATCATCGGCGAAAACAACAAGCGTGCTATGGAGCAGCGCGACGAGATGGTCGCTGCCGCCAAGCAGTACAACATACCCATGTCGATGCAGGAGGGGCGAGACAAGGGCGTTGTCAGTGCCGATGAAATGCTGTATGCGTCTCACGCCGAGGTGGCCAACACAACCCTACTTGAGGATCGAGTAATTGCTCGGTTCGATGCGTCCGAAGAAGGCGTCGCTATCAAGAAGAAGATACGCAGCCTGAACTCCAAGATCCGCAAGGAGTCCAGAAGCGACGACCCTGACGAAGAGCAGATGGGTGAGTGGGAGAATCAGATAGGCGAGCTAGATGGTCAGCGCCAAGACACCATAGACGAAATGGTTCGTGATGCGTTCGCGCTTCCGTTCAAGCTGCGTGCGCAGATGGACGAGCTGAAGAACATCAAGCCAATCAGCAAGGAGCAAGCGGCTGAGATAAACACCAAGCTGAACGACTTGTCTATTCGCCTGGAAAAGGCAGAGGATGAGGCAAAGCTATCCGGCATGACAAACGAGGAGGCGCGTGAGATAAACAAGCGCGTTCAAGCCTCTCCGGCACGCGATGGCTACAAGCGCATCCGCGAAGCGATGACCAAGCTGCAAAACCTCAAAGTCGAGGTCATGCTTGCGGCGGAGTTGGTTGACCCGTCCACCGCTGCTACTTGGCGCAAACGCTTTGGTCCGACATACATCCCGCTCAAGTCGACCATACGAGATCCAGACGGATCGTCGTTCTCTGGCGGTGGCGGCCTGAGCATTCGTGGCAAGGAAACCAAGGCTCGTCGCGGCCGCAGCGACTACGCCGACGACATCATCGCTCATGCTTTGGTTGACTTCTCTCAGGCAAACAGCCGTGCCACTCGCAACCGGGTGCAACAGGCCATGTTTGAACTGATAAAGGCCAACCGCAATAGCCAGAACTGGACCCACCTGGGAACCGACCTTGGCCTTGCAAAGAAGGCTGGCCTGTACAACGTCCGCGACAAAGAGCGGTTGATTGCAGTCAAGAGGTCCGTACCCCGCAAGGGCGGCATGGGCACAAAGACAGTGGAGGAGTATGCCATTGTCCACAGCGAGGATCTTGCTCGCGCTGTGCGTCAGCTTGATGGCATTGACCTTGGTAACTTCACGGCTGGCGCTGTGTATGCAACGCGGTTCTTCACGCGCATGCAAACAGCGTGGAACCCTGCGTTTATCTTGCCCAACTTCGTCCGTGACATGGCCTTGGCCACTGGAGTGCGGTATGCCGACAGCGGCGTGAAGGCAGCGGCTCGCCTGCTGAAAAACATTCCTGGCGCCATACGGACAATCTTGGCTGTCGAGCTTGGGCAAGACAAAATCGGAAGACTGTTTGGCGCAGGCAAGCTGTCTCCTGGTCCGTTTGCGGACGAATACGAACAGATGAAACGCCTAGGTGGCTTCTCCAGCCCCGTTGACTACGGGACGGTAGAAGAGCAGATGCGGCGCTTCCAGAAAGAAGCTAGGGCCGAAAGCCAGTCCAAGGCTGGACGCGCTGTGCGCGTGTCTACCGGCGCCGTCAAGACGTTCTTTGAATTCATTGAAGCCATCAACACCGTCACGGAGCGTGCTACCCGACTGGCGGCATTCATGGAAATGGATGCAACCATGGCGGAGGCAAACCCGCGCCACTTGGCTGGGTCTATGAAGGAGAAGCGTGCGGCAGCAGCAAAGAACATGACGGTCAACTTTGACCGCCGTGGCACCGCAGGCCCAATAATCAACTCGCTGTATGCGTTCTACAACGCAAACGTGCAGGGCACCTCCAACCTTGTTCGCCGACTTGGGCCCAACTCCTCCAAGGAAACGCGCATACGGTCTGGCATAGCGGTCTCGGCGTTTGCGATTGCTGGCTACGCCCTGTCTGCGCTAGCACGCGCAATGGCTGACGACGACGAGGAAGGCGAGTCGGCATACAAGGCTGTTGGCCTTGATGAAATGCAGAAGAGCGCCGTGGTCATGATCCCAGGCGGCGGCTCGTCAAGAATAACCTTCCCGTTGCCGTGGGGCGCAAACATGGCGTGGTTCATGGGCGTCCAGATAGAGCGCATTGCGGCTGGAGACATAGAGTCAACCAAGGCCGCAGACGAAGTGGTTGGTGGCCTGCTTACATCGTTCTCGCCCATCACTGGCCCGACAGCCTCCATGGCCTTGGTGCCTACACTTGCGCGTCCGTTCGCCGAGATCGACGCAAACATCAACTATGCCGGAAACGCGATCATGCCCCCGCTTGATCCGTACGACAAGACGCCGCTGCCTGACAGTCGACGTTCGTTTAGAACTGTTGGCAGTGGCTACCGGCTTGCGGCCGAAACAATGAACGACATAACTGGCGGCTCTACACGCAAGCCAGGCTTTGTCGACATCTCGCCTGAAAGCCTTGAACACATTGGCGAGTTCATGGCTGGCGGCGTCGGCCGGTTCGTGGCCAACTCGTTTGGCGCAGACCTCGTCAAGGAAGAAGTCAAGCTGCGTGACGTTCCGGTCGTGGGCCCGATAGCTGGCCGCTTCGTACGCCAGTCTGATGCCGAGCAGAGAACTATCTCCGAGTTCTACTCCAACGTGGCCAAGGTGGCTATGTACAAGGAAGACCTCAACGACCCAGAAACACGCGAAGATGCTTTAAAGCAAGGCCTTGGGGCGATGCCCAAGTACGCCACCACCGTCGAGTCCAAGATCAGGAAGCTCCGCGAGCTAGAGCTTAGCGCCAACGCACGCCAAGACAAAGAAACGGCGGCCCGCATAAAAGAGTCAAGATTAGCTATGATGCGTACGTTCAACCAGCGATACAACAAAGTCGCTACCAACTGAAAGGCAAGGTGATCTACATGGCCGTGATACTGTCCGTCATCCAAAAAATCTGCGGGTCCTCCACTTGGTGGGTTGGCATCCTCTTGCCGGTGCTCAAGGTGCTGCTTGAGAAGATCGGCATCGTTATCCCGTGGGAAGCGATCATGGCCAGCACCGGCGCGTACGGTGTGAAGGAAGCCGCCGCCAAGATAGCCCCTGTGGTGGCAGCCAAGGCAGCCGCAAAGCAGGAGTGATCCGTGGCCGAGTCTCCCATGGAGCGCGACATAACGAAGGTGGTTGTTCCGATCACCGCCCTTGCAACGATAGCCACTGCCACATGGTGGCTAGCGTCTAGCCTGCATGGGGTGGACAGCCAGCTTCAACAGGTACGCAACGAGATTGCACAGATCCGAGTGCAGAACGAGCAGAACGTCAGACGTGACGAGTTCCGCGCTTGGATCTACAAACTCGCCAGCGAAAACCCCAGCTTGAAAGTCAGCGACATACGCTGACGTGCTTGACGGGCAAACTCCAAGCCAATACAATCAGGTCAGATGGTCGACAAGTCATCTATGCCGTGCAACAAGCCCCGCCGTGCGGAGGCTGGCTCTTCCAAGAAGAGCGTGGTCAAGGCCTGCAAGGGCGGCAAAGAGAAGATCGTGCGCTTTGGCGACATCAACTTGTCAATCAAGAAGAACCAGGCCGACCGCAAGAAGTCGTACTGCGCTCGCAGTGGCGGCATCAAAGGCACTGGAGACATCTTCTCGGCCAACTACTGGTCGAGAAGGGCATGGGACTGTTAGGAAGGAGGTGATTACAATGAAGAAGTGCGGCACGAAGAAGGGCGGCAAGAAGATGCCCCGCTGAAGACAAGGAACGCGCCACACAAGGCGCGTTCTTCACTTGAGCAGGTTCTTGACCGAGCACTTGGCGGCCTTGTCCATCAGCGTGCAGTACCGCTCAAGCACAAGTTGGTTGCGCTCGGGCGATTCATTGCGGCTAAGGGCAAGCGCCAGCGACTCAACAAACGGCTGAAGCGACTTTATTGTCGCAGCGTTATCCAGCGGTCGCTTGAGCCTGATCTTGTGAGGTCCGTAGTAGGTCATTAGTCGTCTTCATCTCTCTGCTCAACTTGGCTCCATGCTTCGTTGAACGCATCCCACTCTAGGGCTACCGACTTGCAGCGCCAGCGCCCAGCCTTCTTGTCCCAGCCGTGCACTAATATGCGGCCGCTAGAAGACCAGTCCTTCGCCGACTGGATCTCCATGATCTTGTTGATTCGCGCCGACATGTTGGTCCGGCTAGTCGTCTGGATGCCAAGGATGGGCTGTCCAGGCTTGACAGCAACTATGTCTATGAAGCCAAACAGGTCTTGGCGCACGCGAGCAAACATGTTCCATCGCTCTACAACGTTCGCCGTCCATCCATCGGCACGCACAAACTTCAACGACAGCTGCGTCGGCGACTGGCCCGACTTCTTTTTGGGCTTCTTGTCGCTAACAGCATCGGGAGCCGCCAGTCCATCCGAGGGGGCTTCGGGTGGATGCTGGCGACTCCCCTGCTTTAAGTCTTTCTTCTTGGCAGCGATTGCGATCAGCCCTGCTTGTTGTACTGCGCGACCCAGCGCTTCACGCTGTCCGACAACGCATTCGACATATCGAATGCATCGCCGTGCCCAATGGCCTTCGCGCTTTCCGACACAGCATCAAGCTGAGCCGCGATCTTCGACATCTGGCGGCAGATGCGGACGACCTCACGGTTTTCAATGCGATCAAGTTTGCTGCGAAGTTCTGCCTGACGAACTTCGACCGGGCGGCGCTGCCGCTTCGGCTTTTCGGTGGTGGAAGTATTAACCATGGGCAGAACTTTATTGGTAGCACTAGACATAGTCAAGGCAAAAATAGAAAAACAAACAAGGCCCGGCTTTGACACCGGACCTTGCCCAACAAAACAACCTAGTCTCCCCTCCTAGGGGAGGCGGAGGCGCTCTTCAACGCCGCCGCATGACGCGACGATCACCTTGTAGCACCGCCTGTACTCTTGGTCAAAAACATTTTGACTTTTATCACGCCTGCCTACATAGTCCGGCGCATGACGACAAGACACCACGGCGACCCGAAGGCTGAGCGGGAGTTCCTCACCATCGTACTCAACAACCCACACTTGCTTGCTGACGCATCGGAGATGGTTAGCCCTAAGCACTTTGTTGGCCCAAAGAGTAGAGCTATATACGAGTCAGCCCTAGCGGTGTACAACGCAGGGCAGTCTCTTGACTTATCAACGCTTGCATCTGAGATGCAGGCCAACGGAGAAATGAAGAAGCTGGGCGGCAGGTCGGAGATCGCGCCCTTCTTCGGCGCATACGTCAACGAGGCGTTCCTGACGAGCCTGTCTGTCCGTATTAGATCTAACGCTGCGCTGCGTGACATTGGAGCTATCGCCGCTGAGGTGCTGTCTGAGTGCTCCACGATGCGCCCAGACGAGCAATCCATCGCCACGATGGTTGACGACATCCAAGGCAGGCTCTCAGACGCTGTATCGCATGGCAGGGCTGATGACGCTGGAGAGGCCAGAGATGAAGTGCCTCGCGTAGCAGAGCGGCTTATGCAGCCGTCGTCCGGCAAGCTGTCTGGCGTGCCGACTGGTTTCATTGACTTGGACGATGTGCTACACGGCTTTCGTCAAGGGCAGCTGATCTTGCTCGCGGCTAGATCTCGCGTAGGAAAGACCAGCATGGCGTGCGACTTGGTGCGGCAGGTGGCAAACGAAGGCTACACAGTCCTCTTCTTCAGCCTAGAGATGACACGCGACGAGATCTGGGAGCGCATGGTCTGTGGGCATGCGCGTGTGTCGCTGCACGCGCTGCGCTCACGTCAAGCTGACGACGAAGAGAAGAACCGCATCAAGCTGGCATCTTCGGATCTCACCAAGTGCAGCATCTACGTTAGGGACACGCCCAACATGACGCCCAACTCTATGCGCGGATACGCACGCATGATTCAGCACAAGAAGGGCCTTGGCTTGATCGTCGTGGACTACCTGCAATGCATCCAGAGCGGCAAGGACAAGCAGACTAGGTACGAGGTTGTCAGCGAGGTGTCCCGACAGCTGAAGGTGATGGCTAGGACATTGAACGTGCCTGTCGTGGCGCTTGCCCAGTTGAATAGGCAGGCAGAGGACGAGGCGCCTCGCCTGTCTCAGCTTCGTGAGTCTGGATCTCTAGAGCAAGACGCTGATGTCGTGCTGCTGCTGAACAGGCCGCATGTGTTTGACGACAGCAAGGATCCGTCGCTAGCTACGCTTGACATCGCCAAGCACCGCAACGGGCCGTGCCGCATGGTCAATCTTGACTTTGACGCAGACACTGTTAGCTTCCGCAACCGCCTGCCCAAGGTCGAAGATTTCACGAAGGTGTCGCAAGAGTCTCCGGTCGCGCCGCCGCGCCGGAAGAAGAACAACTGGTACGACAACGGGCAGTTCGATTAAACGAGAAGGGGCTGGCTAGGCGATGCCCGGCCAGCCCCTTCCTCTTCGTCTATTGTCTACTTAGTTTTAGGCTTTACTTGCTTGAGTACGCGATAGCGGCTCACAGACTCTTCCCGTGCTGGCATCTTGCGCGTCTGCTCTAGGAAGCTAAATCCAGAGCCGTCCCTGAAGTATCCAGCCTCTGCGTCCCCGAGGGCTTCAAGGATCTTCACGCGACCCATGCGCTCCATGTCCTCTCCTTCGCTAACCATCTGCTTGCCCTTAGCCATCATGTCGGCGTAGGGAAGTAACTCGTCGCTCAGGTCAACCGTCTTGCCTGCTTGGCGGGCCATCGACTTAGCCGCCTCAACATCCTTCTCGTAGTTCATAGACGGTGGCACACGCTTTTCGATGTGCTCCTCCCAGAACATGCGAAGCATGTTGGTGGCCCAGCCCTCCCACCACTCGCGGTCACGCTCAATCTTGTAGACGCGAAGAGAAGGTGGGATCAATGCCGACACATATCCAGCATCGCAGTCAGAGATCATCATGTACAAACGACACTGTGTCTGCGGCCCAATAGGGCACTCGTCGCCCCACGGATCGTGGTAGACAGGAGCCTTCATCTCCACGATGAAGTTGCTGTCGTAATGAGAGCCAACGATGTCCGGCGTTCCGACCAAGTAAGGCATTGCATCGTGCTGCAACATCTTCTTGTTCATAGCCATGACGCCGTCAACCTCGTCTTCCAGCATCTTGAAGTGAAGCTCCTCGCTGTTGCTGCCCCACGCAAACAACTGCTTGGTTTCGTCATCAAGATCCTCCTCCTCATCGTTTCCGTCTAGCTCGGACACGATGCGGACGTACTCGGTGTAAGGCGTGCCACGCACGCCCTTCTTGCCTGGGTACAAGATGTTGACCGCCGTGCTGATGTTGATCTTTCCCTTACGGAATGCATGCCAGCCAGCGGATCCGTGCTCTACTCCATCAATCCACATGCTATTCACCCTTCTCCATCTCGTTCTTGTAGACGAGAAGCACAGCCTCTTCGACCTGCTTCGGGGCCTTGCCCTGCAAGTACTGTTCAGAGATCTTGTCGGCCAGCCACTTCAAGTAACCAAAGCCGTCCTTCTGCGCCACAATAGAGCTAAGTTGCTGGTTCTTGAACTTGCCGAACGGCAGCACTTGAGCGTACGCCCACTGCACGGTAAGCGATGGCGACACAGGCACGCCCTTGATAACTGCGGGGCCAGCAGGCTCCGCAACTTCCTCGCCGCCAAACTGGTTGACCAAGCGATCCATGAACGCATCCTCATCAGACTGCGGCTCAGGCTGTGCCTCGACCTGCGGGGCAGCAGCGGGCTGCGTGCGGGCAGGAGGAGTAATCTCGCGCTCAACGCGCTGTGCACGCACGGGCGGAGGAGCAGACGCGCTTGCGCGTTCAGTCTTGGACCACAACTCCAACGCCACGCCGAAACGCATTGCTGCGTTGCGTAGCGCGTCACCGATCAACTGCTTCTCGGCATCAAACACGTTCGACTCGACGCTTCCGTATCCGTAGCGGGTGACGCCGCACACGGTAAGACGGATCCATAAGCCAATCGGCTTGCCAGTCTTGTCGCGCTCGAACTCCGGCACGCCATCGTGCCAGCGGCACGGCTGCCAGTTCCACTCAGGGTCGATGTCTAGCAGGCGCTCAGTGATGTCGGCATGGCCAACATAGTCCAGCATTGTGCCGCCCTTCGGCTTGCGGCTGATCTTTTCAGGCGGGAACGGGGCACGGAGTAGCTGTAGCTTGTCGTGCAGTCCGTCTTTAGAAGTAGCGGCAAATACATCTTTCACGTTGTCGTTCATGTTTTCCTGTCCTAGGCTTTGTCTACCAAGCCACCTCGGCTTGGCTTGTCGGGACGGTATGACAACAGACGCTGGCGGTCAAATGATTTCCAGAGAAAAGGCTGACTACTTACGGACGTGCAGCATACCCGAGTGTCGCAGGAAGGTCTATGTGATGAGGTCCAAGTGCTGGTACGGCAGGCCGCTCTGCCGCAGGCACCACAAGCAAATCACTAGAGACGGAGTGCCAGAGCTTAGGTCTGGCGCGACCGAGCAGTCCAACGAGATACCCTACAAGGCCAAGAGGCGTTACTGGGTCAGTTTAAACGCTTGGACAATGCGGCTTGGCGACAAGTTCACGGCGATCTCTATATGCAAGGCAGGCAGCAGGTACAGGGCCAGCTACATCGGCGTGCCGTACACCATGGATGACCCATCTATAGGCTACACCAAAACCGTGCTGAACATATCGCACCTGCGCTCGTGGGAGCGCTTGGGTTGGGTAGAGCTACAGTGCAGGCTGCCTAAGCTGAGAAGGTATACAGTCAGGACAAAAGGTTGGGATGGCCGCAAGCTGCGGCTGCCACCTTCGTGATACAATGACGCAGGAGGAATGCCATGGCAGTCGTGAAGTACCAAGTAAACACGGTTCGAGTCGTAGCCTCGATGGTGACGTCAGCCTGATGATGGTCTACCCGTGCTTGGTTCTATCCGACGGCTTAGGATGGCTAGTCAGTCCGTTGACCAACATCACATACGGAATGTTCACCGAGGGCGGCAACTTCAAGTTATTCGCCCGCCTTGTAGGGCTTGATAACTCTGTTATAACCTCGGCCACGGTGGGGACGTGCAGCCTGAAGGTGTTTGACCTGACATCTTCTGACCCCACGACCACCCTGTATAGCGCTAACATCAGCATGCCCATTGCGGCGCTGTCCACGTCCGGCGGCTGGAGCGTGGACTCCATTGGCTACAACTTCAGCTACACGGTTCAAGACTCGGTCGTATTTGCGTCCACGCCCTCTACTGGTGGCCACCGCTATCGGCTGGAGTTTTCAATCCCTGCCTCGTCTGGGACAAACGGCACTGCGCTAGTGATAGCGGAAATGACTTGCATGCCCGCCCTTGGCGGCTAACATCTCGTGTGGCTGGGACCGTAGCTCAGTTGGTTAGAGTGCGCGGCTTATATCCGCTCGGTCGTGGGTTCAAGTCCCACCGGTCCTACCAACTCCAAACGCATATGATGCGTCTCCGGGGCTGATGCCTCGGCTTTGCGTTCCGTCTTCGTTTAGAAGCGTAACCGTATGCGGCATCTTCCACATCTCTTTGTGATCTTCATGCTCAACGCAGTTAACAAACAATACTACTCCGCGCTTGTCTATTGTTACGTCAACTACAACTCCCACGCACAGGTACTCAGTCTTCTTCCAAACCTTATGCCTAATGTTTGGCTTTCTCTTGTACTCGACCTTTCTTCCGACCCAGTTTAGCGCTGGGCGTACCTTGTCCATTATCGACTTTGGTATGTAAGAGACCCCGCCGCCTTCGCAGCGCTGCATCTCTCTCATCAGCCTAGTCTTCTTCGTCGTCGTCCGAATCTTCGGAGTCTCTTCCTGCATCGGCAGGCCGGTGATCGGGTCCAGCTCCATCTTGCTCGTCTCCGTACTTTCTCTTATGGGGAGACCGCATGTGCGGCAGCTCCTCTGGGTGTTGATCCATGTTTAGCTGGTATGTAAGCTCGGCCTCGCATTTCTGTTCCTGCTCAGCCGTCCAGCCAGAGCCAGAGCCAACATCTTTCATGTCTCTTCGGCAGGCCCTTACCGCATTCCTCATGGTCTTTACTATGAGTATAGCATCTCTTACATCATCCTCGGTCTCTACTAGACCGATCCTTTTTGCATGGTCAAACTCTGACAGGAATATCGAGTCCAGCGCGGCGGCCACTCCGCGCCAGTACGCCGACTTGATGACAGGGTTGTTATGCATGTCGGGGCCGATTGATAGTGCTGCCCATCGCCTGTACCTGATGGCGCATCTAGCTGTGAACGGATAGACCGACGCTCTTCTCCTGCGATGCTTCTTCACTTGCTTCAGCTTATTGCTGGCCGGTGCTTGACGCAACGGGCATGTGCGCGCACGCGAGGGAATCTGCCCTCCCCCGCAAGGGCACGGCCCGCTATTGAGATGCGCCGGATGCCAGATAAGCAATCCGCCCGAGGGCGCTAGGCAAAAGGCCTACGGCCGGAATATTCCGGCGTTTTGCTTTTGACTAAACCGATGCCGCCGCTAGGATCTGGCCGCAGTCGGGAACCAAACAAGCCCGACCAACAACCAACAGAACCATGACAAGCGAACCCAATACGAACCCGTTCCAATCCATCGAGTCCTTCATCCGCTCCGTAGCGCGTGAGGAGGCGGCCGGAGTAGGCAAGGCTATTCAGCCGCTGGCCAGCGGCCTGAACTCATTGACCTCCGATCTGCGTAGCATGACTGGCAAGCTGGAATCGGCTATTGCCAAGGCTCCGGCCTCTGTGACTCCGCGCCGCGCCATCCGCGAAGAGCTTGCTGCTATGGCAGAGGAGGCCCGCGCACAACTGGCATCCAGTTGTAGCAACGCTGCCCGTCCGTACTCCGGCGGTCCAGATGGCAAGTTCACCGAAACCAGCACGGCCCGCAATATTCGCCGTGCTATTGCCAGCGCCAAGGCCGCAGATCGCTGGCTTGTTATCGTCTCCGGCCCTGCTGGCTCCGGCAAGACCTACCCGAGTCTCCAGATCGCGCTGCAAACTGGCCGCCCCGTGTATCCTGTGGAGATCTCGGAGGCCACCACCTTGGACGATCTCTTTATGCGCCCATGGACGACTGGCCCCGCCACTATGGGCTGGGTGGAAGGCCCTGCGGTCCGCGCTGCCCGTGAAGGCGGGATCCTGCTGCTGGATGAATGTGATCTTGCCAGCCCGCGCTTGATCGGCGGCCTGCACGGTCTGCTGGAGTCTGGCCAGACCCGTCTGCGCTCTGGGGAATGGCTGCAAGCGCACCCGAATTTCATCTGTATCGCCACCTGCAACTCTCTCCGCGCCAGCAAAGGCTCCTACTCCACGCACGCCATCAGCACAGCGTTTGCCGACCGCGCCGTGTTCGTCGCCAGCGACTACCTGCCGGAGGCGGATGAGATCGCAATCCTTAGCCGCTACGGCTCTGCCGAGGCGGCCAAGGATACCCGCGCCGACCTCGTCGAGCTTCGCAAGATCTTCGACGGCGGCGGCCTCCGCATTGCACCGTCCACCCGTAGGGGCGCTGTTGTTGTTGCGGCCCTGACGGCCGGAGCTTCTCGCGCAGAGGCTTGGCAGCTTGCCATGGTTGGCGGTCTGGATGCCGCTACTGCGGACACCGTTGGCCGCAAGCTGGCGGCCGTCGAGCTTGCCCGCAATGCGGCCGAGCTTGAGCGTGTTGCCCGTGAGAAGGAAGCGAAGAAGTTCGCGGACGCTCAGAACGCAGAGGGCTGAAAGAACAGCAACCAACAAAGGAGACCACAATGGCGAAGAAACTATACGGCTCGAAATGGTCGAGCAGATACGAAGTCAAGTCCAAGCCTAGGAAGGGCCGAGGCAGCTATAGCTCCGGCGGGGGATGGTGGGAGAGCGATGCATACGCATCCAGCACTAACGACGACTACAGCGATAGCTGGCTCAGTCGCTGGGAGTCCAAGGCTGGATGCTATTCCAACGAACGAGCCAACGACTTCTATATTGATGGGCAGACCCGCGCACCTAAGAGGCGCAAGGCCGGAGAGAGCGCGGCCGAGATCATCTACGCCTGCAAGGCGGACATGGATCGCGGTAGCGAAATGTGGCCGGACTTGGATGCCCGTTGTAACCGTGCAGCGGGCAGCGTGTACGCATACGATGCGGCCATCAAGGACTGGGCAAGAGAGAAGGCGACGAAGACGCTCAACCTGAAAGGAGAGAAGGCGGACGATTACGCTATCGGGATCGCGGCCCGTGCGGCCATCGACGCCTTGACAATGCCGGAATGGCTGGAGATGGCTAACTTCTATATGCCTGACGCTCCGAACTTCGGAGTAGGCCAGACCCGTGACATGATCATTGACAACCACAAGAGCCAAACCGCTGAAGGCTTCGAGCGGGATGGACGCTACAAGGACACGCCTGTCGCTCCCCAGCACGCGCTTGCCCGTATGAATGAGCTTGAAGAGGCTCAGAAGAAGGGCGTGCGTATCAACAACACCAGCTTCCGGCCCCGTATGCTGGACGCTGGCAACCAGTTCAATGCGGACGATCTGGCCGCCGCAATGGCTGACGCACGGCGGGAGGTTGTCGTATCGGACTGGGGCGGCGCAGACCTATCCAGCGATGCGGCAATGTGGGCCTGTGGCGCTCCCGTCTCTCCTTTCGGAGAGAGAGAGGCCCGACTACAGTCCACGGTGGACTGCCTGATTCTTGTGGACGGCTCCGGTAGCACGCAGGGACAGGTAGCCGAGAACCTTAGCCGTATGGCGTTCGCCTTCGCCACAAGCCTCCGCGCCGCAGGGCACGGGGCGGCCGTAGTGCCTTGGGGCAGCGGCCTCCTGCCTCTGTCGGCTCGGCTCAATGCTATGCTGTGGAACGACCCGCTTCCCGAGAGCATTCCATGCTGGGAGCAGTCCGGCACAGACCTAGCGGATGCCGCCGCCATCTCCATCAAGGCCTTTGCTATGCGGTCTGGAAAGAGCAAGCGTATTGCCCTAGTCCTGACCGATGGAGCCTGCGAAGGCCGCTCCCATAGCGGTCGCCCGTATGACTTTGGGGCCGAGATTGTCGCCCTGTGGTCATTCCAGTGCCAGCCGCCTACGGACTGGCTCGGACACAAGTTACTCACGCATGACTCTGCTGATGCCATGCGCGACCTCCGCGACAGTGAACTGGCCAAAGCCTTGGCCGCAACAACCTGAGACTAGAACCATGACCAACAAACGCAACAGCGGGCGCGGCCCGCACAAGATCGAGATGAACGACGAGAACAAGGACGGCGACACGATGGAAACAAGCCTGAACTGGCTGATCTCCGGCGCGGACCATCTGGGCCAAGAGATCATTGACACGATGAAGGCGGACGGCTGGCCCGATCACAACGCCGCGCACTCTGGCAAAGGGTACGACGATGCTTCGCAGTCCTTCCAGATGGTGCATTGCATGATCCACCAGTCTTGCAATGTGCGCGCCGCAGACCCGCTACGCGCAACTGATTCCGAACTGGCCAACGGTGTACGCACGACCGCCGCAGAGTCCTCACAGACCGCTATCGCGGCAATGGCCGTCTGCAAGATCCTGACCGATGAAAGGCTCACCATGGACCAGCGCTGGGCCGCTGCCAGCAGGCTGTGCGCTGTTCTCTGCCATATGGCCGTAGGCGGTCTGGCCACTGTCCAGCGTACCGATAGCGAGATCTGCACGGCCATTGCTCTCAAGATGGCCGAGGGCGCAGACCAAGAGGATAAGATCTTGCAGCAAGTAGTCGATCTGGCCCGTCGAGCCGATTGTGATCTGCCCGAGAACCCGACGATCTCGGACCTGCACGAGGCTCTCGACCGCATTGTCAGGCGCAACAAGGAGGGCGGCCAGTGAGCGGGCGCAGGACGGCCAAGGCTCGGCCGATGGCTGTACCTGCTCCCCAGTACGGAATGAGTCTGGCCAAGTGTGCAGCGCTTATCGGTGCCCTGCGTGTAGACGCTCACACCGTGAACGGCCTGACGGTGCAGATTGTGGTTGACGCAGAGGCCCGAGAGGGCGCACCGCTCAACCACTGGGCGAGTAGTGTACTAGGGAGAGAGGTACGGGGAGATGTCATCTGCCTAGTCGTAAGGGCCTGAGCGCTATTCCAGGCGAAGTAACGCAGCAGGGCGAGGCAGGAGCAATCCGGCCTTGCCCTGCAACTTTTCCAGACTTTCAGTGTTGACTAGAGGCGGGGCGCTTTGCATTGTGACCCCTGTCGCCGCACTTCCGCGGCGCAGAAAGAAACCTAGTAACATGACACGCGATAACTACAGCGGCGGCGGATTTGCAATCCGCGCCACCTACCACACCTCTAACACCACGGGCCGCGCTTACTTCAGGGTACGCGACCTCTCTATTTCGGATCGGCCTTGCTGGCCGTTCCGGCCCAGCGACACGGTCAGCTACGATCACGGCTGCGCAGATCCGGCGGGGCTTGCCGCCGAGCAGGCGCTAGCCGCTCTGGCCTGCCATCTCGGCCTAAAGAATGGACTACAGCGCGGGTACTGGCGGCCGAGCGCCTCACCGCTCTTTATCATCGGCGGCGCGACTCACGGGGCGACCTGCACCTTGCTGGCCGGATTCAGTGGCGGCCCCGTACCGAAGCCTGATCAGATGGCCCGCCTTTCGCCGACCTTGGCCGCTTTGCAATCGTCGCCCGTAGGGATGGACGTGCTGCAAGAAACCCGATGGTGGCTGGGTGTGCTGCAACTTGCCCGCGCCGAAGGGTTCCCAGACCGTCTACTAAACCGCCTCACCCGTGCAGCGACAGGCGGTGCAGCGTGAGCGAGCAGCAACAAGAGCAAACGGGCCGCAAGCCCTACAGCCGCTCGGGCAAGTACAGCGCCGCCGCTAGGCTGGCAACGGCCGAGGCGCGTCTAGCAGCGGCCAAGGCTGTAGCGCGGAAGGCGGCCGGAGTAGTGCGGAGGCTCTCGGAACGTGTAGACCGCTTGCGCGGCAAGGCCGAGCGGGCAGCAGGTCGAGCAGCCCGTGCAGCGGCCAACGTCGAGCGGGTCGAGCAACCTGTGCAGCAGGGCAAACCGTTTGGCAATCTGGCAAGCCTTCACCTCTGGAAGCTGGCCGAGCGCCTCGCCTGTGAGGCGGCGATTAGCTGTAGCGTAGAGGAGCGCTCGGCCTTGCTGGCCGAGCTGGCCAAGGTGCAGGAGGCCGCGAGGCGCTTGAACTGAGACGCAGCGAAAGCGGCGACAATGGCGGCCAGTCGGGGAACATCCGGCTGGCCGTCTGCTTTGCTGTGGTGTGTGTGGCCGAGGCTGTCGCCATCGGCCGAGCAGGTCGAGCGAGGCGCGGAACGAGCTTGGAAGGGAGCCGGTTACCCCGCCAAACGCGGAGCTGGGCCGCTGTCGCCGCCTTCGCATCGACCCCGTCGACACGGCCAGCACCGCCGCCACCAGCGCGGCCAGCGGTCGCCAACACATCACCTGGACAAGCTCCCCGCCCCCACAATCGGCCCCAACAGGCCGCCTCGGCCGTCTGGCTCATTCTATTTTCCAAAAGGAGATATTCGCTATCGCTCATATCCCCCTTTGGATACCCCCTTAGCTCGCTTCGCTCGCAACCGGAACTCGCTTCGCTCGTGCCCATACTTTGTTTTAGGTAAGGCATTCCCTAGCTGTGGTAATACTTAGACTATGTAGCTATTATGCAGCTGTGGTGTGAGATACACCTACACTCCCGGTCTCAACTGAACCTTCCGAGCAGGGGTGGTGAGTATCTTATCTCCCACATATATCCAGAGCACCCCTACACACCCCTTTGCAAACTGGTACCATAGAGCTAAGCTACAATCCATGACCAGCCGCCGCGATCTTAGCCGTATAAAGGCATCTGACGTGCAGCCTGAGTTAAAGCCGAAGAAGCGGCCTTCGCTGTCTAAGCAGCTGGATAGGCCTAGTTACGTCCCCTTGGACTTCAAGCTATCAACTATCCGCGAACTGTTGATGATAGAGCTTGAAGCTGATGATGGCTATAAGGCCAAGGCTGTTGCGAGTGCCTTGATCAACAAGGCTATGGAGGGTGATACCTACTGCCTCCGTTTGCTGCTTGAGCGTGTGGATGGTCTTATGACCAAGAACATAAGCGTGAATGGTTCTCTAGCTGTAGGCCAGGTGGTCACACTGGTTGACACTAGGGAGTTTAGCGCGAAGCTCCCCATAAGGGAGG
>Ga0181343_1000254_pt1 | contig 25399 bp, 33 predicted proteins | sample Su13VDMLBSD_FD_130110 | JGI IMG/M metagenome (GOLD analysis project Ga0181343, IMG submission 130110) | Freshwater viral communities from Lake Michigan, USA - Su13.VD.MLB.S.D | ecosystem: Environmental > Aquatic > Freshwater > Lake | place: USA: Michigan | collected 2013-07-15
CGGTCGGCGAACAGGAGTGAAGCGTAATGCCTATTTATAATGATGTGTTCGGTGGCGCAAACATTTACCCGAGCGAGATCAGCTACAGCTCTCTAACGCTGACAGCAGACGTAACGCTCAGCTGGCCTATAGAAACGTCTACTAGTAATAATCTAGCGACGCGCATCATTAACATGTCTGCCGCTTCTGCCGGACGCAGCGTGTACCTGCCGGACGCAAGCAAAACCGGCACCGGTCAGACAATCCTGTTTAACAACACTGGCGCACAAACTATCACGGTGCGTAACGCTGGGGGCACACAGGTTGTCACGGTTGCGGCGGGAACGCTGTGGCAGATCTACCTAACGGACAACAGTACCGTTAACGGCACGTGGTCAATTCTGCAGTACGGGGCAACCACTTCTACCGCTAACGCTTCGGCGCTGGCTGGGACAGGGATTGTGGCTGTGGGCACAGTGCTGAGTCAGTCTGTGCCGATTACCAACTTTAACACAGACTACACGGCGGGCGTCACCGACCGCGCCAAGATGTTCGTGTGGACTGGCACGGGCGGGGGAACGCTGACACTACCCTCTGCACCCACGATGGGCGATAACTGGTTCCTGTGCTTCCGCAACGGCGGGGGTGGTTCTGTCGTAGTAGACCCGTCAGGTACTCCGCTTATCAACGGCGCGGCGACTTTGAGCTTTAGCCCAGGCGACTCTGCAATCATTGCCACCGACGGAGTAGACTACTTCACAATCGGCTTCGGCCAGTCTGCCACGTTTGCGTTTGACTACACCTCAATCGCCGTTCCCGGCACGGGCAACTATACGCTGACGGGATCTGAGCTAAACCGGATTGCGTACAACTTTACCGGGATTCTAACGGGTAACCGCGTAATTATCGTCCCTGCAACTGTCCAGCAGTATTGGGTGAGCAACGCCACCACAGGCGCGTACACGCTGACTGTAAAAACGTCTGCCGGCACCGGCGTGGTGGTCGCTACTGGGGCTAGAGCCATTCTTTACAGTGACGGCACCAATGTGGTGGACGCAGACACAAGCACGGTGTCTGTGCCGATCTCAATTGCTGACGGAGGCACGGGGGCTACAACCGCTGCCGGTGCGCGGATCAACCTAGGCTCTACGGCTACGGGCGATGCTATTTTCATTGCCGCAACTCAGCAGGCAGCATGGACAGCGCTGGGGATTGCTCCTGCAGGCGTGGTTAACGGCGGGACATTCTGATGCCCAAAAGCACCTTAGTATTAAAATCTCTTCCCGGTATTAAGCGGGACGGCACTAAATTCGAAGGTGATTTTTATACTGATGGGCAATGGGTCAGGTTTCAGCGCGGGTTGCCGAGAAAGATAGGCGGCTACCGTTCAATCAACAAGTACCTGACAGAGATCTCTCGCGGCTTCAATAGCTTTACTCAGCAGGGTCTGCAGTATTGCCACTCTGCTGGTGCGTCAACTGTTGAGCGGTTTACGATAGACAGCACTAAAAACAGTTCGGTCATCAGCTCTAGAACGCCTGTCGGTGTAGCGGCGACCGGCACGGTCACTTTAACTGGCGGCGCTGCTGGATCGGTTAACAGTATCACGGTCAACGGTGTGACTATCACATCAGGCTCCGTTGCATTTACGACTGACCTGCCTACAACCGCAACCGCTGTTGCAGCGAATATTACCGCCTTTACATCTACGCCCAACTACTCGGCGGTGGCCGTCGGCGCGGTGATCACTATCACGGCTGCGACTGTTGGCCAGGGCACGAACGGGTTTGTAGTGGTGGCCAGTACAACAACTATCACTACCACTGTGACTAATATGGCTGGGGGCTTAAACGCACTGGTCAGTTCTGCTGACAACCAGTGGATGTTCCAGACAGCGTATGACGCATCAACTACTGATAACTCTATCATTGCGCACGTCGCCCCCAACCTGCAGTGCGTGTGTAATGACACCGGCGGGCAGATATTTTACGGTAACGTGCTCGGCACTGCGCCTTTGATAGAGATCCCGTTACCGGCGGGCGCTAATGTAACAGGCGGCATCGTGATGCTCTTCCCCTATCTGTTTTACTACGGTACGGCGGGGATTGTGGGCTGGTCTGTTGCGGGCGACTTTACCGACCTGAGCGGTCTTGGCTCTGGCATTGCCCGAGTCTGGGGGCAAAAGATCGTCAAGGGTATGCCGCTGCGAGCAGGCTCCGGAACCGCGCCTGCGGGGGTGTTCTGGGCTTACGACGCTGTAATTCGCGCCACGTTCACCGGCGGCACAACCGTGTTCCAGTTCGACGTTATCGCTACTGACACGTCTATCATGTCACCCGACTGCGTTGTGGACTACGACGGCGTGTTCTTTTGGTGCGGCGTTGACCGCTTCTTGATGTTCAATGGTGTGGTGCGTGAAGTGCCCAACCAGCTTAATCTTAACTACTTCTTTGACAACATCAACGAAAGTCAACGCAGTAAAGTGTTCGCATTTAAAGTCCCACACTTTGGCGAAATCTGGTGGTGCTATCCGCGTGATGACGCAACCGAATGCACGCACGCGATTATTTACAACGTGCGTGAGAACTCTTGGTACGACACAGCCCTACCTGAGTCTGGACGCGCCTCGGGCGGCTACAACAACGGCTTTGCTGCACCCCTGCTGACAGACTGCGTTACCACGGCTAGCGGTTACCGCGTGTGGATACAAGAGCAGGGTGTTGACGAGATAGAAGGGCAAACGGCTTCGCCTATAGAATCCTATTTTGAGACTGCAGACCTGTCCTCGCTGCCCCAGGGTAAGAATGAGTACTTGAGGATCACTGAGATTGAGCCGGACTTCATCCAGGCTGGCCCTATGACTGTGCAAGTCACGGGCAGAGCCAACGCCCGAGCGCCCGAGGTGTATAGCAGCGAGTTCTCATTCCCTGAATCGGCCACTGAACCGTATCAACAAATAGTCATGCTTAAAGAGCAGCGCAGAGAGCTGCGTGTGCGTTTCCAGTCGAACGCCGTAGGCGGTGACTACCAAATGGGCCAGATTATCGGACACATCGATTCCGGCGATAAGACGGTGTTGGGATGAGTATACGCATTACACTACCTACGGGGTTGGGGCTGCGAGACTGGGCTGACCAAATATCGCTTGACTTGGACTCTTACGGCGCGTTCGGTCGTCTGGACGTAGAAGAGAATTGGCAGAGCTGGGCAATGCAATTTTTGAATAACACGAGTTTGAAAGAAAACTTCCCCCTACCCTACCAGTTTGAAGATTGGCGGGACTGGGCTGAAAGATTCTGTCAAGCGGCTGAATAATTCGGAGCACTAATGGACAAGCAGCAGATTTTAGAGATGGCAAAAGCAGACCCCCGGTTCTCTCAAGCGGTGTTGACCCTTGAGAACCAAATTGGCGACATGCCGATCACGGGTGAAAATCTGGACGAACTGGTTGAGATGTTAGAGTTCGCTCTGAACAACCCCGATCAGTACCCGCAAATTGTTGCCGCTGCTGTGAGTGACGACATGGTGGATCCAGGCGATTTACCTGAGCAATTCGACCAAGTGGCTATAATCTCTCTGCTTGTCCTGCTCTACGGTATGCAGGAGAGAAACAAGCGGAAGGGTTTTGCGCGGGGCGGCTTAGCGTCTCTGGGTCGCCACGGCGACACGATGATGGCGCACATTAACCCGCGTGAAGCTGAGATGCTCAAGCGCATGGGCGGTGGCGGTACTATCAATCCTAACACAGGCTACCCCGAATACTTTTCACTTAAGAAGTTCTTGAAAGCCGCGCTACCTATCGCGTTGACTTTTCTTGCCCCTGGCTTGGGCACCGCGATTGGTTCGTTTTTAGGTGCTAGCGGTGTTGGAGCTTCTGTACTGGGCGGCGCTATCCTCGGTGGTGTGACCAGCGCAGCAACCGGAGGAGACTGGAAAAGGGGTGCTCTCATGGGCGGGTTGGGCGGTGGCGCTGGCAATTATGTCGGCGGCGCTGCAAACCGAGCCATGAACCTGGGGCTAGGGCAGACAGGACAAGCCGTGCTTGGCGGCGCTTTGGTGGGCGGCATAGGCGGCGAGATTACCGGCGAAGGGTTCGGTAAGGGTGCGCTGCAGGGCGGTATAGGCGGCGGGATAGGGCAGGTGGCCGGTGGCGTGTCTGGACCAACCGCGCTTAGGCAGGGTGTCTCTACCGCAGGGCAGACGTTCGGTAACGCGCTGACAGCGGGTTACGATCCTGAGACTGCAGCTTCGCTCGGCGCTCTGTCCGGAATAGCGACTGGTCTTACGTATAAACCGTCCGACGCTGTGGTGCAAAATCTTCAGTCTGGTACAGACTACGAGGCCACCACTTATCCTGGCGTAGACACCGGAGCCGGAATTACTAGGAGACCAATTGGTCAACCTTCTACAGACTTTAGGTTCTACGAGAACCCCGGCGTTGCTCCTATGACTGGGTCGGTCTCTTATCCGGCAGTAAATACCGGAGCGGGCATTACTAGGGAACCAATGGCAGAACCGTCTTTCTGGGAAAAGATCACCGGCGGTGGTGATACCGGGGCGGGTGAAGGCGGCGGCACAGGTCTCACGGCAGGTAAAGTGCTGGGCGGGTTAAGTGTTTTATCCGCACTGCAAGGTGCTCCTGAACCCGTACAGCAAGCGGTGCAGCAGATGTCTCCAGCGCAGCAAGAGTACTTTAATCGCCCCTCCGTGACGTGGGACTGGAATAAATTACAAACAGATGCCAACGCAAGTAACCTGAGCCTTAACCAATACATGGCCAGAAACTGGCCGAGAATTACCGGTGGAGAATACAATGCGCAGCCTGCACAACCTGCGCTAGCCCGTGGCGGTCCTCTGTCTGCGATTGCCAGGTTTGCCCAAGGCGCGGGTTCGGGTCGAGCCGATACCATTGACGCAAAGCTCTCCGACGGAGAATACGTGATAGACGCAGAAACCGTAGCCATGCTGGGTGACGGCTCAAGTAAGGAAGGCGCACGGCGACTAGAAGAGATGCGCCGGGGCATCCGTGCTCAAAAAGGCAAGGCATTGGCGCGGGGCAAAATAAGCCCTAACGCTAAGTCTCCTCTCAGCTACATAAAAGGTATCGCATAATGGGCAGCTTATTCCAAGGGTCTCCGCAAACCGCTACAGACTACGCAACGTCCACGTCAGAGACGCCCAAGTGGATGCAGGATGCGATTTACAACCAAATCCAAGTAGCGCAGAACTTAGCTAACCGACCGTACGAGTCGTACGACATGCCTACTGTGGCTGAGCTATCACCGCTACAGCAGCAGGCGTACAAACAGGTACAGACTAACCAGGGAGTATGGCAACCGGGCATGAACGTTGCTCAAGCCGGTATGCAGGGTATGACTACTGCGGGCACAGCAGACGCTTTAAAAACCGCGCAAAACCAATACCTGCGCCAAGGTCTTGTAGACCAAAACCTGAACGCTGGCCAAAACTATTTTAATCGAGCAGGGCAGCTAGACATTGTTGGAGCCGCACAAGGCGCTCTGACGCAAGCCGGTCAGCAGAACATCATGGGCGCGGCACAACCCTATTTGAGTCAGGCTGGTACTGCTGCGGGCAACATTTACGGAGCAGCGCAACCGTACATGAGTCAAGCCGGTACTGCTGCGGGCAACATTTACGGAGCAGCGCAACCGTACATGAGCCAAGCTGGAGCAACCACCGCACAGGCGTTGTCTGACCGCGCTCTAAACGCAGCTAACCCGTACCTTCAAGCCGCGTCTCGGTCATCTGCCCAAGGTATTGAACAATATATGAGTCCGTACCAAACAGGTGCGATGGACTTACTGGCTAAACAAGGAGCGCGTAATCTTTCTGAAAATCTGCTGCCCGCCGTGTCTGACTCGTTCATCCGAGCCGGTCAGTTTGGTGGTAGCCGCATGGGTGAGTTTGGTAGCCGCGCTTTGCGCGACACTCAGGCATCAATTCTCAGTCAGCAGGCGCAGCTGGCTAACCAAGGGTACGGGCAAGCTCTCGCCGCTTCTCAGGCAGATCTAGCACGTCAGGCGCAGTTGGCTGGTACGGTGGGTAGCATTTCAGGAGCAGATCTATCTCGCGTCCTGCAGGGCGGCGCGCAGTACGGTAACCTCGGTCAGACGCAGGGTCAACTAACAGCTCAGCAGGCGTCTGCACTAGGAAACCTGGGTCAGACTGCTGGTCAGTTGACCGCTCAGCAGGCTTCTGCATTGGGTAACCTTGGTCAGACTGCTGGTCAGCTAACGGGGCAGCAGCAATCTAATTTGATCAACTTGGGTCAGACTCAGGGTCAGCTCACCGGTCAGCAAATGTCGCAGCTGGGTAACCTAGGGCAGATGCAAACCGCTGCGGGGCAGGCACAACAACAGTTCGGTCTGAGCGCGGCGCAGGCGGCGCAGCAGGCTCAGGCGCAAGACTACCAGCGCCAGATGGGTGCGCTTTCAAATGTTGCAGGGCTGGCTCAAGAGCAGCAGCGGATGGGTTACGTGGACAGTGCGGCGCTAGAAGCCGCTGGCGGCGCTCAACAGCAGCAGGCGCAACAACAACTTAATGCAGCGCAACAGCAGTTCCAGAACGAGCAGCTGTTCCCGCAGCAGCAGATGGACTGGCTCAGCACTCAAGTGCGCGGCATGGCACCGATAACACCGCAAAGGCAAACCCAAACTGGCGGGTCAAGCGGTAACACATATTCGGCTTCGCCGCTGTCACAACTGGCGTCAGGGCTGTACACATACAAAGGCATGAACGAATTCGGTTAAGGAGCAAGAAATGGGATACGAACTGAAAAAACTCATGGGTCAATTCGGCGTTAGCACGCCGGGTATGGTCAACTATTCCGGAGCAGCTGCCCCCGGAAAAGCCCCTGATGCGGGGGCTACTCAGGCTGACAAAGACGCTTTTGATGAGTCAGTACGTAAGTACAACCTCGACAATAAATCGTATGACATATACAAAAAAGAGTACGAAAACCGTCTGCAGAATTCACCCGGCATGTATTCTCAACCACAATTCAACACGGCATCAAGCGCGCCTTCCACCGCGTACTCGTACTCGCCAATGGCGCAAAGAGTTAATGCGCCTGGGGGTATTGGGATTGATCAAGCCAACCGAGACATTCAAAACTGGTTTGCCAGCAACCCCGGTGCTACACCGTCGGAAAGGGCGGCAATACAACAAAAATACGGCGTGAGTGATCGTGATACTCGTAACGCGATGGGCACAGCGTTTAATCCGGATAGAGGTATGACAGCTTCCGTCATGCCACTGGAACGCACACCGTTGAAGGCTCCTACGTACGGCGCGGTAGGACTCAATGCGCAACTTATGTCTGACGCAGACCGGCAGGCGTACTACAACAGCCAGCGCAAGATCGGCTACACGATGGGCGACCTGAAAGCTAACGCTGAAAAAACATTCGGCGTTGGTTCAGTGACTGACCCCAACTGGCACGGATGGGAAAGCCAGTACAACCCAGCTTACGTACCGACTGCCAGCCCCGTCGTAGCGACCGGATCTGCCCCGCCAGTCACAACGACTACGGAAACTGCCGCTACGAACACCGCCGATGCAAGCGACGACGGCCAGTATTTCGATCCGAACAACCCATACTGGGCGTACTCGCATGGTGGTGCGGTGAAGACGCATTACCAAACCGCTGGGCGCGTTTCGCTGCCAAGCGGCTATGTTGAGGAAGAAGATATCATACCTCCTACGACTGTCATGCCTCCTGCGACTGTCATGCCTCCTGCGGTAGCTGCGGCTCCCAATGATCGTATGGCTGATCTACAAACCATGTTAGCGGCTTATGGTCCTTCAGAAAGCATTTACGCAGAAGAGCTTAAGACCTCTCGTGATAGAGCGCAGCAAGAGAGCGACGCTTTTGCCGAAATGCTCAGTGGCGCTATGTCGTCTCCGGAAAGTGACAGTAACTCAAAAGCGGAGCTGTACTTCCGACTGGCGTCGGCTTTCGGTGCACCTACTAAAACGGGTCAGTTCAGTGAGAACATTGGGCTGGTCGGCAAAGAGATGTCTGAGTACGCCAAAGACAGACGAGCCTCTAGCCAAGACCGGTTGAACCTAGCTCTCAAAGCGCAAGAGTTGAAGATGGACGCGGCTAAAGAAGATTTGAGTACGCTACGCTCGTTAGCTGCAGAGGAGATGAGAGACAAGCGCGCCATAGGTACAGAGATGATCAAAGAGTACGTAGCGTCAGGTAAGCCCCAGTCTAACGCCGGTCAACAAGCGCGGGATGAAGGGCTGCAGATGGGGACTCCCGAATTCGCTGCTCGAGTTCAAGAATTAGCTCAAATTGACATTGACAGACAGATACAAATGACCCAGCTGCAGCTTGATAACCTAAGCCTGCGAAGCGAGAGACAACAGCAGCTGAGTCCTACCGAAATTGCTCTCAAAACAAAAACAGAAGACAATGTCGGCAGTTTAACCACAGCTTTGAATAATCTCTCCCAAGCGTATGCGCTTAATCCCAACAGTTTAGATGGAGGATGGATAGGAAAAACGCGGCAATTTTTAGGAAATATATCTAGCAGTGACGACCCTATCTATGTTAACACTAGGCAGATAGACAACCTGCTCGGCTCTCAAGCGCTAGAACTATTGAGAGCTACTTTTGGGGGCGCTCCGACGGAAGGAGAGCGGGCTATCTTGCTAGAACTGCAAGGTATCGGGTCTGCAACAAAAGAAGACCGCGCAAAAATCATGATGCGAGCTTACGAAGAAATTCAGAAGAGTTTAGCTAGAGAGCAAGGTCGTCTTGAGCAGATCAACTCCGGGGCTTACCGTATGACAACTCCCCCCGCAACAATAGACGGAGGCATAGAATAATGGCTAATGACGCGGGCAATTTTACAAGGGCACTGCTGGGTCAAGGTCTTGCTATGGGTTGGGGAGACGAAGCTGAGGCGTGGCTACGTGCTAAAGTTGGGGAAGACACGTATGAGAAAGAGCTTGAGAATATTAAACAAGACTACGCTAGATATTCTGCTGAGAATCCGTTCATAGCCCCAGCATCTGAGTTCGCAGGCGGGGTGCTGCCAATGGTGGCCTCTTATATGGCGACTCCTTTCACGGGAGGCGCGGCGGCTCCAGCTGCGGTTGCTACAACCGCTAGGACAGCGGGCGCGCTAAAAACACTCGCCCAGAACCCTTACCTGCGCAGCATGGTTGTCGGGGGCGCAACTGGTACTGTTGCGGGAGCAGGTTCAAGTGATCCTGGCGAACGCTTAGAAGGCGCGGTTCCCGGCGCGGTCGTAGGGACAGTGCTCGGCGGGGCAACGCCAGTCGCTATGCGCGGCGTGGGCGCGGGGTACAACTGGCTGAAAGACCGTCTAAGCGGCTCGGTTCCCTACCTTGATAGGCGTGCAGCTAGGAAAGTTAACCAGGCGTTAACGCGCTCGGAACTAACCCCTGCTGAAGCAGAAGCGCGTGTCGCCGCAGACAGAGGGATGGGTGTACCGTCTACCCTTGCCAACGTGTCTAAACCGACCGTAAGCCTAGGTGAAGTCGTTGCGGCAAAAGGAGAGGGCGCGGCAGACGTAATGGAAACAGGGCTAGAGAGAAACAGGGTCGGCCAGCGTGAGAGAGTGATGGGGCAAACCAAGCGGGGCACGGGAACGCAAGGGGACTTCTACGCTCAAGAGCAAGAAATGGTTCAGAACCTGCGTAGCAATGCAGATACTTTATACGATGATGCGTACAGCTTCGGCACCGTTAACGACCCAACAATTAACCGCGTGCTGCAAAACCCGCAGTTTAAGACGTTTTTTGACGAAGCCAAAAAGATTGCTGACAACGAAAAAGTTGCGGCTGAGTTACGGGGCGAAGACCCGAGCAAGTACGTCTTAGATGATATATTTATAGCTGATTCTGCGGGCAATATCACGCTAGCAAAATTGCCCGATGTACGCACTCTTGATTATATTAAGCGCGGCATGGACGCGGTAATAGACCGGGGCTACAGAGGCGAAGGCATGAGCAGCGCTGAAGCCAACAGTCTGAAACAGTTGAAAAGATCGATGGTTGACGCATTAGACAGAGCAACCGAAGTGGACGGCGTGTCTGCTTACAGGACTGCGCGGCAGCAGTACGCTGGGGACGCAGAAGTGTTAGATGCACTGCGGATAGGCAGAGACGACTTTAAAGCACTAGATTCTGAGCAGATTACAAGTATGATGAAAGGGTTTAGCGCTGCAGAGCAAGATGCATTTAGAACCGGCGCTGTCCGTAATATATATTCAACGGTCATGGATCCAACCGCTAACATCAACGCCGCTCAACGCTTAATTGGTTCTCCGGAGATGCAAAGAAAGTTGATGCCGCTGTTCGGTAGTCCGGCTAAGTTTGATTTGTTCAAGGCCGCTATGGAGCGCGAAAGCCAGCTGTTCCAGCAGTCCAATAGGATTCTAGCCGGTTCCCCCACTGCGCGTAGAACCGCCGGAGTAGCCGCGTTTGACGAAGGCGAGGGGCTGGTCGGCGCGGCACTGAGCGACGCTATGACTACGGGCTGGGTTGGCTCTCTGACCAACATGGCGGCTAACCTGGTGTCTAAAGCCAGTATCAGCGACCAGGTTGCCGAGCGAGTCGCCAAGCTGCTGGTCTCAAGCGACCCGCACGAGGTTGCTGCAGCGGTGAGGTTCCTCGAGAAAGAAAGCGCTGGAGCCGCCACCGCTGCTGCTACGTTTAATCGGGCAGAAGCAGGTGCGGTTATGGGGCTGAACACCGCGTACCCTCCGTCTCCGATATACACCGGCGGCGAGCCGGCAGACATTGAAGCGGACTCTAGACGAGTGCCGGGAGACGTAATGGTAGGCCCAGACATTGAAGCTGACATTGCAAGGCAACGCGAAACGCTAAGATGAGTATTGGGTGGGCGGTAACCCGGCTTTATCGCTGCCCACCCAGTTGTTTAGAGATAAAGCCGGGGATGCTCATGTGGACGCATCAAAACAAACGCTGCGCTCAGTGCCTGTTTTGATACGCCCCGCCGGTGTCATGAGTTTTCTCGCGCATTAATAGTTCGGTTGTAAAACGCAAGTAGCACTTCGGCCAGCTCATCGGTTTTAATTTCGCCGCCCTGTCTTCCGTTAATCTCTCCTAGCCAGACCGTGCCGGTGTTAGGTACGCGCCCCGGCGCAATAAACAAGCTGCCAATTTGAATATGCCATGGGCACTTCGCTTCAAAAAGTTCCATCGGTGTTCTCCAGTAGTTCTGCCGTTATTCTAGAAAAATCGTCTTCTGACATTTTATTTTCTAACCATTTAGCTCGATACCCTTTACGGTCGTAGATTTCAAACTCTACGTCAAACCACCCGCCGTAGTAATCCAAGTCACTAGCCCAGGTGGTGTAGTCAGGCTTTTGGTAGTACCCGCCAGTCATTTCTGCCTGACACGGTATACCGCTCACATGTGTCTTAATCATTTATACCTCGTCTCGTAAAGCCAGCGAGCCATGAGCAGCGCCTCTGCTCGATCAGAATGTTTCTTCAGATTGAGCGGCGCTGTGGGGAACATGCGTATCGCAAGCGATCTGCTCTGCTCTTTGTCGTTAGTTAGTTTGAAGTGTTTTTTCCACTGCGCCGGGGTCATATAGACAGTCTCAAACCGACAACCTGCAATTGAAGCCCGTGCAGAGCCGAAGCTGTCCCCCAGGCTAAAAATAGAAGAAGACCCCTGGCCGGGCATGGCGTTCACCCGCTCAAGCGCAACGCATACCGCTTCCTCACCGGGAGCGTATCGCCTGAGCATGGTGATCAACCCGGCGGGGTCTACTTCGTTTTTTACAACTCCAGAACCCCCTTTAATTACAATCGGCATATCTTCCACGGCTACAAAAACGCCGTCACGTAAAACGCCGATAGCGCCGCTTAACCCTGGGTCAATACCGATTGTAATCATAACGCCTCGTAATGTTCACAACCAGCTCGTTGAGCGTCTAAGCTGAGAGTTTCTTTGTTGAGTTCGCAAGTCCACGTTCCTGCCGGAGTAGGTGTGGCCATAGAGCAGGTGCGGCAGTGTCGCAAGGGTTCGGCCTCACGAACACAAACCGCCTTCATACTACAGAACTTACACCCAAAGCTGCTGCCGTCATCACTAATACCGGCAGGGCGCAGACGCGCCTCAACCAGCTTAATGATTTTCTGCTTCAACTTTTCTTGCTCTTCTTTGTCTTCCTTGACGCGCTCAACGTAAAACTGCTCGTCGTTCTTGCAGACAGCGACGTAAAGTGCACGGGTAAACTTGCCCAACGCCATACTGATCTGAACCTGGGCGTAGTGTAACGGTTTAGAGTCCTGGATACCTTTCTTTACGACCCCGCTAAAACTGTTCTGGTTGTGCGTTTTAACTTCAAGAACATGCGGAGTTTTTTCAGACTCTGGCACCCCTTTAACCACCCCGTCCATCTTGGTGATAAAATGGCCGGTCTCGTCTATGAACTCAAACTGTTTACCATCTTCCTGCTTGTCCCAAACGGCCAATCCTGCGCGGCGCAGATCGGCTACAATCCGCTCCTCCTGCAAGTGCCCCGTCTCAAACAAGCGAAGCATACGTCCGCCAAAACCTTCGCGAGCGAACCCGCGCCAGTCAAGCCAAATCTGACGTATGCATTCTTCACCTATAAAAGACGAGCCAAGCCGCCCGAGGTAGAGGTCAGTTGAAGACTTCTCTTTCTCAATAGCCGAGTAGACCCGGTTAATGATATCCTGCTCTGGTTTAGGCGGTATGGCTACCATGACTCAATCCCAAGGGTTAGCGGATTTGCCAGCGGCGGGAGCTGCCGGAGGTTTGGCCGGGGCTTTCGGCGCGGGCTTGGCCGGGGCTTCCTGATTGAACAAAAAGGCTTTAATGCGGTTGCTATCAGCGTAGCCGCCGGTGCCCTTCTCAATACTCACCGCCGCGCTGAAAGGCTTGTCAAGCAGCCTGTCAGTGTCGTCCGCGTCAGGCTTGCCGCACGCCGTAGCCCACGCCACCATCTGCTGACGCCCTATACGCTGAGCTTTCTCGCTCGGGTTGTTGATGTTGAAGTTCTGCCAAATCCAACGACCAGCGAACTCACCCTTAACGACCTCGAACTTAACTTTTATGTAAGTTCCTGTCCCCGCAGCTGTGTCTTTTTCTTCAGCCTCAAGAGCCTTCAGCGTGTACTCGTCTTCAGGAATCGGATCATAAGAGCCGCCGGTTACACCTGTAGCGGGTTCTATGTCAGTTGTGTCAAATCCAAATTTAGCCATTCTATACTACTCCAGTTATTTAGCGATGGGGATTAATTTTTCGAGATTCTCAATTGTCATCTCGATCTCTTCCGGACAAGTGTAACGGTTCTTTGCAGCAAACGCAGGGTTCTCAATAAAGTGTAACAGGCGCTCGCCAGTGGTAACACCACGACTCTTTGTAGCGTTAAAGCCTGCGTCCGCTTTCTTTATGATCACTTTGAACGCAGCAAATGCCAATACATCGGCCCACTCTTGCAGGAGAGCGTTGCAGCGGTTAGGCAGCTTCGGCTGGTACCTGTCGTACGGCTCGGTGCGTGGGTCTTCGAACTTGACAACCGCTGCGTGCGCTATCAAAACGACGTTCATACCGCGCTTGTGACGCAGCACGTCCAACCCCTGCAGTATCTCTCTAAACTCCTCTGCAACGAACATCTGAGACTTGCCGTAAGCTAGATCTTTAACGTCGTGAGACGCTTCAACATTCGTTACTATTAGCGGCTCTATGAGCCAGTCAACAGAGTCAATGACCACGGTCTTGAACTTATGCTCCTCCTTTATGAGCGTTTTAATGTTCTCGACCACGTCTTGAACTTTCGTTGCCCTTGGGAAACTGGTCACGTCTAGTGAGTCTATCCCGTCCTCAGTGCTGATAAAAATAGGCTCTGGGAACTTACTAGCCAGTGTGGACTTACCTATGCCGTGCCCTCCGTAAATACAAATACGCGGGGGTACAGTTTGTTTGCCTTTTTTCAAAGCGTCTTGCCAGTTTGACATTATACTATCCTCTCTCAGTTATGGTGGTTAATCGTCTGCGTTTTCAAAATCATCTTCATCATCTTCATCATCTTCATCATCGTAGTTGGGACTCGCCCTACTAAACTCCCACAGCTGGGGCTGATAAGAGAACGAGTTCCTGTCCCAGCTTAATACGTTGATACTGTGGTTATCCTCGCTGACAACAGACATACACACTGCGCACAGCGTGGGATCCCCAATCATCAGCAAGTGGTCACCCGCTTGCCACTCAGCCATGACGCGCCGCGCCTTGGCCAACATGCTCGCCGTGTCGTACGGCTTGCGCGGATTACCGAAAACCGCCCGTAACGCGCCGTACTTCTTTGCGTCAGATAAGTCTTTGTTGTTGTCTACCTGTACTACGTAAACCGTGCGTTGGTTACCGTGTTCAATCATTACGTTTCCTCAGTTTCTTAGGTGGTGGGGCTACAAGAGCCAGCTGCTCTGGGGTGAGGTACTGCGAGCAACCAACTGCCATCGCGATCTTTATCGCTTCTCTAATGTACCAATCATAATCAAGATCTTCCGGGTGAGCCGTTTTATTAGCCAGCGTCATGCAGGCTTTCGCCCCCTCTGTTTTAGGGACTTTATTACCGTTGGTAGCGTATCTAATAAACTCACCACCGAGTTCTGTTGACTGATACCAACGCACAACTTTCCCCAAATAGACCCCGAGCTGTTGACCTCCGCCAGTTACGTTGCGAGCACTGATGAAGTCAACGAACGGGGCGTTCTTAATGGTGGTTTCAAGCGGTACACCGCTAGCCAGCCACGCTCCAACCGCATCCGCAGCAACCTGCGCCGTCGGATTCTTCTTAAGAGAAAGCGGCGCATAAATGCCTTTCACTTTAAGAGTCCGATCCCACTTTACCGCAATGTAGTTGTTTACGTCTTTCATAGCGAGGGCGCGGTAATACGTATACTCAAACGCAAACCGAGACACTTCGCTGAACCTGCTGACTACTTTTTCAACCAACTCCTTCTGCTCTTTAGTGAAGCGGATAGCGATGCCGTCGGTGTTCGCCGATAGCGTCACAGCCCCAGCACGCTCAAGCCACTCTACCAGCATGAGTAGTGTAAACTGGCCGGTAAGCGTAACCGCCAACATCAAGTCCGGCGAATACAACACTGAGTAGCGGCTAGCCAACTTACCGAACGTGCCGTTGAGCGATATCTTAAGCGTAGCGTCGGTGGTCTTGTCACCACTACGCTTTGCTTCTAGGCGGCGTTCGTAAATCTTACGGTACTCTTCAACGAACCGACTGCCCAGGGCTGCGGGTACGAACCCGCACTCCAATATGATACTTGGATAAAACGAGGCCGCGTCAACTTCACAGACCAAATCACCCCCAGCAACGTGGCAGACTTTTCTATCATGCACGCTATGTATACCTCCCACGCCCAACTGGTACTCACCCGTTCCGAACGTAATCGTCCGCTGCCCGAGAAAGTCTGGTAACTGAACGTGGCCTGTAGCCTGGTTCATGTTGAACACGTGCTTAGAGACGCGATCAAGCAGCCCCTGCAGCTTTGCGTCCCTGAACTTCAAAAATGCCGGAGGTGTGTACGTAACCGTCTTCGGCACCTCATTTTCTCTACGCTTGAGACGCATGCTGGTGATGTACGCTTGTTCAGCCATCTGCGAGTCAGACTTGCTGCGCATGTCTGCTCCGTACCGGCGGCTCATCTCAACGCGCAGTAATAACTCACCCTCTAACTGATTCAGCAGCTCGACGGTGGTGTCTACGTCGTTGTGGCAGTACTCTAACAACATCGGTTCTTGCTCAGGGTTAATTAGTTCATCGTGCGCTATTGGCATGTCTTGCAACATAGGCATATGCATACGTGCTCCGTACGCCTTAAGGCCGACAAAAGAGGGCGCAACTTCTATCAAGTCAATGTCATCCAGTATGACGTCACGCAAACTGTGCTTACGCATTGACACCCAAGGTGCGAGCCGGTTGGTGATGATGTCATCAGCAATGCGCTTGATCTCTATCTCAGTTCTACCCAAACAGAACGCCGCCACAATCGCATTGTCAAACGACTTAGAATTAAAGCCGATCAACGTCGTGTCCGGTTTCTGCACGAATCGGGTAAGACGAGCAGGGGCGTCGTCAGCGTGACGCCACAGATCGAACCAGTCCCCGGTCTCTATGTTCTTTGCGCAGAACAGTGTACGGTTCGGCAGAGTCTCGGTATCAAACACCCACGTGCCCATGCTCATGTCAGCCTTGGTTCACATATCTGTGAGTAGGTTCGCACGCCTCATAAGCTTCAGCTTCACGCTGCTCTAGCTCTATCAGCTTCTCAAGATAGTGAACCGCTTTCTGCAGGTCTTCAATAGGTTTACCTTTCAAATAACACCGCTCAATGTACTTTGTTGCAGCAGCTTGAAAATAGTTCATGTTCAGACGAGCAACCCTATCCCAGTGTTCTTCGCCGCCGAGCTTGTAATGGTCGCCGCCGACTTGCTTATCGTTTGCGCTCACTCTGCATACCCCTTTATCAAGTTGAAGATTTCACGTTCTTGGCAGACCAAGATCATCTCGTCGGCATAACTCAAATAGCGGTCAAAAACGCGGCGCATGCCTTTGTTCCCCAGGGAGATCTCCCGCGCACAAAACAACGCCCCGTGGGCAACGTCGGACAGTTTTAAAGTGCGCTTATCTTCAGGGGTCAGGTCTGGCATTATTATGCCGACAGCGGCCATGAGGCGTATTTCAAGTTCGTCCACCTTGCCGCCGATACCAAACTCGCGTTTAGCCGGGGAGGGGATGTCGCCAGTTTGGTGTTCAGCCAAGTCGTGAAACAACGCAGCCAGCAGCAGCTGACGACTAGCCTGGGGGTTAAACAGGAGGCACAGCATAGCTACGCCGTGAGAGTGGTGGCCCACAGTTTCAGACACGAGGGTAGTCACGGTATGGTACCGTTTTACATCGCTTCCGGCCAGAATAAAATCAAGAGTCTGTTTCATCAAAGTTCTCCAGTTAGCAGTTATAGTAAAAATTATAGCTCAATTTTTTCACAGAAGGCAACTTGTTTTTTCCGGTTGTCACTTTCTTTTACATCACGGGCTTGGTCACGCCGTTCTATCCAGTCAAACGCCGCACGACGCCAGTCTTCTGCTAGAATTTTAATAGCGTAGTCGCGCCCGTCGCCGGTATGCTCTTTACGCACTTTACTAATCATGGCCATCGGGTGCGCAACTTCCGCAAAGAAAGGGTTGGTGTAGTCGATGAATTCGTTGTAAGGGTCTGCGCAGAACATCTCACACTCGGTCAAAAACACCTTGTACTTTCTGTTAAGCATTATCGGCCTAGGACGCAACATATCCTGAGCGTAGTAATCGTAAGTAGCGGCATCGGGGGGTATCTCTAAATACTGCTTCGCGTTGTAAAGTTCGGTGTACAAGTGAAAGTTGTTGCTCACTTGGCGGTACACCCCGACATTAAAATCTACGGCGGCAGCTACGAACTCTTGCAAGATACTGAAGTGCACAGCGTTAGCGCCGTAAGCGCCCCACCAAATGTCGTTGCTGCGGTTGATGACAGTCATGTTCAGTACGTCGTTACGCGTGTCAAAAATTATCTGCATGTTGCACGCTTTGTCTTTCGTCTTCCTGACTAAGTCGTAATCGCACCAAATTTGTACCACCGCTTGGCGGGTGTTAGGCTCGCGTCGCAAGAGCTTGATGACGTTGTCAAGCTGGTCGTGCCCGAAGTAAGTGCGCCATCGATGGCCATACGCAGCGTTAAAGGTCTTGCCGTCATCGCTAAAATCGGCCATGCGCTTATTAAACTGCTGCAAGAACGCAACGTCGTTACGTCCGGCTAGCATCCATATAGACTCCATAAGGTGGAAAATAGGGTTAGTGTCTCGCCCCCCGTGGAACAACACCCGCTCGGTAGGACACTGGTACACGGTTGTTACCATCTCTGGATACACCAGCGCAGGGCCATTCCGGGTCTCTTGCGGTTGAATGTCGAGCACTTTAAACTTCCAGAATATCTCACTAAACGCCTCGTTAACATTACGTACTACGAGTTCCATATTAAAACTCCGTCTCTGGTTGGTATGTAGATTTTGGCTTACCTTCTCCCCGCACGGCGCGGCAGTACTTGCCGTACTCACACATACAGTTCTGCACATCGTGTAGTGTCATGTCTACTATCTCTAAACGCTCTACTATCTCATTAAGAATGCCGCTCAATTTTGAGTTAAACTCTTTTTGCTTCCACGTGGCAAACTGCGCTTTACCGTACAAGTAGTTCAGACCACGAGAGCTACCGGGGCCAATCGGGGCGTAAGTGAAAAGATCGTCTACGTCTGCGCCGGTGTAAGTGAGGTCGGCGGCTACCTGCCCAGCCATGAACGTGCTAATCCCAAAACATCGGCTCAGCTCAGCTACAAACCGCTCAATACTCATCCTGTTCTCACTCGTCCAGAGCGCGCTACCAATCTGTTCAGCGTTCTCAATCGCACCGCCGATGATGTACTTAGCCGCCGCCTTAGCCTTATTACCCCCCGGCTCAGCTTTTGTGGGGTACACCATGTACGCGCCAGTCCAAACCTTTTTACCGTCGGCTTTGATGCGTTCAAGCGTGTGCTCAAACGCGGCGGCATCAAAGTCTGTGGGAGAGCAGGGTATAACGCCGTTATCAATCAACGCATGTAGTGTAGGTGGCCAGTTGATTAAGCGGGCGATGAGCAGAGTGAACCAAAGATCTTTTCTCTCAAGGTTCGGCGTTATTAAGTTATCAATCACCCACTGCGACACTCGGTCATCGCGGCGACGGACGTTGGTGAACTTGTACTTAGAGAGTACATGGTCTGTAGTCCACGGAGCCGGATGGCCGTTCTCACGAGCGAGGCGAATAGCTTCACGCTCCCAAATGAAATAAAGCAAACCCGGCAGGGAGCAGACTGTCTCTCGCGTAGGTCTTGGGTGTGGGCATTCATCAATCATTTTCGTATTCCTTCAAATAATTAACGACTATCGTGACGGGGTCTTGCCAGTCTATCCAGCGGACATCGTAACCCCCGGCTTCAGTTAATAGCTCCGCACTTCTAAAACATTGTGTATACGCGGTGCGCATTGTCTTGTCGGGGTCAAACACCTTGTCGTTACCCGCTGCTAAGCGACGAGACAACACTCGCTCCAAGCAAATATCCCACGGCGTGTCCAAGAACCCGAAGATAGCCCCGTGTTCTTTAAGAATCGGGGCTACGTGTCCACCGGCGCTCGACTTGCTCATCAGCAGCCCTTCTACGAGCACATGACCATGGCCCCATGCCTTTACTACTCGCTCTGCTATCTCTTCCTGCGTGTTTATACCGTCCGTACCGCCACAGGCGTTCTCATAACTACCGACAACGTAGACAGGCATCCTAATACCCCACGAGGAGGCATCTACGCTGTAGCCTAAGGGTTTACCAGGCTTTCCGCCCAGCGGAGTGCACGGCAGCTTGTCCAGGAAGCGACGCACTATCGTAGTCTTACCTGAGCCGTTGCATCCGCGAATGTTGACAATTTGACTCATAAAAAGTGCTCCGCTCGGTAAGGTGCGCCGGTCTCTGGGAACACGGCGGCTTTCTGGTTAATGGTCAGCTGTTCCCCGCCGCACTCAACACGTAACCAGTCGGGCAGCGCCGTTCTCATGTCTTTGAATACAGCCGTATACGCGCTCTGCCCACGCGCATCGGCCCACTCAATACGCTCTTGCGCCATGTCGGCGTAGACGCCGGGGTAGCGACGACCGAAGAAGTGATTTTTGAACGTGCACAAGTTAGACTCAAAAGTAAACCTGCTAGCGCCCGGTACTCCGCAGGTGTCTAGATATTCGCCAGTTTTCTGAGTCAACCACCCGCACATCTTACCGAACTCTGGGTAATTACCGTCTTGCCCGTTGAGTAGGCGCTTGTCCCATACAAGCTCGTCTTTACCCAGCAAGAACAGCATGCCGTTGCGATGGGACTTGCTACCGGACTTGTCATTGAAAAGTAAATCGTCGCAGTCAGCACCATACCCCATAATCTTAACATACTCTAAATATGAGAACGAAGACAACCGACCAAAACTGTAGTAGCGATTACGTACTAACTCCCACAGCTCAGCATATGTGCCGGTCAACATCTTGACCTGTGTACCGTGCTCAGCCACCAACAACGCGTAATTTTTTATAGCTTGTATCGTGTCTCGCTTCTGATACCGACGGTCGGTGTCAAACTGCAGCGTGTCCCACTCGGCATTGAACCAGTCGGTGAACCGGGTTAACGCCGCTGTCGCCGGGGGAACAACCGGAAGCTGCTCAAATAAACGCAGCGAGGTGATCGGGTTCTGCGTCATACCATTTAAGTAAGCGAACCAGAGCTTCTGCTCGGCGTCCCAGTTATACTGGCGAGCTAACTCCGGCATGTACAGGTATACCAGTCCAGGCATAACGCAATGCTGCAGGTTCATCCGGTACAGCGCGTCAAAATACTTGCGTCGGTTTTCAGGCAATCTGTAATCCGTCATGCGGACTTCCTCGTATAAAAAGGCTCGACCACTTTAGTGTCAGGCGCACTACCTACAATCCAAAAGGCGGTGCTGTCATCATACGCTAACTGCCCGTGTTGTGTCAACCAGCGCCACATCTTGGCTTCATAAGTGGGATGAAAACTGATCCCGTCAAAACCCTCCCCTTTAAAGTGGTCGCTGTACTTGCTGTACCCGTTGTCGTGCAGGCTGTAGTGCTTGAGCTTAAACGGTAAGTTATCAACGTCAACACCAATGTACGCTAACCGCTCACGCATCCAGCTGCGCTTGTCTGGCCCGATGCCGATTGTGAACAGCTCTTCAATATTGTGTGGGTCGCGACTCAGGCCGAGCATTATGCTCGTCAGCGAGTTACAAGACCCAGCGGGAACTATTAAGCGCCTGACCTCTGGCGGTACATTAGTGGTCTGATACGCGCCGACTTCGTGGAACTTGCGCACGTCTTCCGCAGCATAACGGTCGTGAGGTAGAGTGATGCCGTACTCGACCACGAGTGATGTAGGTTGCGTTAGGTCAATTACTTTACGCTGTAAAATAGGGTTGTACGGGCCAGAGGCGTATTCAAACTCGGCGTCGAACCCGTGGGCCATACGCGGGTTCTCGTGACGCAACACAGTCTCCGGCTTGCTGTAGACTACCTGCCGAGCGCGTAACCCGTAATGCGCACCGACAATCGCGCTCATGCTCAGCTGCGGAGACTGAACACTAGCGCCGGTCACAATGTGGGTCTTACCCTCACGGAACCGATTGACGTACCAGATAAGCTGGCGCATCTTTGAGCCGTTAGGCCCACTGTAACCGAGAGGGGCAAAGTAATCATCCCGCTTGAACCACATACCCTTATGGTTCTCCCACGGGGTATGCGTGCCTAAGTGCTGCTCCCACTTAACAACGTCGCGGTTGAGCGACAGCTCCGGGAATACGGTTTTCATGCGGTTGCCCCTGAGACAGCGACCAGCATGAAGCTGCGCTCGTTGATTTGAATAATCTTTTGCTCACCGATCTTTGCAGCGGCGTAAAGCTGCGCGGTCAATCGGTCTTGCTGCGCGCTGGTCAGCCAGTCGGGATGGTCGCGCCACATCTGGTACGCGTTCTTCCAGGTCTCGCCGCTGCTCAAACAAATGAGGGTGCGGTCGAGCTTGAGAGACGCCTTCATGCTCGGTCGAGTGGTAGAGTTATCAACCTTCTGTTTAATCGCTTTCCCCTCTTTTAGTAAAGTGTCAAACACCTCGGTACACCTCCGTTCGGCGGTCTTGCGGTCTCTAAACCGCTTGACCGGCACAGTGCTGTGGCGGTTGTAGAATGATAACAGTTGCGGGGTCGTCATGTTAGAGAATTTTAAAAAGCTCACTTAGTGGTCTCCAGACTTCGGTTGTCAGTGTTCCCGTAGCGTTCTTCGCAGACGCTTTGGAGATTATTGTAATCCGTGTGGACGCGGTCTCTTACTCGTGCGCAGTAGTCCTGCTCTTGGCGAAGGTCTTCTTCGTAATCAGTATTACCGGCTAGACCGAAGCCTATGACCGTTAAAGTGAAGATTAGAGTTATTGTACCTGCTCGCTTCATTTTAATTTCCTAGTTATTAGTTAACAGCGCGGAGCTGTGCGAATTCATCTGCAGACAACGCTTTTTCTACGTCTGGCTCTTGCGCACAGACCCAAAACCCGGTATCCAGCTTAGCGTACATGCCCCCGTCGCAGTCTACTACCCGGTGCCATTCTTTATCAGCTTCTGTGTATACCCAATCGCCTGCAAAGATTATTAAACCCATCTCAATTCTCCAGCTATTAGTTATTAAAAGGTTTGCTGCTGAACATTCAAACTGTAACCGAGGCTGACCAGTTTTTTGCAAGCGGCGTCGGTAAAGGTTTTAGTGCCGATCAAGTCGGCTAATCTGAGAGCTACTTCGCAAACCGGATAAACCGTTTTGTTACCGTAGTTGTTGGTGATGCGAATAGTGATGGGTTGTGTCATTTCAAGTCTCCAGTTATTAAGTTATCTGTCGCCATCCTTGGCGGTGGTTGTTTAGTAAAATGAATGCTCGTAGTCACAGCTTCCGTAGTGCTCGTTCTGCGCTTCGATCAAATCCTCGCGCCTTTGAATCTCGCGCACTATTGCGCTTTTGTGATTAGGCCATTGCTCCATGCTGTTGCGGCGCAGACTGGCGGGCATCTTCTGGAATTTTGCATCTGTCTGCACAATGTGCTGGCGCAGTTCTTCACAAGTAAAAGGTTTCATCCCGCTTACTGTTGCTTTTATCATCATTTTCGTTTTCCTTTTTGGTTAACTTGCTATGAGTTATCTACGTTATAAAGCTATGGAATGAATTATAGCCTGATAGTTTTCAGGAAGGCAAGCGTTTTTCACAATTATTTTTCTCTTTCTCTATGTGGTATGCAAACTCACTCAACCGGCTCATGACCAATTCAGCCAAAGAATACGCAACAGATAGCGGGGACTCTAGTATTGCAGCTTCTATGGCGGTGCGATGCACCTGCTTTTGCGCTAGCGTAAGCTCGGCAGCCGCCTCAGGCGCGGCAACAATCTCAACCGCAGCGGCTGGGAGCTGCAGCTGGTTGAGGAACTCTATAAGCCCCGCTTTGTCATATGGGACGTCTATGAGTTCCCACCCCACGCCGAACTGCTTGGCTATATTCATAGCTTCTTCTTTAGTGCCTACCCAGCGTGAATTAGTAAAGTACAGCTTCATTTCTCACTCTCCTTGTCGATGATGGCGCGCAGTTGGTTTGATAGGCGGTTACTGCTCAGGTAGACCTGCATCTCTTTCAGCAGCTCCACCGGCACCAGCACCTTGCCTGCGAACAACTCGCGGAGGTCGTCTTTGCTAACTACAAAGGCGCTTGATTCATGGCACCAGAATTGGCACGATGCCGCCCATTTCTCCAGTTCAGCGTTCATACCTTCCTCCTTAGCAGCGCGACGCGCAGCTGGATTGCTGTTGTAAGTATCTCGTTGCGCCAGTGTCGGCAAGCGCAAAGGGCGGGGCCACGTGGCATCTTCCTCTTGTTTGCTACTGACAGGTATACCCGCGACAGGGCGTACTGCGCACGTGCCACGTTCAGCCAGCCGCGTAGTAGTGATATTGTCATTTCACACCTCGATAAAAAATATGGTTATCAATTGTAGCTACAACGTAGCCACTGCTTGCCCAATCCGGGTGAACCCATAGGGCATGATAGTGCGTAGCATCTCCTACCACCGGAGCACTGCGCCCCTCGTACACAGCCTGCGCTACACGCTGCGCAGAAAGCCAAGACACGCTGTCGAGATCAGGCTGATCTGATTTGCCGTCACAGTAAAAACTAAACGCGCATTCCCGGTAGGTCTCTCCTCCGTCGTAGACCACACTGCAGGCATCGTCCGGGTAGCGCGGGTCGTGCATCCTGTTAATCACTACTTCTGCCACCGCGAAACGGCCAGCGAGTGGTTCACCTCTGGCCTCCCAGTATATTGCGACCGCAATACACATCACCTCGTACAACATTACAGCCCAACTCTTTTAGCTAAAGACAGCTTATCTGTCTCCATAAAGTAGCAGGACAGCAGCTGCCCCCTGCGAGGAGACGACAGCGGTTCCAGCTCGTCTAGCTTCGCGTTAAAACCGTACTGAATCTCGTCCTGCGTGCGCCAATCGAACTGATCGAGCAGCACAGTTTTTGCTGCAAACACGCCTCCTCGGGCTGCTACCGTGCGCTGTGCGTGCAGCTCGATGGCCAGATCCGCGCCAAGCTTGCGTGCTGCCTTGTTTGATGTCTTGATCATGGTCGTGCTCCTCTGCCCCCCGTAGGGGGCTGCTGATGGTTGGTTAGACTAATTTCGCAAAACGCTTTGGGTATGCAAATTCTTTTCCATCGCGCTCAAAGACGACGTGCAAGATATGCTGTCCGTTGACGCTTGAACCGACGCCTCGCGCCACCCGATATTCGATTTTAGTTACTGTTACCGCAGAGCCGTATACTTTAACAATAGAGCCGACAGTTACCCCGACTTCGTCCAGCTTGATTTCAGTCAGGGGCTTGCCGTGGTACTTGTTAGCTACCGCTTCCAAGTGCTTGGCAAAGTCCTCACCAGCATTGATGCGGTGGGCAATGGCACGCTTCAGACTTTCTACCGCTTGTGCTTGGTCGCACAAGGTGGCATCGGAAAACTTAATCTCAGTTTGATTCTTGCCGTATCCCTTGACGACTGTCTTTGGCGTTACCTTGCCAGACGCTACAGCCTCAAGCTCAACTCGCAACGCTGCAACCGATTCACGAACCGACTCGACAATCCGGTCAGTCTGCACTCGGCTTACTTGGACTGGCTCGTAGTGTTGGCCAGAGCAGACGCCGTTGAACCAGCCGTTGTTCACGGTGTAGCCGTGCTGACTCATAAAGCCGCGCACGACGGCCTGGTCGTTACCGCAGCACTGGCAGTTACCGCGAATCTGGATTCTAGAAGATGTGGTCATTTTGTTGTAGCTCCAAGTTATAAGTTATCCGGTTTTAATCAACCGTGGAATGAATTATAGGGCCAATGAATTCGAAAGGCAAGCGTTTTTCAAAATTATTTTTAATAATTTTGCTTGATCTCGATCTCGATTGATTCCACCAGTTTTGCAGCGCCATTTAATGCGGCCTCATAAGCTGCCGAACCCTTGCGACCAGACTGCTTGGCAACAATCTCGATCACGATGTCCTTGGCGCGACCTTGTGGTACGTAGCCGTTGCGGTAGTTCTGAGCAATGCTGTAGCAGAAGTCGCCACCAGCAGCATCCAGAACGCTGACTACCGGGGCAACGATGGCATTGGTACGCGCCAACTGCTCCTTACGTGCTGCGTATGC
>Ga0181343_1000255_pt1 | contig 25364 bp, 24 predicted proteins | sample Su13VDMLBSD_FD_130110 | JGI IMG/M metagenome (GOLD analysis project Ga0181343, IMG submission 130110) | Freshwater viral communities from Lake Michigan, USA - Su13.VD.MLB.S.D | ecosystem: Environmental > Aquatic > Freshwater > Lake | place: USA: Michigan | collected 2013-07-15
CCCTTGCTGTCCAGCTTGAACTTGTCCTGACTGAGCACCTTGCTGGGCACCTTGGGCGGCTGCGTAGTTGGTTGCTTTAACTTGTTCATGCACCTTCTCCATAAAAGCGTGTGTGGTTGGCAGGTTATCACGGAGGAAGTCCATGCCGCCATTCATGTTGGAAAAAGCCCACACCTGAGCAAAAACTTCTTCGCGGATTTCTTGCGCTGACAGCGAGCGGTTCAGCTTGTCAGACATATCCAACGGGTAGTTCAGCATGTAGCCCAGCGCCGTAGTATCGCTGTTGTCCTCAAAGTAGTTCAGGATTTCGTCCGCAACGGTGCCGGGGCGCAGGGCCATAGGCTCGCCGTTTACCTTAGACATCCTAAACTCGCGGTCGCCGGAGAACTTGCCCAAGCCACCTTGCACTTCGTCGATGCCGTGACCGACTTCGTGGAGCGTAGCGATGGTAGACAGTTCTTTGTCCTTGAGGATCAAGCCGTTGTAAATGATCGTGCGCTTGCCGTCCACGATGGTGTAAATGGCATCCCACTTGACTGGCGAGAATGTCACCATCCAAGAGTCAATGGCGTCAACAGCGTTGCCCATGCCGGAGTTACGCAGGCCGCGTACGCCAGCGGCGATGCCTTCAGAGTAGCCAGACAAGTCGTCCAGCGAAGCTTCCACAGACTCGAAGTCAACACCATCTTGGTCGGTAGTGCGTACGCTGCGACGCGACATACGGGTAAAAACTTCTTGAGCTCTTGTCGGAGTTGGGGCTGGAGCCTGTTCTTCCTTGCGAACCACATCGCGGGCAACACCAGCAGTCTTGGTAGCGGACTTAACTGGGGTCGTAGTGGTTTTGGTGACTGGCTGCACGCCTTCGCGCACGAGGCGATCATCGGCCACAGTGCCAGCAATAAAGTCACTTACCGTATTCTGGGCGTCGGGAACAACGAACAGTTTGGAGCCGTCCATGTTGTCACTGTACTTAGTGACCATGTCCTTAAACGTCTCTTTGTCCACGTTGATGCAGCCAAACGAATAGCGCGAATCGGCAGCAGACTCGTTCTTCAGCGCGGCAGCACGCTTGGGGGCGTCGGCTTCTTTAAGCCAGACAGAGTGCATAAACGTGACAACCGCATCTGGGTCTTCCAGCGCAAACACTTTGCCGAAGTCATAGTCACCTGCGGTTACTGCTGCACTGCCGCCCTTAGCAGCGTCGATTACTTTGATGCCAAACAACCCAGCGGGCGTTACGCGATTTTGCTTGAGGTCGTTGTTGCCCTTGTACAGGTCGCCCTTAGCCAAGCCAAACAATGCTTTCTTCTGTAGCACCAGTTCGCCGTTGGCCTTGAACACAAAGATTCGACCGCTTGGTTTGTCGGCAATAGTGATGAACTTATCGCCAATCTTGCCTTTGAGGGCAGGGATCAACGTGGCGTAGGCCTGCTTGCCAGCATCGGACATATCCTTAACTTCAGCGGGCAACTCAGCCAAGACCTGCTGGGTAGTGGTCTGCGTCTCTTGCGGGATAACAACAAACGACTCGATCTGCGAAATCGCTGTTGGGTTAAATATCATGGCAGCAGACAACACGCCTGTGTGGATAGCTTTGATGATGTCGCGGATAGCACCAGCCACCGCCTCTGCACCCTTGGTGGCGTACAAAACAACATCGGCCTTGACCTTGGCCATGAACTCAGGAGTGTCACGCTTAGCGTTGTAGTGGTTTTCCAGCCGCGTAATTTGAGGCGCAGGCAGCTTGGCCACTTGCGGGGCTACGGTCTCTTCGACGACTCGGGCTTCCACGTCAATGGTTACAGGCTCACGGCCAATGGCTCGCTGCGTAGGCGCAGCAGCTCTGGCCAACTTGGTCAGTTCAAGCTCAACGTCACCACGCTCCCAGTTGCCTTCACCAAAGCCGATAAACGTCTTGCGCTGTGCGTCAGTCAGGTCAGCGAACTTGGGGGCGTCTGGGAAATCAGCAGCGACTACATCCCACGCTTGGGCTGCTTGCTCGGCTTGGGTGAGGATGACTGTTGGGGCTTGGCTTTTTTCGGCAGGCTTTGGGGCACGCCGTACTTGTCGGCCCACTTCTTTGCCAGCTTCGGCTTTTGGCTGAACAGATACCCCTGCTGGGCTTTCGACTTGAACGGCATTGGTCTTCTCCAGTTTGGCCAGTTTGACTGACAGCTCTTTGGTCTGCCCGCTTTGGAACGCCACAGTAACAGTGGTCGCATCGCCGTCACCAGCAAAGCTCTTAACCACACCAGTACCCAACTTAGGGTTCATGACGGTGTCGCCTACGGCAAGGCCATTACGGTCAGCCTGCAGCTTGGCCGCACGCTCGGCGCGGAACTTGGCAGCTTCGGCTTCCTTGGCAGCGTCTTTTTCTTCAGAGGCTTTCTCAGCAGCTTTGCCTTTACCTTTGCCCTTCTTGGGGGCAGCAGCTTCTGGCTTGGCTTCGTAGCCAGACACAATTGCTTGGTACTCGGCAGTCAGTTCTTTAATGCGCTCAGCGGCAGCAGCCTCAGCTTGGGCCAGACCCAGTTGATTTAACTCCGCAGCAGCAGTCTTCAACTCAGCAATGGTGTCTGCAATGGAGACCAACTTAACAGCCATCTGGCTACCAGCAGTGCTGGCCTTTTGCCATTCACGAGCGTCGTCCAAGTTACCAAACGCTTCCCCGGCTTCGCCTTCGATGCCAGCTTCTTTAAACGCAGCGGCCATGTCGCCAGCTTCAACTTCATCGTTGATGCGAGTAATCTGCTCATCCAACTCTGCCATGCGAGCAATGTCAGCTTTGGTCGGTTTGGCTTTGGCCTTCAGGCGTGCCAGTTCGCCTTCGAGTTTGCCTAACTCAGTAGCCAAGGCTTTTTGGGCTGACTGGATACCCAAGCGGTCAAACACCTGAGCGCGGTCAAACCCCATGGATACTGCAATATCAGCCAGCTTTTCTGGGTTGCCGATCTGACGAACCCGCGATTCAGCAATGCCAAACGAGTCAGCGATTTCCTTGGCGATGTTGCCCTTGTAGCCGCTCGGTACAGCACGACGTGCTGTGATGTAGGCACGCAAAATCTGACGGTCACGATCTGCGTTCTTGCCTTTGCCTACCTGCTCCTCAATCACAGCGTTGAGGTCATCATCCGTGAAGTCGCGTTGGTCAGCACGCAAACCAGCTTCATCTTCCAGCACAGCGTCAATACCGCCAGCGTTACCTGTCATGCGGGCAATATCCGCAATGTTGGTAATGTCTGTTTCACCGGGCAACTTTTCCTGCTGGTTCAAGCGCAGCGTTGTATTGGCCCTTACTGGGGCGGCAGCTGGAACGGTGGTAGCGGTTTGTCCTTGCGGCGCTGTTTGGATGGTTTGAGAGGCTTGAGGGCCACTTGGTGCTCCGGTGGTTACAGTGGTAGATGGTTGCCCGGCTGCGATTGGAAGAATGCCAGCTTGTTGAAGTGCTCCTCCAGCGACTGGGGCACCTCCGACCACTGTTCCTGCGACAGGAGCAGCTGGTCCTGCATTTCCCACGCCTCCTTGAACGACAGGGCTCCTGACTCCCAAGCCTCCTGCAGGCTGCTGTACAGTAGAAACTGGTGCGCCACTTGGTGCCTCCTTGCGGGATTCGATGATGGCCGCGTCCATCAGCTCCGTAGCTTTTACCAAGCGGCTTGGAGTCATGTACTTTGCGGCGGCGTAGTTCCATACAGGAACCATGGTTGGGGACGTAGGGTCGACACCCTGCTCTTCCATCAGCGTAAACAACTGACGGCTGTTGTTGTTTGGAATTACCTTGAGTTCATCACGCAAGAACACATCGCGTGGGTCACGAGTAGTAGCTACCTTGGCGGCGGTGTTTTCGGCCACAGCAGCCTGCGCCGGATTGGCTTGAGTCAAGTCCATGACGCCAGCACTGCGCTGCATCAACTCGCCAGCAGTCAACTCACGTTCAACGCCGGTAGCTGGGTCAGACACAAACTGACCGCTGGGCTCATCAAACGCCGCTTTGAACTGCTCCTCGTAGCCCTTACGCGATGGGCGCACAATGCCTGTGGTCTCGTCGACGAACTTCTTGAGGCCGACTGTCTGATCGGCAGTAACGAACTGCTCTGGCCGTGGGCGGGTAATGGTGTCTTGTGGAGCTGTGAGGTCTGATTCTTCCGCCAAACCGCGCTGGCCAGCAACCGCCGACAAACCGCCGCGAACGGCACCGCCACCCAAAAAGGCTTTGGCCCCGGCCACGCCATACTCATCCAGAGCTTCTGGGGTAGTCAGAGGCTTGTAAGCACCAAACCGCTCAAGCGCAGTCTGGGGAATTTCAGTGATAGTTTCTTCGAGACCGCCGCGAAGCGCCTGCTTGCTTATAGCCTTCCAGAGGTTTTCGCCCGTCTCCCGAGCTAGGAACTGAGTACCCTCACCAACCAATTTGCCAGCAATGCGCTCAGCACCCAGACGCTCCAAGGCAGCGGCAGGAATAGTCGCACCAAGAGCTCGTGGGCGGTCGTCAATACCTTGAGCACGCTGTTCAGAACGAATGCCGCCGTAGGTCTGAGCTGCTATAGGCAGCAAGCCACCAACAACACCGCCCACCTGCTGGCCAGCCAAGATGCCCAATGGGCCCAGCGGAGCGCCAAGCAAACCGCCAACAGCTCTACCGGCCAGAGTGCCCCCAACAGCGATACCTACTTGGGGTACGACTTCACCCACAGCCTCACGAGCTGTAGTAAATGGGCGTGCCAGTACGTCTTCAAAAGACTGAATTTCGCTTGGGTTGCGGCGTGTTACGCCTGTGCCGTACTGCTCTACACCACGGCCAATCTCTTCAGCGCCAAGGTCACGCAGGGCAGAACCAACGCCAGAAACGAATTGACCGGACGCACGTCGTACGTCAGACAAAACACCGGGCGCATTAGGCTTTTCGGGCTTAAAGATGCTGGTATTTACTTCGTCCCAGATGCCAGCCATAGCGCGTCCTTACTTTGGAATTTGACTAATCAAACCTTGGCGGCGGGCCTCACGCTCTGGAGAAGGCAACCAAGGCAAGCTACCCGGGTCAACAGGAGTTTGCGGGTATGTCGCATTGTAAGCGTCAACGTCCGATCTGGTAAGTGGTTTTCCAGTAGCCGGGTTAACACCCGCTTGCAAAACTTGGCGAGCAGCAGCAGGCGCATATCCACGACGTACAAAGAACGCAGTACGCTGGGCCTCAATGGCTTCTGGTGGAGTGTCGTTTTCAATGAGCTTTTGCTCAGCTTTAAGCCATGCTTCCCTGTCGGCATCCGGTTTGTTAGGCCCTTTAGTCACCAACCCAGCCAAAACGCCTTTTTCATCTTCTGTAGGATCGCGGCCATAGACTTCCTTGAAGTCTGCCACTTTCTGTTTGAGCGAGCCTTTACCGGCACCAGCACCGCCTTGGTTGTATAGACCGGCCAGTGCTCTTTCTTTGGCTATAACCGCTTGAGCTTTCTGCTGGTCTAGGTCGAACTTGGCCAGTTCCAAAAACCCACCGGGCTTGGCCTTGGCGTCGATAATCATGCCCAACTCACGCTCATTCTTGGCATCAGCAAACAAGGTGCGGGAACCGTCCGTGTTAACCTGAATCACGCGGAATGGATTTTTAGGATCACGCTCCAGCTTGAACGAAGTGTTCTGCTCGTCAAACCATTCCAGCGCAGGGATTACGCCTTTGGCACGCGACTGGCGGAAGCCTTCATCAAACTTTTTGGACTGCAGACTGATCTGGTTCAGTTCGTTTTGACTGTAGCTTGCACGAAGTTGTTCTGCAGCCTGCACACCTTGGGTTCTCTCCACGAGTGAAAGAATGGCAGCAGTACGCTCTTCTGGCTTCTCAAACGTCTGTTTGTTGATGTCGGCAAAGCCAGTGTCAAAGGCGTCTTGCTGTTTTTGTTTGCGCTGCGCATCTGTTAGCTGTAAGTCAGTGAGTTGGCGTTGCTGTGCTTGGCCAGCAATGCTGCCTCGAAGTTGTTCCAACTGCAATGGGGCCAACTCAGCTTCACGCTGCATACGGACTTGCTCTTGGCGCATACGCATAGCAGCCATGGGGTCACGCTCGGCAATCACGTTGGCAGCAGCACCGAAACGAGCAGCCTCAATCTCTTGCTGCGTGGGCATGCGGCTAAACGTCTGACCGCCAAGGCCGTACTGGGTTGCCCCGATACGCTGACCCTCAACGGGCATCTGCGGGGCGTACATGGCTTGATCCTGCGGTGTCAGACCAAATGTTTGCGCATCGTCCGCAGCAATTGATTGCGTGTAAGTCTGTGCGCGGCCAAGTTCTTCGGGAGTAGCCTGACGCTGCTGCATCTCTTGAGGAGTAAGCCCCATGGCTTCACGAAGACGTTTACGTTCTTCGCCCTCTCGCAACAACTGACCAAATCTAGCGCCGGTCTCCAGACCACCGGCAAGGCCTTTGAAGAAATCTGCCATGACTTACACCTTCACCATTTGCATACCGAGACGTTCATAGAACACGGCCTTGTAACCGTCTGCGCGTGTGATAACCGCTTCGGGGAAGTTGACTTCAGCCTCATGGGCCATAACGCCACGGAAGCGCTCGCCCGGATTTGCCTTGTACTCAAACTCGTAAATTGGCAGTTGCGTGCGCTCGTCAAAGCCAACACGCTCAATGTTTTGCTTGAGGCGGATATCAGAACCTCTGCCAGCGTATATGCCGAGGCCCGTACCAATGATGGTAGCAAACGGATCGGCTTTGCTCTGTGCAGTGTTGTAGATACTTGCTTGGCCACTGGCGATATTGCCCATGGTCTGACCAGCCTGCTGCATACCTTGCATCTGCTGTGCGCCGGGAGCCATGGATGTGTTGATACCTGCAGAACCTGCGCCAGTCGCAGCGCCATACGCGCCTTGAGCCGCACCGCCTAACCCACGACCAAGGCCAGTAACGTCCATACGTCGGGCAAAACCCATCTGTTCTGCTTGGTTGCGAGCGCCTGTCATGGCATTGGCACGTTGTGCGGATAGACCCAGCATGTTCTGAGACTGCAGCGCCATACCAGCGCCGGAGTTCGGGTTCACACCACGCGAGGCAGCAGCACGAGCCGAAGCGTCTTGCATCACACCAAAGGCACGACCCGTTGCAGCGGCGGCATCACGGGCTTGTTGCTCACGGAACCCTTCAGTGCTGAACCGTTCAGCATCTCGCACTAGCCCTTGCTCCAGTGGACGGAAAGTTTCCATCTGATACTGGCGGTCTTCTCGCCCCATCTGCATGAGTTCGTTCTGCGTAGCCATCTGTTGCTCTGCGACGCGCCGAGCCAATGGCATGATGTCTGCATACTGCTGCCGGGAGAAGTCGAGCTGCTCCCGTGCGAGAGCTTCCATGCCAGAATAGTCTGGTGGTGGAGGACTAGATTTACCGCCCATAATTTACTCCTTGCGCAGCCACCGACAGGTGTCAGGCCGCATTACCAAAACGTGCATGTCGGCACCGGGTGCGCCGTCTTTCATAACGAACTCTTCCTCAAAACCGAGGTGTTTGTCAAATGCCAGTATTTTAGGCTCATTTGAGGGAACCATGCCAGTCAATCTTTTCAGACCGCAATGCCTGAACGCGTAGTCACACACCGCTTGGAGCAGCGGGATGATCTGTTTGGTCTGCCTGACGATGGCAATGTGGCATGTGGCGTTGGCCCCGTTGTAGTTGTTGATGACCACACCAGCCAAGACATCTTCACCACTCACAACGCCGATGGCGTAGAAGCTGCCCCAGTCAGCGTTCTGGTTGACCTGCTCAGCGACCCATGCGCCGATGCGTTCTTTCTGGTCGTAGACGAGGTGGGGCATGGGTGGATTATGGCTTATGTCAGTCGGTCACTGCAACTTTTTAGTCGTTATATCTTTTTAAGACTGAAATGTCTGCTTCTAATCCGGGAAACGGAACCGCAACACCGCTAAAATTATTGTCTACATATTCAATTGCAAATTGCCCAATCGATGAAATGTCAGAAACTTTAGCTTGTCTGGCTTTTACAATTGATGTGCCTGTTGTAGTTACATAAAAATGATTTTCGTCAGTTTCAGCGCCAATAGCCATCCCAAAAGTATTTATGCAAATCCAAGGTCTTTTTCCCCACCCACTAAAGTTATAAGATTGAGGCCACTGTTGATCGAAATAACTTTGCCCTGCCGGACCCGCATATATAACCTGCTGCACCCTAGGGCACTCGAATCTACTATCATAAATTCTTTCACTTTGGTTATTTAACACGCGCACACCATAATTAGTATTATCCATAGGAATTGCTCCATTAACTCCAAAAGCAACCCAATCAAAACCAGCGCCAGTATCTTGCAACGTAAAAGTTCCAGTTCGTATAAATCTATTTGTGCGCATTTTTATCGTTGTATCGTTTACAATTTCAAACGCTCCTATATAGCTTTCATCAAACCAAGGGCGTACAAAAATTTGTGGGTTGGATGCCCCTTGGCTTGGCAACGTAATTGTTACTATTGGTTGTGACGAACTCCCCTCTCCAATTTTTAATAAATTTTTAAAATTGTCGTCAATAACAATATTATTTTGATTACCTACAATTTTTATTCCAAAGCTCATAATCTAAATACTGAAACTGTGCAATTAACAATAGGTCCAGACGCAACAACATTCCATCTAAACCCTCCATTTTGAACGGTGCAATGTAAAAAAGTGTATGGGTCTCCAGTTGATCCCGCCGCAACAAACCAGTTGCTATCCCTAGCCATGCCCAAAACATAAACAAAGCCTGTACCGGGACCGTTTGGGTCCAGTTGAGTAACCTGATGTAAGCTGTGAAATCTTATTAGCCTGTCTGAAACATCAAGTATGACTTGACCAGCGCCATCAAATAATTTATATCCAAAGCTCATACCGATAAATTTCCTATTTGAACTCGCAATACGTTATTTTCGTCAAATACTTTAATGACGTTATTTTTAATCTCCATGCGAGCACCGGAAGTTGCGCTTGCTACGTTCAATGTACCAGCAAAGTTGGCGCTACCATCTGCAGCGCTCAGCGTAAATGTAGGCGTGCCAGCTGAGTTAAACGCCGCAAAACCAGCTCGTGTTAAGCCAACGCCGTAGCCGCTAGTCCGGTTGCCGTTGTTATCCCAGTTAAGGGAGCCCAGCGCGATACCGCCTGTGCTAGACAGCACATTACGGCTATCAGTCGCCATTTTAGTAGCGACCGCTGCTGCTGCTGCGTCAGCTGTACTCTGAGCTGTAGAGGCTGCGGTCGCTGCGCTGCTGGCTGCGGATGCTGCGTTGTTGGCAGTGGTTACTAGGGTATTCGCAGTAGTGCCGTCTACTAAACCAGTGAAGTTTCCAGTGCCTGCGTTCAGAATAACGCTGCCAGCGGCGTCCAAGATACTCAGCCCACGAGCGTCGATCTGTGCAGCCGTCAGTTTCCCGCGAACATCCCCAGCGCCAAATTCAGCAGTGCCGTCGCCGTTAATTTTCCAACCTTGGGTGCCAGCAATGTAGTTAGTTGATTGGATGTACTGACCTACAGCAATAGAACCCGCAGTAAGTTTGCCAACATCTAAGCTGGCAATTTTGTTGTCGTCCACTGCCAAGTCAGCAATCTGTGCGTTCTGAATAGTGGCGTTCAAGATGTATGCTGCATCGACATACACACCAGCGGGGACGTTTTGGCCGTTGATCTGCGTGGGCACGGCTTGGACTGCGAACGGGACGCGGCTGGCTACTTGCCAGCGGACAGGGCCGTCTGTGACTATGGTGCCAATAGCACCAATGGTGGGCGCAGAGACCCCTGTCGTGCCTCCAACCTTACACACCAGTGTTCTATCGTCTGCACCCGCAACACGAGCAATGGCCCCTACAGCGTATACCGTGCTGTTGGCTCGCAGCTGGATGGAAGACTGTGGTGTTGTGACTGCAAACCGATCCACGTTGGCAACGAACTCAGAGCCACCTTCGTCTCCATAAATACCGTAACCAGCCACGTTGCCGTTGATATCGAGCTTGATGGTGTACTCAGCTTTGAGCCCATCGTTCAGAGTCTTCTGTGCTGTAAAGCGCTGCTCCAGCGTGGCCGAGTCCGCGCCGTCACTAACTGATACTTGTTTGACCGCTGTAGCCAGTGGAATGCCTACGTTCCACACACCACCTGCGGCTTGGCAGTCAGCGCGGTTTGTATTATCAGATGCAATGCCGCCAATCGTGCAGTATCCAATTTGTGTGGTCTCAACCGTTGTGACACGGGCGTCTACTGCCGTCACAGAGTTTGTAATGTCGGCGTCGGGTGAGTACAACCACTCTGCACCAGACCACAAGTACAGTTTGTTTCCATCGTTAGTGTCGTACCAAACATCTCCTACTTCCAATGGCACATCATCGGAAGTTTCTGGGTCCACACCACGCTTAGTAGGAGCGTCAGCTGTGCGAAACACCTTGGACTGAATGTCTGCATACGCACGCAAGAATGTGCTGCTCTGGGCGATGGCGTTCTCAGTGTCAGTCTGTGTCAGGTAGTCGTTCGTCAGCGTAGCGCCAAGGTTTGTAATCGACTCAACAATAGAGCCATCTGGCGAATACACCCACTCAGTACCGTCCCACTGGTAAATCTTGTTCTGGTCATTGATGTCCACCCACACATCGCCAGTCTGCAAGGGGATGTCCGTTCCTTCGTCTACGCCGCGCCTAGTGGGCGCGTCGTTCTGCCTGAACGTACGGGATGCCGTGGTGTTGGTGTATGCCTTGAGCGTTGTGGTGCTAGACGCGATTGCCCCATCTACTGTAGCTGTCGTCGAATAATCGTTGACGAGCGTAGCCCGGGTCGCAGATAAGCCTGTGGTGGGGTTGTTGACCTGCGAGTCCAGCGTTGTAATAAGCGAAGACAACGCACCATCAGCGCTGGCCCGTGTGGTGGACTCAACTTGCAAGGCTGCACGGATGGCTACATCATTGGCGTTGACACCTGCGTTAAGGGTCACAATTTCTTGGGCAAGAGCATCATCAGCTGTGGCTCTGGCTGTTTGCTCAAGCACGAGCAAGGCGTAGTTTTCTTGGATGTCAATGTCTGTTATGTCCAGCCACGAAGCGCCATCCCACTGAAACTGTTTGTTTTTTACCTTAGAGTATTCACCCTCAAAGTAAGTCTCGGCGTAGCTGATCTTCGTGTCTACCCAGATGTCGTTGACCTGTGGTGACGACGGTGCTGTAGGCTGGCGAAAGATACGGTTCTTGCCAGCAGCGGTGGCGCTCACGGTCGAAATGCTAGTCGCCAAGCCCTCATCAGCCGTAGTACGCGCCGTGCGCTCGGAAAAAATCAGGCCAGACGTAACTGACGCCAAGTCAGTACCGGTGTAGGCACCACGCATCTGCGTGGCCAGAGTTTCCCGAGCTGTGACTTCTCCACCGAGGTCCGTTGTCAGCGTAGCAATCTCTGCTGTGTGGGCAGCAACTGTGTCAGCAATCGACGAGTAGTCGCCAATCTTGAGCCAGTATGTGGCGTTAGTTGGCAGGTTGCCAGTGGTAGTGCTGATCGCTTTATAGAGGCCACCGTCGTACTTGACAATGTCCTCTGCTGCATAGGTCGTCGCGTTGTCGTAGTCTGGGTACGACGTGATGGCGTCCACCTGCCCCTGCAAGAAGGCTAGCTGGTTGGGAATTGTGCCAATCGTTGTCGCTGGCCCGTCAATCAAATTGATACGGCTGTTCAGGGATGTACTGAGCTCCGCCGTTGTAATCTCACCTGCGAGCTGATCGAGCAGGTAGTCAACCTCTGGGCCTGTAGTAGCTGAAGTGCCACTGGTGGCGTTGTACGGACCTTTGACGTCGTTGGTGTTGACGAACCGTGCCCAGTAAAAGCGTGTAGTGCTTGGACCCGTCTCATCCACGTAGATGGCTCCGGGGGTCATACCCAGCAAGACAGCAGCGGCCAACGAGTTTGTACTTGCCCCCCACACTTCAGCATACGCATGTCCGGGGTAGGCCGGAGCGTCCCAAGCTACGATGATATTGCGAATTGCGGCAGTAGCAGTGACGTTGGTCGGTGCCGGTGGCGGAGCCACGAAGGGCTGTGCCGGTGCGACCAAAGAGCCCGATGAATCACTACTCGCAAGACCAGCAGAAGTCAGGTCGTCAAGACTGATGAGCCGGTCAGCGCCGGAGCCCGACACGAGCTCACGCACGCGATCAAGAAACGTACGCAGGTCACGGGGAATGTCCGACTTGACGAATGGGAGCTTTTTAGACACTGGCCAACTCCTGCACAGACTGCGCTATTGCAAACGAGAATACCTCAGCACTGCCCTCAAACTGGAACTCCCAGTCACGGCTAGGGGTTGCTGGCAAGCGGAAAAAGTCCCGGCTTGCTACAGTTTGCGTGTGGACAAGCGTACCACCTGCGTAGATTTTAGCCGTCATCGGATACGACTCAGCTTCGAGCTGTGCGCAAGAGAAACTCATGACTTGTGGCAGGGTGAATTTCTTGGACTTCCACGTCACAGTCTTCAGAGCGCCAGCGCCCCACACCTTCACCGCCCGGTCAGCGCCAGCAAGGAAGAGTTTGTCCACCTGCAAGTCGTTGTAGCCTGCAGCCACGTAAATGTCATGGGTCACGAACTCGCCAGTAGCCGCGTCGTAGATGAAGCCGCCAGAGGTCACGCCGTTGTTGTAGAACCCGAAATACTTCATGTCGTGCTGGTACGCATAGATCGTACTGGGCGAAAACAGCGACTGCCACTGGGCACGTGTAAAGTATTTCTCTGTGATGATTTTGGAGCCGCTGGGGGACAAAGACACCAGACCGTCAGGACTGGCATAAATGACTGCACCGTTGAAACTCACGATGCTGCGCTTGGAAGCGCAGGCTTGCTCCAGATCAGACTTAATCACCACCATAGAGTCCGGCGAGCTGCCTTGGATGAAATAGGGCGTTCCTGTGGTCATCACCGCCAGTGTTGTGTCCATGCGACCAAGGCCAACCACGGGGAAGTCCAGAGATTGCATGTACTGCACGGGCCAAGCATGAGGGCGATATGGGTCGCAGAAGTACACGTCCCGGCCAGTGAACCCAGCCATGATTCCACCGGGTAGGTTGATGAGCCCCTTGAGTGTGTCTGGTGGAGGGAGCCATGTCAGGGACGGCAGCTCTTCGCCAAGGTCTTCGGCTACGATGCTGTCCGAGTATGAGGTGTTGGCTACCGGTATTTCCGCCACGAACAAAAACACACCTGAAGTCGCACGGTAAATACGGCGGTGGGTGATGGTGTACCCAGATGGAATTGAGGCAAATCCACCAACAGCCACACTCTGGCCAATACGCACGCTGACCTCAGCAGACGCTGGGGCTGGAGCAGACTCAAAATCAAACCCGGACTCTTTGTTGACGACCGTATAGGTATAAACCCTAGTCTCTGGGATGTCAGTTGCTTCTGTAGGTGTACCTGTAACCGATACCGTAGACGCTGTAGAGGGGGCGGGAATGCCCAGCGGACGCGACACAGTGGGGTAGTTGCTACCAGACAGTGCGATGGTGTTGTACGTGGCTTTTGGTGCCCCGTCGCCTGTGTAGAACGTCCACTCGGACACATCCCCTGCGATCTGGCTGCGACACACGTCAACATCAGTGGTCCAGTGGAACCAATACTCTGAGTCCGAAATGGCGTTTTGCCCAAAGCGGTAGATGGTCAGCGGGGTGCCAGACTTAGTCAGTGTGGCTACAGTGGAGCCAAGAGCTGCGATGGGCTTAAGTGACCCTTGGAACACATCCGTGTTCAGCGCAGTCTGCGCTTGCGCGTCCTGAAGGTAGCGCGGCGGCACCTTGGGAGAAATCCCGCCAAACGATTTGATCTGAAGTGCTGCCATGCTATGTTCCTCACTACGCCAGATTGTAGTTGGGATCGCTTAGTAGGGCCAGAGCCTCGTTGGTGTGCTTGATGCGGTCGTCCAGCCCTATGGTGCCACCGTTGATCTTTTTTGTCAGCGCCAGATTGTTGCCGGATTCGGCTAGACCGTTGAGCTTTTGTGTGTCCCAGAACCAGCCAGCTGTCAGGGCAGCGTACTGCGGTGTAGCCACCAGATCAGGCTCCATGATGAAGTCCACACCAAGGGCTTTGCCAGCATGATGGTAATTCGCCGCGCCGGTAAGTTGGATGCACCCACGGCCACGAAAACGGTAACCGTCGCCAGAAGCCTCATCCCGGTTGTTCATGCGATTGCCATAGATGCGGTTGGCGATCTTCTTAGGCTGGCGCTCGTAGGCTGCAGCCTCTTCAGGCGTAAAGCCCCATGAACGCTTGGGTGTGCGAGGGAACAGCTTCAGGAGCGTGGCAGCACGGTAGTTCAGGTTTTCTTCCAGTACCCGAAAGTTTGCGCTCTCATGGCCACACTGACCGATAAACGCAGCTTGCTGGCGTGGCGTCAGGATGTTAAACCGTGCAAACGTGGCGTTCAGTGGGTCAGTCCACACAGGGTCAATGTGCAGCTTTTTAAGTTGCTCAGGGGTTACCATTTACGATTCTCCTCATTTGGTCGTACGCGTCGATGCAGGCGTTGAGCTGGGCAGTGTTCTTGTCACCCTGAGCCACTATTTCTGCGATGGCTTGGAGGGTTGCTCGCTCGGCATCAGGAGCTGCGTCAACCGGTCTGTCAGGTTCACTTCTCGCTTGGTTGCTATCTCCAGCGGCAGGGGCGGGACTTGGGCTGGCTTGTACACAACTGGCGGCGGGGAGGCGCACCCTGCCAGCAGCAATGAGGCGATTAAGGTCAGTTTGCTTTTTGTTGACAACATCGTTTGCCTTTCGAAGTTCAGCGTCTTTGTCGGATACAGCCTTAGCCATCTCTTGCTCTTTGGCTCGGGCTTCTTCGTTCTTGCGGGCGATTTCGATTTGCATCTCTGCGTCGCGGTCACCCCAGCCGTTACTGTAGCCGTACTTGTAAAACCCTCCCATCGCCAGAGCGGCTACCAGCGCCAGCGTTGGGTACAGGGTTATTGGGCTCATGCTCCCTCCCTACGAGCCGCTGCAATTTCTGCACGATCTTCTTCAGGCTCTTGATGATCTGGGGGCGTTGTAGGTGGTGGGCCGGGTGTCCACGTTTCGTCCAGCTCTGGATTCTTATATCCCATCCAGTTGAAGTCAGGCATTGATACCGTAGTCGATGGGGCGCAGTAAGCCTGTGGCGCTGCATTGGTGGTCTGCGTTGCTGTGTTGGTAGCCACAGCTGAGTTGGTCGGCGGGGGCTGCTTGTTAATTACACCACTGACTGCACGCTTGCCAACAATGCCGCCAATGCCACCTACTATCAGCAGCACGATGTCGTTGAGCATCTTGGTGTACGCTTGGTCGATGGGGGCCATCGACTTGATCGGCTGCGTCACAAAGGTCACCGAGTACAGCAAGGCAAAGACGATGCCAGCAAGGATCAATGTAATCATCACGACTACAAAGCCCCATACCCGAACTTCCAGTTCTTCAGCGGTCAGCTTTGGTGTCAGTAGGTTGTCTAGTTTGGTCAATTTGCTTCTCCAAGATAGGGGCCACTAAATACTCAGGGCACTGCTGCGTGAACAGGCATTTTGGCTTTTGGCAGTCAGGCTTGTGGAAGTTGTCAGGATTCTGGCACGGATACCGGTATCGGTCTTCGCAACCAGCAAGCAAAATTAAAGTAGCCAGCAAAAAGTATTTCATGCGCGTACATCCACCATGTGTTGTTGAGGCTTAGCCGCCTCGATTAGCTTGGCGTTATGCTCTTTCGTTTGCCGCGTATCTGACTGCAACTGTTTCAAGTTTTGCTCGTGGTTCAGCCTGAAACGCTCTTGCAGGGTTTGCAGGTGTCTTTGGTACATCTCAGTTTTCATATACCTAGTTTCTCCAATAACGCTTCAATGACCCGGTTGGCAATGTCTGGGGGCAAGAGCACAAGTACCTTGAACCCCACCCAAACGAAGGCAAGGTAGCAGTTTATTTTGAGCCACTTGTCAAAACCTTCCTTGACTTCTTTCCACTTGTCCACATCAACCACACCCGTATTCAGCGCAGTAAAAGATCAACTCAAACACGCCCCAGAAAATAATGATGGCGATGACTGATACCAGCGTGATGGCAATGGTCAGCTCGATTACCTCTTTGCGCCTCTTGGATGCGTTAAGCGCCCGTGCAGCTTCCCTGCGCTGCTCTGCAATATCTTCCTTGTTCATCTCCATCACACGTTGCTGGATCGAGTTCCAAACGTCCATGTTGTTCGTGGAAAAGAACATACCTTTGAGTTGCTCTTCAAAGTCCCTTTGAGCCTTCAGCGCCAGCTCGATCTCAATGGCCTTGCCCATGTTGGAGCCACCAGCCTTCTTGGCTGCACCCGCTGCTTTGGTAGCTGTGTGCTTAGCGTCAAAATACTTGCCGATCAGCGGGCCGAGACTAGCCACATCATCAACCGTAGCCGACGCTTTCTTAATCATGTTTACCGCTGCGCTCACTGCGGCCATAGCGCTTATCGGATCAATCATTGAAGCCCCCTGACAACAAATAAGGCGGCTTGTAGGAGCCACCACACAGCAACTATGCCGATGGCAATTTTAACCTTCATGACAGCACTATGATGAAAACTCTGGCGCACCAAATGACCAGCCCAACTAGGAGGACCGCAGCAATAAAGCTAACAGCCCAGTCTTTCATGCTCAGAGTCCAAAGACTTTCTTGACCACCTCGGCTGCAACACCGGGGCCAAGTAAAACAGCAGCAATTACGGCGTACAGCAGATATTCAATCTTAGCCATACGTTTGGAGCCTGACTCAAAACTTTTCTGGATGCCTTCGTAACGGTGGGCACACACCTGTTCGTGGGTAGTCAATCTGGCCTCCGTTGCGTCGATTTGTTCGCTCATCTACTGCTCCAAAGTTAACCCCACACGCGCACAGGCGCAGCGGGTGTTACAGCGTATTGCTCAAGGGGTGTCGGGTCTTCACTAACCACACGAACGTTAACGTGCCAGCCGTCTAATGCAGTCATCACAGGGTTGCCTTCAGCATCTGTCTCGCCTGTAGGCTTGTAGATGATGCCAATGGTGCTGATGTTGGCATAAGCCTGTCGTGGCTCAGTGGCAGTGACGTTGCCTTCCTCGTCCCATGCTGTTGGCTCTTGGGTGTAAAGGACAGCAGTGGCTGCTGCTTCGTCTGTAAATTTGAGATACAAGTCCATGTTTGTTCCTTAGCTTGTCAATGCTTGCAGTTGGGCAGACGTTACTGCAATAGGGTAGTAGGCAATCTTGCGGAAGTGTCCGTTAAAGACACTTGCACCAAGTCTTGTAGAACCAATCGCCATCTGATTAACAGAGGCTGGAGCTAAGGATGTGTCAGTGACAACGGTTCCAGCATTTACAACGGCGACTGAGTAATCTACTTTGTAAGCAACAGCGTCTTGATTAAATGTTTGATTAGTCGTTGCTGGAGATAAGGTTGTTTGTATAGTATTTTGAGAAGTCAATTCAAAACGCGATTGGGTTGTTCCACTTGGCGCACTACGTAATCTAACAAGGTTGCTTGATGTGCCGTCTGTTATGTCAAATCGGTAGTTTCCTCCCACCACTAAGGTGTAGCTGGAACTAACGTAAAACGTCCCTTCGCCTTGGTTATACCAACTGCTGAAATTCGTCCCTGTCATGCTTGCAGCATCAGCCGCCCGAGTGACTTGGCTTGCTACTGTGGGGATGTAGCTGGTGGCAAAGGCTCCGGCTTCCAGTTGAGCGCCCCATGCAAGCAGACCGCTAAAGCCATCTCCAGTAAGTGCGCTTGCTCCTACATATGGAAAAGACCTAACAGTTAACGAGGTGTGAGCGTCTGTCGTGTAAGTAAAAGCCACACGCCACCAGCCGTTGCCAGCATTTGATACCGCAACAGAAGCACCTGTAAAAGCACCTGTTACAGACGGAGCAGTAACGACACTTCCATCAATTAGTGAAACAATGACCGATGCGCTGTTTGCCGAAAGATTGCCTATATCTTGCAACCGCACAGATGTTGTCACGCCTAATGCCTTGAAATATCCACTTCGGGTGTACTGAATTGCAGAGGCTGCTTTTGATACAACTTGTCTTGTTACGTTGTTGCTAAAAGAACTTTGACCGCTTTCAACAATTAAAGCATCTGCTGTTTGTGCGCCATCTGGTGCAATAGCGGTGTTTGCAGTTACGCTGTATGGTGATGATGATGCCCAAGGCGAAACATTACAGGTCTCACTTTGCAACAGCAAATTCGTCCGGCTCTCCTCAATCTCCAGCCCCAAGCTCTCAAACGTAATTGGGTTGTGGTCAAACCGTGCCACGTTTGATGCTGCTGTCAGAAGCTGCGGGATGTAGTTGGTGATGGTCTGTGTGGTTGTGGGAGTGTAGGCTGTGACTGCGTTACGTTGCTCTCTTTGAGCTCCCCATGCGTAAAAGTCCACGCTAACGGCAGTAGTAGTCGCACCAAAAGCGGCAGAAGTTGAGTCCACAGCAGCAATATAAGTGCGCCCCCCAGCAGTAGCACCGAACACAACAATGCAGCGATACCAACCATTAGCCAAAGCGACTATCGAGCCAGTAGCGTTAGCACCAGCGGTTCCTACGGTTCCACCAGTTAGATCAAAATTGCAAAAATTCCCTGAGTTGCCTTCGGCATAGATTTGTACAAAGCTGTGCGTTCCTGCCTTTAGAAAAATACTAACAACCACATTTGAAAGTGATGTCTGATCTTGACGCACCCATTTAGCTACACCAGAAGTTGCGTTTAACGCAATCTTTGTTGCTGTAGATGTTCCATCAGGGGCAGTCGTGTCGCCTGTATTATTTGTTGCTGTGAGACTACTTACAGCCCATGGCGATGTGTTAAGAGCTTGCGACTGCAACAGCAAATTCTCCTCAGCCTTGGCAGTCTGCGTACTGTAGTAAGTAGCAGTGCTGGCGCGGGTGAATGTGATGCGGGGGTCGAGTTGCTCAGTGCTGGCAAAGTCAAGCAAGAGCGTTGGCTTGATTGCAGGAAAGTTGTTTTGGATACTCATGATGTGTCCTTATGCGAGTGTCAGTGTTACAGAGCGTACAGTGCCGTCAGAGCCTTTGACTTTGATAAGCAACGAGGTGTTAGAGGCCAACTCAAACACCATATCGCCAATGCCATTAGGCACTGCTGATGCTTGCGGCTGAATGACCACTGACTCAGAGTTCATGTAGGCCATCTCGCCCAAGTACTGATTCAGCGGAATTTCGTTGGGTGCTGTGCCAATGTCTGCTTGGCTGACCAAGTTGAAGTATTGCCCGCCAATGTTCTCTTTGAAACCGTTGTTGCGGAAAGAGCCTGTGGTGTTGCCGTAGACGTTCAAATCCTGCTGTACGTCCAAAGACGCAACAGAGGTCGGGCCTGTTAGTTGGATGTCAATGCTTGGTACTGTGTACTGGTAAACAGTGTCGGTGGTTGAGCCAACAATGTACATCTTTGTGCCGTCTGGCTTGACGTAAAGCCCAACAGGGCTTGTATCTTGACCAGAAACACTGAACACGTTGACAAACGCTGATGTGCTAATGTCCCAAGGGATTGTCAGGTTGTAGACGTTAACGTCATCGCCCGTCTGTCCCATTACAAACATCCGTGAACCATCGCCTGTAAAAGTTACGACATTAGGAATTGATTCTTGACCAGCTACCGAGAACGACTGCAAAAATGTTGCAGTTGATACGTTCCAAGCCGTTGATAGTGTGTACTGGTAAACAGCATCCCCAGTGGAGCCAACCATGTACATGGACAAACCATTAGGCCTAAACCATAAGCCGTTGGGAGTGGCCTCTGCTGCAACGGAAAAAGAGATATTGTCGTAAGACGCTGTTGCAATAGACCAAGGAGTGCTTAGTGTGTACTGGTAAACAGCATCGCCAGTTGAGCCGACAACGTACATTTTTGTACCGTCAGCACGGAAAAAGATGCCACTTGGGTTTGTATCTTGTGAAGACACAGAAAAAACAGTTGAATAAACAGCAGATGAAACAACCCAAGCTGTAGACAGGTTGTACTCGTTGACATCGTCACCCGTTGTGCCAATGATGTACATCTTCAGACCGTCAGGGCTAAAGAACAAATCAGAAGGCGTAAGCTCTTCTGCCGCAACAGAGAAAAACACACTGTCGTAGCTTGCACCAAGTACGTTGACGTTGCTCAGGATGGTGTCACCAGCCACATGGACTGTTGCTGCTGGAGCCGCCGTAGCAAAACCCGTCTTGCCAGCGCTTGTAATGCGAACACGCTCCACGGGGGTATCGGAGCCATCGGGGGTTGTGCTGAGTAACAGACGACCCGGCATATCGTTTGTGCCGGGTGTACCGTCTACCTGAGCAACGATGTTTGCCGCACGAATAAAGGCCGTTCCGTCATCTCCGTTAAACGTCAGACCGCCAAGGTTATCGCCACTGGCAACAACACCAAATGTGCCAACTGAAGCGCCCCGGCTCCTTGCCAAAATATACTGCGGCGAAAATGTAGACGTGGCGTTCCACCCAAACCCGGCAACAGCGGAGCTTGAATTTCCTGTACCGTGAGATTGAACGCCGGGGGTTAGTTGAGCAGTAGAGGCTATTCCGGGGGCAGTAAGAGCCGTAGCATTGCCTCTTATGACGTTACCGCTTGTGTCCACCACAAACGGGGAGGCGTCTGGGTTAGTTGCGTCCTCCACCACCAGCGCATTGCCTGTACCTGTTTGCGTAATTCGCAGAGCGTCAGTAGATGAGTTTGCAGAAACAACACCACTGGTTGCTGTCAACGATGTAAACGCACCTGTGCTTGCAGTGGTCGCACCAACAGAAGTGCCGTCGATCGTTCCACCGGTAATAGCAGCTGCGGTCTTCTCAACTTTATCCGTGTTCAGATTGCTGAAGTTTGTGTCGACCTCGGTGTTGGTCAAGGGTGAGCCCTTGACACTGCGCAATACGATGGTGCTCATGATCTACCTTCCTGTTCTACTAACGGCGGGAACAAATTAGCTTACTGTGATTGTCCAAGTAATGCTCAAAGAGTCATCTGCGCCTTTGTTGACCACGGCAAACTCAGTACGGCACAGCATAGTGCCCGCTGAAGACGCGTTAAAGATGCCAGCTTCGGTCACAGCGCCAGTACCTACGCCAACGCCAAAGGATGCAACGTAAGTCACCACAGCACCGGAAGCGCCGCTGGAAGTAAGACCTACACGGCCCAGCTCAGTGCCCAGTACATTGTCACCAATAACAGGGTCATTTGTGCCGGAGCCAATGGCCATGTGGCTCATAGCTGTGGGGGTGCCAACCATGCGTGCAGCGATGTAACCCTTTCCCGCCGTAACAACTAAGTTAGGGACAGTCTTTTCGCTCTTGAGTTGGCCATCAGGACCAAACAACTTGATGTTTAGCTTACCTGTGGCTTTGACTGTTTCTTGAATCATCTCATTCTCCTATGCGAACGTGCGGTACTCACCGACGTAGTCTGCTTCAAAATATGTCAAGTCACAGTACCCTTGGGAGATAACTGAACCAGACTCCGTAAAACCAAATGAATCTGCGACTGCTTTGGTGGTAGACCGTACCGCTGAATCCGCTGTACCCGCCGTGTCAGACAGAATTTTTGTGAACGCTACAGCCGTAACATCCGCAGCCGTTAGTGTATCCGCAAGTGCCTTGCTAAAGCTAGCCCTAGTCGCCGAAGACATACTAAACGCGTCAGCTAGCGCCTTGGCTACCTCAATCGCCTGATCGTCCGGGACACCCAGTGAGTCCACAAGAACCTTGGCTACATCGAAGAACTGAGCGTCGGCGATTGAGGCGATGTTGTTGATGTACTTGTCAAACGTGTAAGTGCTGCCGTCGCCTACACTCGTGCCGTCGTTCAGAGCAAACGCATCGGCTAGAAGTTTGGCTACCGTCCTGCCTACAGTGTCACTTGTGGCTACGGTCTCTTGAAGCAGCTTTTCCGGCGTCAGCGCCACAGCTTCTGATATGGTCACAGTCTCAGTAAACGTGCGTATGGCAATTTTGACGATAGTGATGACATCAACAACAGAGACTGTATCTGCCAGACGTTTAGTTATCGTGCGCCGCGCCGCGTCAGCAGTGGATATGGAGTCCGTTACAGGCTTGCCAAAAACCAGTACAGTAGCGTCTACAGCAGTTGTAGTGTCCCTAAACCGTTTGTTCAGTCCACGCTCATCAAGCGCAGCTATGGCGGCTGCAGCCACGTATGTAACGGTAAACCCAGCGTCTACAAAACTTGGTGTTGCTGCAGCGGCTACATAACTTGCCGTTGCAAGTGGAGACACTGCGGCTACTTCCGCCCCTATCTTTACTGCAGTCGCATAAGCTACGGGCGCAACAACACTAAGGCCAGCACCTAGTTGAACAGTGCTGACGGTAGCCTTGGTCATCAGAAGTCCTGACGGAGCTTGAACTTCAGCAAGTCGTAGACAGTCTGGATCGTAGTGTCGGCGAACGTGATCTCAATCTCGCCCTCATAGTCCCCGGGGTCGCCGTCAAGAATTGTAGGTTGGTCAGACCAGAAAAACACCACCACACCGCCTGCGCCGTTGGTCACAGTACCAGTCAAAGTACCGCGTAGCGTCTCAGAGCCCACAGCCCTAAACTTCAAACGCACAGTAGCACCAGTGACGTTAATCGCTGTGTTTGTCGTGGTATCAGTCAGAGTTACCGTGAGCGCCGGGGCGGTGTCGCCCTGCACGAGTCGAATCTTCTCAGCCATGTGAGCTCCTTATGCCGCTGGGCGCTGGCGCACCATCATATGGACGCCGCGAAAATCACGAATGCGGGCGTTGGTAATGGCCCGCTCATACAAGCCCTTGTGCATACCAGCCAGAGCCACATCAGACCACTCTTTACCGGGGATCATGGCGAGTTGCGCAATCGCTCCGCTCACGATCGTGTCAGCGAATGTCTCATAAATCCAGTCCTCGACACCTGTTCCGTTGCGGTTAGGTTTGAGCACAGCATAGACTTTGAGCGTGGTGCGCTCCTCCGGTATTGGGAAGATGCGGATGCTGTTGTCGGCCTGAACCCAGAACTCACGGGGCTCGCCAACCTCGGACAGTTTCTCAGCGCCAATCAAACGCAGGTCAGTGCGTGTGAGAGTCGCTTCTCCATACACCACAGAGATGACGTTCTCCACAAGGCCTGTATCCGGGTCGAGGTCGTAGTCGACCGTGCCAGCTACAACGGTGATACCGCTAATCTGCTCGCGCCACAGGTACGTGCGGGCGAAGAAATCAGAAGCCGTAGAGGCCAGATACAACTTCAAGCTGGGGTCTGGGCACCCGGGCAAATGCGGGGCCAGCAGTGGTAGAAAGTCGGCCCACAATTTTGCCATTACGCAACTCCCGGCTGCGATGCAGCGTTAGCCTGAGCGGATGCGCCCAAAGCGGTCTGGAAGGCTTGGTAGTGCGCCACAGCACGGTTTGCGTTGGCCGCGTACTCTGCGTCCTTGCTGTATGCGCGGTAGAGCACATAGTCCAGCAAAGCGTTGAAGTAGCTGTCGTCAATGCGGATGACTTCGGCTGTGGCAGTGTTAAGCAACTGGGCTTCAGTCAGCGTGTGCGCCAGTGGCACCGATGAGTAAATCACCTCAAGGCGGGCCGCAGTCGTAGCTGGCGGGTACACCAGAAATTCTTTGGGCAAACGTGGGTCAAACATGTAGTGCTGGATGTCCACAGTCTGAGTCTCTGCGTACCAGTTGCGGCGCTGGTCGTCGAGCATGCGGCGGTTGACCAAACGAACTGCGCCTTTTGCAGAGGATGCAGCCGTGTTGCGCACAACTTCAACCACGCGAAGTGCTGAAGCAAACGTCGTGGTTACGACTTGTCGTGCCCCTGCTACACAGGTGAATTCGCCAGTTGCCGTGTTGGCGTCAGGTCGGATGTTAACGGCTTCACGGTAGCTGTCGTTGAGCCAGCTTTGCAGCTCCAAAACAGGCCACCGTACAGATGTGGTATCTTGGAGCAGAGTCTGCGCCCGAGAGATAAGGTCTACAACTTTTGCGGTGGCCATGGTCTACCTCACAGTTCAGGCTCTACATCAGCCGATTCTACCGCAACAGCCTCAACTGGTGCATCTTTTGGCTTGCGAGTGCGTGTGGCTTTGGTCTCAGCCTCAACAACGGCTTGGTTGGAGTGTGCATTGGCCAACTCTTGACCTTCGGGAGTGTATTCCCACTCAGTGCCATTCATGCGGGCCAAGATGACAACTTTGCCGTCTACCGTTGCGCGGGCTTTGTTGGACAGAACTTCGCCGTTCAGGCGGGCCATTAGGTCGATCACGTTCATAGTGTGCTCCAAGATGTAAAAAGGGGCTCCGAAGAGCCCCTTTATTGTGCCACCGATTAGGCGCTGAGAACAGCGGCCCAGTCAGCACCGCCCAAGCTGATGTAAGCACCAGACATGTTAGCGGCCAAGGCTTTGGCTGCGTTGGCAGAACCGTTGTTGATCTTGCCACCAGTGTTTGGATACACGTTCAGAGCCACGCCAGAGCTGTTCACGACGTAGATAACGTCGCCGAGAGCCAAGTCAGCAGGCAAACGCACGCCGTCGCTGGCATTGCCAGTTGTGACGAAGCTGATGGCGCCTGCGAGCTGGGTAGCACCGGCTTGAGTTTGAGTTGTACCAGCTGTGACGGCTTCGTAGCCACCAATGCTGCGGGGAAAGGAAGTGGTATTAGGCATGAGAATCTCCAAAAGGGTAAAAAAAGAAAGGGCCCCCGAAGGGGCCCAGTTCATCAGGCTGTGCCGACTTGGGCAACGACCAGAGCTTCTGGCTTGACAGTCTTGCGACCGTACACAGCCAAACCACGGACGATGTCGCCGAAGTCAGTCTGGTTACGCAGAGGCTCAGTCTTGTTCACAGTCATGGCGAAAGACATTGCTGCCTTAGTGCCAGCAACCATGGTGCGACGAGCTTTGGCGTTGGACACAGCACCGCCAGTGGCGGGGTCGGTCAAACCAGCAACCAGTGCCTTGCCAGCAGCGCCGCGTGGCAGCAAGTTGGACACGTACACAGTGAAGCGGTCCAGCATACCGATCTTGCCGCTACGGATGGTCGACTGAGCGTCGCCAGTGAAGTAGGCTTGAGCGATGTTGGATTGCATCAGCAGATGACGGTCGAAGGGGCTGATAACCAACCAGCGACCATCTTCAGGCACGTTCTGCTCGTCCAACACTGTGGACATACGCAGGATAGCCTTCAAGACGTTCTCAGGAGTGGCTTGGTCGATGGGGGTAACGTCTGTGCCCAAGTTGTAGGCAGCAGAGATAGCACCAGCGGTAGCGCCTTCGTTGGCAGCGGCAGGGCCTTCAGTGACCATGTTGTTGAAGAACACTTCGTTTTCGATAGCGATCTTCAACTGCTTGGCG
>Ga0181343_1000258_pt1 | contig 25247 bp, 27 predicted proteins | sample Su13VDMLBSD_FD_130110 | JGI IMG/M metagenome (GOLD analysis project Ga0181343, IMG submission 130110) | Freshwater viral communities from Lake Michigan, USA - Su13.VD.MLB.S.D | ecosystem: Environmental > Aquatic > Freshwater > Lake | place: USA: Michigan | collected 2013-07-15
AGAAACACCGAAACTCAGCGTACAGGATCATATTAAGGAAAAAGCACACAGACTTATTTGTTCTTTGGAATTAGAAATTGATTCTTTGGCAGAAGCACTGAAGAACAGTAAGAAGCATTCTTATGATCTTGTAGATTGGTTCAAGCGACACGAAGTAAAAGCCGCTCAAGCGGATTTCATTTCTACTCATTTCCAACCCCGTCTAGATGACATCAATTTGGCTCTAGACGGAGACAAGGATATGAAAGAAGCGTACTCTTGGTTGTCCAAACCAAGTCTCAGAAAGTACGCGGACTTCTACACAGAGATCATCACTCTTGCCAAGGAGCAGGTGAGCGTAGCGAAGACCAATCGCAAACCTCGCAAGAAGAAGCAAAAGACTCCAGAGCAACTGGTGTCCAAGATGGTTTATATGAAAGAGTTTGCAGAACTCTCCATCAAATCAATCAATCCTGCGGAAATAATTGGTACAAACCGACTTGTGGTGTATAATACAAAGACACAAGTTGTTGCTGTATACAACTCATCAGAACTCTCAAATGGTTTGAGTGTAAAGGGAAATAAGATTCTCAACTACGACATCAAGACATCTACCATGAAGAAGGTACGCGATGCCAAGAAGTCAGTCAGTAAGTTCTTGGGTGGTATTCGTGCCATCAACAACGCATTCAGCGAGATCAAGACCAAGGAAAAGCCAGTAAACGGTAAAGTAAACGAGCACTGCATTATTCTGCAAGCGATTACAAAATGATTCTGATCGACAATACACAAATTCTTATTGCCAGTATCTTTTCACAATACAAGAATATCAACGATGTGTCAGAAGATGTTATTCGGCATATCGTGATCAATACCTATCGAATGTACCGAACCCGCTTCAAGGAAGAGTATGGGGATCTTGTCATTTGTCAGGATTCTGCTAATCCCTGGCGCAGAGACATTTTCCCACACTACAAGGCAAATCGCAAGAAGGCTCACGATAAGGATAAGGAGCAGTGGGATAAGATATTTGAAATCTTGACCAAGATTCGTCAGGAAGTTTTTGAAAACTTCCCGTATAAGAATATGCGAGTAGAACGCTGCGAAGCGGACGATATTATCGCAACTCTTGCCAAGAACTTTCATCAACAGGAGAAGATTCTTATTGTGTCGAGCGATAAGGATTTTCAGCAGTTGCAGAGGTTTCCCAACATCTATCAATTTAGTCCCATTCATAAGGACTTTTTGAAGTGTGAGAATCCACAGATTCATCTTTTTGAGCATATTCTCCGTGGTGATACTGGAGATGGTGTGCCAAATATTCTGTCCGATGATGACACTTTTGTAGACGATACTAAGCGTCAGAAGCCACTTTCTACGAAGAAGGTAAATAATTGGAAGTTTTATGGTGTTCCAAAAGAACACGAAAGAAACTACGACAGGAACAAAAACCTAGTAGATCTTGCATACATACCAGAGGAGATTGAGCAAAATATTCTTCAAGAATATGCTCTACCATATGCAGGAAATAAAGGTAAGGTTTTTGAATACCTTATCAAAAACAATATGAAACTTATTCTAGAAAGCGTCGATGAGTTAATATAATGAGAACACAAGCAGAATATATTGGAGAGATCTTCTTACATACGGCAAAGTTACAGACAGAAGAAGAAAAAGTAAATTACTTAAAATCTGTTCGTTGTCTTCCTCTTCTTAAAATTTTAGAATTTGCTTACAATGACAAGTATACTACTTCCTATACTGATGTACCTGAATACGAGACAGATGATTCTCCCATCGGTTATAGTCTCAGTGGACTACACAAAGAGTACTCTCGTCTTCCGTACTTTTTCAACACCCCCCATTACATACAAAACGATCATTCTAGAAATAGAAAATTAAGAAACATTTTTGAAATTATTCATTGGACAGAAACTCCAATTCTAGAAGCATTGATTCTTAAAAAAGAATTACCTAATATCAATAAAGAACTAGCAAAGAAAGCATTTCCAGAACTTTTTCAGGAGAGTGAGTGATGGGTAGAAGTTTTAGAAGAGAAGAGTCGGATGAGCGTGATCGCAAAAGAGTAAGAAAGCATTCCAAGAAGAATCACAGAAATCAGGACAAAACTCATTTGAGAGAATATACATCTGGAAATCTTTCCAGTGATGACTTTTTAGATCTTGAGGAGGAAGAAGATGAGCGAAAAGGAAAACCCAGATTCTAATTTTACAGACAAACAAAAAGAACTCCTCCGAAAAGCAAATCAGAAGTATTCTGAATTTTTGTTGAATAAAATTCAAGATGAAAAGGTTAAAGTAAAACCTTCTAATATTATAGAAAAAGCAAAATCTTTTGCTACTTCTATGGTTTCTAGAGGGATTACTAATAAGAAGTGTAGTGAAGATACTAAACTTCTTCGTATTTTAAGTTGCCACGGTGATGGAACTTCTTTGATGCCTTGCTCTGAAAGAAAAGCAAGTACGAAGTATTCTGAATCATTTTACTGTGGTGCTTGTGGTTGTGGTGATAAAAAGGGCACACAACTGGTAAATATTACCATAAATGGACAATCAGAATATTCCAAGTTAGATTATCCCAAGGTTTCTTGTCCTTTGAAGATGCCTGGGTTTACCGATTATACTCCATCTGAAAACGGTGTTAGTGAGAATAATCGTAAGAAAGAGATTGAAAATCGTTACGGTATACAGTATATTGAACAACAAAGCAATCCTCAGTGATTGGAGAATTATATTATGACTACAGCGACCTCTATGAAAATTTCCAAAAAGACTCTAGACATCCTCAAGAATTTTGCGTCAATTAATTCCAACATTCTTGTTCATCCTGGCAACAAGATCACCACTATTTCACCTGTGAAGAATGTCCTTGCAGAAGCAACTGTGGAGGAGACATTCGATACGGAGTTTGGTATTTGGGACTTGAACAAGTTCCTTGGAGTTGTTTCTCTCTTCAACGATCCAGAGTTTGAGTTTGAACAGAAGTATGTTCGTATCAGTGGCAGTAATGGTTCTGTCAAGTATCACTACTGTGAACCCAAGTTGCTCACTGTTCCTAGTAAGAAGATCAACATGCCATCTACTGCGATCAGTTTTACTCTGACACAGAAGAAGTTTGCAGAGTTGCAGAAGGCAGCATCTGTTCTTCAGGTGTCTGACATTTCTGTAAGCAACGATGGCAGTCTCATCAGTATGACCGCTCTCGACAAGGCAGATGTAAGTAGCAACACCTATTCGATTGGTGTTGGACAATATAGTGGTTCTAACTCTTTCGAGATGTTCTTCAAGATTGAAAACCTCAAGTTGCTTACTGGTGACTACGATGTTGAAATCTGTGAGAAGGTTGTAAGCAAGTTTAGCAATCAGTCAATGAATCTCAACTACTGGATTGCTCTGGAAGCAGACTCTAACTTCAACAAGTAAATATATGATTACCGACAATGCAAATTACCTGTGGGTGGAGAAGTATCGCCCACAGCGGATTGCCGATTGTATTCTTCCCGATAGCCTCAAGAACACTTTTCAGGAGATCGTAGATTCTGGTGAACTCCAGAATCTTCTCCTTTCTGGTGGACCTGGTTGCGGCAAGACCACAGTAGCAAAGGCACTCTGCAACGAACTAAACACGGATTGGATTCTGATCAACTGCTCCGAAGACGGAAACATCGACACACTGCGAACAAAGATTCGTCAGTTTGCCAGTAGTATTTCCATCTCTGGAAACAAGAAAGCGGTGATCCTAGACGAGTTTGACTATGCCAACCCACAGTCCATGCAACCCGCTCTTCGTGGGTTTATGGAGGAGTTCTCCAAGAACTGTAGGTTCATTCTTACTTGCAATTTCAAGAATCGAGTGATTGAACCCCTGCACTCTCGTTGCACTTGCATCGACTTCAAGTTTGACAGCAAGGAGAAGATGAAGTTTGCATCCAAGTTTATGGATCGTGCAAAGTTCATTCTTACTTCCGAGAAAGTCCAGTTTGATGAAAAGGTTCTTGCAAAACTGATCGTCAAGTATTCTCCCGACTTCCGAAGACTGATCAACGAACTACAGCGGTATTCCCGATCAGGTTCTATTGATGTTGGTATTCTGTCTGAAGCGGGTGATATTGCGGTCGAAGAACTTATTAAGTCTATGAAAGGTAAGAACTTTCAGGATGTTCGTAAGTGGGTGACGATGAACTTGGACAACGATACTTCACATATCTTTCGGAAGATGTACGATGCTTTACAGGAGAACTTGGAACCTTCCAGTATTCCTCCTGCCATTCTGATTATTGCCGATTATCAGTATAAAGCAGCGTTTGTTGCAGATCACGAGATTAATCTCACTGCTTGTATCGTTCAGTTGATGATGGAGTGTAACTTTAAATGAACTTGACGGAATATCTTAATTCCATCAATTATTCTAAAAAGAACTTGATGGGTGATACGGATGCAGAGAAGTCTTATGCTCCGTATGTGATAAATCGGTGTCTGTCGTATTTTCCCGACACTCTTCTACATGCCAACGAGATGAATCGTCTGAACTTTTTGGACAAGAAAGTTCAGTATGACTACTATCTTGGGTCCATTCGTGCTCGTAAACGCTTCTCTAAATGGTTGAAGAAGGAGGAGGATGACGATATAGAACTAGTGAAGAACTACTTTGGATACTCCGACAAGAGGGCCAGAGAAGCGTTACGAATTTTGTCCAAAGAAGACATTTCAAATATTAAAAAAGAACTGAATATTGGCGGATCTCGCAAGTGATGTTTTTTATAAATACTAGGTTAAATCTAGTATTTTTGAGGAAACATTATGTCCGCATTATCGGTAGAAAACTTATTAGAAGTTACAATAAATGAGCAGGATGATTTCCTCAAAGTAAAGGAAACGCTTACTCGTATAGGAGTATCGTCAAAAACAGAAAACAAACTTTGGCAATCCTGCCATATTCTACACAAGAAGGGTAAGTATTACATAGTCCATTTCAAGGAGTTGTTTCTCCTTGATGGACTTTCTTCTTCTATGGACGAAAATGATTTAGCAAGAAGAAATACTATTGCCAAACTGCTAGAAGAATGGGGATTACTAAAAATAGTAGACTCTCATAAGATTAAAGACCTGCAGGCTGGAATTAATCAAATCAAGATAATTCCACACAAAGAAAAACATAATTGGCAACTCATTCCAAAATATCATATAGGAAAGAAAAACTAAATGCTTTCTGGAATACACGATATATTTGCTGAACAGAATTCTCAATACAGTATAACCTTTCAAAGAGTTACTGCTGATGATGTTGCTATTCCTGTTACAGAAATTGTACACTTCATAGTCAGAAGATCTTCTTTGCCACAAGATAAGAATATGTTCGAAATCAAATCAAGTGGCGATATTGAAGAAGGATATGTGTCTTTTCCCGACACAGATTATTCTTACGGTACAGTGACAATTTCAAATAATTCTATTACAATTAATATAACTAGTAAGACGATGGAAGTAGTTCCTTGCGGATCCTATTTTTATTATCTCAATCTAGTAAATGGAGAGGAAACCGCACAACTACTTAAAGGTAGATTCTATGTGGAGGCTCCGTGAATAAATTAAAAATCATAGAAAAGGTTAGACCAAAGATAATACCTGTTAGGTCTTTGACTAATACTTTTAAAATAAAACAACAAACGGATAAAACATCAATAGTTTATACGAGGTGAAGTAAATGGCTAAACAAAACTACATTATAAAAAACGGTGTAGCGCAGCCATTTCCAATACCAGAAGCAGCCCGTCCCACCATATCAGAAATGCGTGAGGTGTTGGGTGGTTATGATCAGCAGGGAGTACTTCTACCTAATTCTGCTATTATTACGGATTCCGAATCTAAAGTAGATGTTTTACGCTGCGGTACTTTGTACGCAGACACTATAGATGGTGTAGTAGTTGATATACCCGAAGAAGAATGGACAAATACAGCACCTACAAATATAACTGTAGGTGGTTTGTTGTCAAATGCAAATCTTGTCGGATTATCTCCTACAGAAATTCTGGAAAGAATACTGTATGCATTTATTCCTGCTTCTGTCAATACATTTAATCTTGGTAATAATTTATCATTATCCAACGATATTGGAACTAATTTGGGAGGATCGACTCCTACATTTGCTATAAACATAACTAATCCATCCAGTTCTACTGGATTGAATATAACATATAGTGGTGCCGCTTCTGGTACTTTAGTTACGGGATTGTCTCCTACTGTTAGTTCGTATGCAGCAACAATACCATCATCTTTTGTTTCAAATACTCCTGGCGCAACAATTACGGTCACTCTTACCGCAGTTCAATCTAATTCGGGTTATTCTTCCGCTACTTCTTCAAGAAGTATAAGATGGTGGAGTAGAAGTTATTATGGTAAATCCACAAATAGTAATTTGGCTGATTTTAATAGTTTGAGTGTAGGTGGAAGCAAAAGAATAGAAACAACTGGATCTGATGGTATGACTGCTGAAATCGGTGAACTTGTTGGTGGTTATGTTTATTTTTTCATTCACAATAGTAGAAATTTGGTGTCTATTTTACAGGGTCCTTTGGATGCTACTAATGTTTTTAACAATTTAGCACCTACTACAATAAATGATATTACTTATAAAGTTTACCGTTCTCAGCAGATATTAAATGGAGAAGTAGATTTTACTGTTAATACGACTTAATATATGGCAATAGAAGGAACCATCACCATACCCTCTCCTATAGCACCAACTTCAGAGTTGGATACTTATCCTGTTACATTTGCAAAATATGGTAAGGGAGGATTGAGGAGTGTTTTAGATATAACAGAAAGAGATGGTATTTCTGATGCCAGAAGAGAAAAAGGTATGTTGGTTTATGTGGAAAATGAATCGAAATATTACACCTTAACAAATGGAATTACAAATAATGATTGGCAGCAAGTAACTTTAGTTAGTGCCGATTCTAATGGAAATATACATATAAGTGGAAATCTTATTGTTTCTGGATATGTACAAACGAGCACAGGTGTACAGGGTGATCCCGATTCTGATGTCGAATATCTAGGAAATGATATGAGTATGGATTGTGGTACTTATTAATTTACAATAAAGGAATTGAACTATGGCAGGAACAGGTAATCTAATACTTAAGCGCGGTACAGGTATTCCATTCAACAGTGATGACGCCTCTCCTATTCTTTTTAGAGGAACACCCGCGGTTCAAATAAGTGGATTGAGTAATACTAGTGATGGTAGTGGTAGTTCTGGAACCACGCTAGGACCATATGCAGTAAATAATTATGCAAATCGTTTATGGATGGGTATGAAAGGTTATGGTCTGGGAACAGGAAATGATACTGGAACGGCCACTCCTGAAGATTTTGAAGGTTTAGGAATAACTCCTTTGAGTATGAGTGGAGGTACTACCACAAATACTGATGAATATACAAGACCTCTGTGGATGGGTGCAGAAATTAGAGCATTTACTCCTATTAAAAAAGATGATAGTGATGCTTATCATAGTATTTTAAAAGCAGATTGGGATAGGCCTTCTGATTATGTTTTGGTCACACAACAGGCTATCGCATTTGCACCTAATAGAATGTGGGCATTAGGTACTCCTTATGATTTTAATGGGGCTCAGATGGGTGGCCCTATAAGAAAATATGTAGAATTTGCTGTTCCTTCACATACAAACAATGAACAAGAACCGTGGAGTATTTCGGGTAATCAATACCATAAATCTAAAAAAATAATATATCCTGTAGTTACTCCTTCTGATGGTCAGACACTTGTTGTTGCACAAAATGGTGTAAATACTAGTGATTCTGAAGTAGATGTAATAACACTGGAATGGGCCCAAGGAGGTGGCGGAGGAAGTAGCCTCACATTAAACGGAGACTCGGGTACTGCTAGTGTTGCTGATACTACAGAAACAATTGTGTTTTCTGGTGCTTCTGGTATTAGAACATTAGTTAGTTCAGTCGGTTCAACTAATAGAGTTTCTGTTGCCTTGGATATTGATGAATTACCGCAAAGAACACCAATATTAAATGATAGTATAGTAATTACTGATAGTGCAAATACAGATGTAGTCAATAATAGAACTACTCTTACAAACATAAGAAATTTAATCAGAAATAATTTAAATATTACTGATTTGAGTAGTAGTGCTACTATCACTGATGGTGATACTCTCATAATAGATGAAAGCGGAGTAACTAAAAAAGCAACTGTTGGTGAATTGGTGGATTGGATAGGTAGTGCTGGCAGCAGTCATGTTGCTGTAAGTAATACTGGTCAAACAACAATCAATTCTTCTGTAGTCACTAATGCTATGCTTGCCACCGCATCTACGGCCGCTACTGCGAATAATGTGGCTTTAAGAGATGGTAGTGGTAATCTTATAGCAAATCTTTTTGATGGTCCTTCCTTGAAAGTAAAAGGAACAGCAACCACCACTGGTACTGCTCACAGAATTTTGTTTGCAACAGATAGAGCAAGTGATAATATGACTGTTGGTTATGATAATGTATCCAATCTTCAACCTTTAGTGTATGATGCTGTTAATAGTAAATTAATTGTTCAGAATTTACAAGTTATTGGAACAGAAGAAGTAACGACTAAGTTGAATGTGAGTGTAGCAACTCCAGTATTTACATTAAATTCTGATTTACCTGTTTACTCTAATACAGCAGACGGTACAAGTCAGACGACACCTAGCGAAAATGCAAGAATTATTGTTAATAGAGGTGCCGAAGCAGATAGTGAATTGCGTTGGAATGAGACTACAGAAAAATGGGATGTAGTCGCTACCAATAAATTTACTAATGCAATAACACAGATTCAGAGAACCACCACAACAGGTGTAACTGTAACTTATACTTGTGGTATAAGTAGACCATTCGATGTATCTGAATATATTTCTATTTCTGGCTTGACAGCAAATAAGCACTACAATAATCTATGGAAAGTTAATACATCTACTATTGCTGATAATCCAGTAACTGCCTCCAGTGTTGGTGTTCTTAATTTTACGGAAAAAACAGTTAATTATTCCACCATAACTGTAAATCAAAATACACCATCCACAGGAAGAACCCAATTTGTCGTTACGCATAATTTTACTTATGCTATGCCAACAGGCTCTCAGAATATTACAATAACCGGCAACACTACATCTACTATAAACAATACTTACAACAGTGCTAATGTTAGTGCTTCCACTTCCACTTCTCTCACTTTTGATGTATTGACTGCAACTTATACTGGATTAAGCAGTATTTCTGGTGCAAATGTAGCAAGCGCAAATAATCCCACGGTTGTCAGTACTGCTAATGGTGCATCAGCAGAAACAATAACTACCAATTTAAATTGTGATCTTGTTGGTGTAAATTCTTATCCAATTATTTACGGTGACGGTAATGTAACGGGAGCAGCCGTAGGTACTGGTAAAACACAATATATTGATAAATTGGTAGTTAATAACTTGACTATGGCAGGAACTTGGAATTTACAGTCCACCATAACTACTGATTTGGATCTTGTAAATGGTGGTCTAAGATTACCAAGAAGCACTACAAATCCTCCAGTTGGTGTCGTTTCAGATGAAGGAAGAATATTTTGGGATACAGATAATGATACTCTCTATGTTGGTACTGCTAGCGGTACTAAAACTTTTGTAGACACAGATAGTACTCAAACGCTTACTGGTAAGACATTAACTTCTCCTACTATTAGTGGTACTCCAGTGATCTCTGGAGGAAGTATAAACAACACTACTATAGGTGCTAGCACCGCATCAACTGGTGCATTTACTACTTTATCTTCTTCTGGGTTAACTACTGCTGCCAGTTTAAGTGTTACTGGTAATGCTACTGTTACTGGTAATGCTACTGTTGATGGTGTTGCTACTTTTAATGGTAATGTAAGTATAGGAAACCAGACCTCAGATACTATTACTTTAGGTGGCTCATTCGTCACTGGTACTGTATTGAGAACACCAAATGCAAATAACACTACATTAAGTATCGCCGCATGGGATACAGATTCAACTGCACAATATAGAAATTTGTTGACTGTCACCTCTGGAAGTGTTCCATCTATTGCTATAGGTGGCACAGATGTGTCAGGTACTATTAATAATATTTCTATAGGTGCTACTAACCCATCAACTGGTGTATTTACCTCTGTAGGAATAAGTAATCTTGCTATAACTACTGCTAATCTAACAGCCTCTACTGGAACCACTACTGGAGCAAAATTTAATATTGCTGCCGCGACGATAACTACTGGAACTTCGACCTCAGGCACTTATGCTAATTTACCTTATGCTTCAATAGCAGCACCTACATTTGCTAACACCACAAATCCTATTACTATTAAAGAAGCATCTACGCTTTTTTTAGCAACGCCGGCGGCGGGTAGTAATGTTACTCTTACAAATGCATATTCTTTGAAAACCACTGGTTCTGTTAAAATTGGAGGTTCGCTGGTATTTGAAGGAAGCACTGATAATGATAATAAAACTACTTTTTCTATAACAGATCCAGGCTCTAGTGTTACAATAACTGTTCCTGCTTGGTCAGGAACTATGGTTGTTCCTTCTGGTGCTAGTACTACTGGATATTTAGTTGTTGGTAATGATGCTAGTCAACCTGCATGGACAGATAATGATAGCGTAGTAGTTGGTGGTGTTTACTTTAGAAATGAAACCACAGGAACAACAACAACTAGGTATCCACTAGCATTCCTTGCAAATCAACGGACACAAGATAACCCAACTACTTTTAGTGCTTTGAGTGATGCTGTAAAAACTACTGGTTATTTGAAAACACATTGGGACACAGGCGAAGATGCAGGATTGTATTATGCACCAGGCGATGTCGCTGATACTGCTGCGGGTAATGGAAAACAACCATCAGTAAATGGTGGAACTCTTTATGCTGGATTCTTTGCCGGTTATTTGGATTGCGGTACATACTGATCTCTTACTAAATACCTTAAACTTCCGTGAATTTTATAGAATGGATGTATAATGGCAGGAACTGGTAATCTATTACTTAAACGCGGCACAAACATGCCGTATAATACTGGTCAGGATAATATTGCTAATGATACTGATCCCAAAGTATTATTAAAATGTATGCCAGCAGCACAAGTAGTAGGTCTATCTCCATACTATACTCAATTTTCAGATGCTTCACAATATGTTGGTACAGCATCTGTTGATCTTCCTAATCGTTTGTGGTTGGGTATGGATGGTTATAGCACAACAAATCCAGAATCTGGGGGAGAAGTAAATGATGAATCGTTTAGAGCAGTTTATCCTACCACTGGCAATATTACTATAAATCAAACTACATCATACACTAGACCTTTATGGGTTGGTGCAGAAATTAGAGCATCTAAAGCAGTAAAAGAAGATAATAATTCTGCTAATGGTATAGTGATATTAAAAGCAAACTGGGATAAACCTTCTGATTATATTCTTGTGACACAAAAAGCAATTTCTGTAATGCCTCTAAGAGTTTGGGAAACAACGGGAGATGGTCAATTCAGTGACACAGAATATTTAGATTTTTCTGCTTGGAATGGTACAACTGAGGGATCCATAAACACCAATACTAAATTATTGTTTCCAGATGCAACTGGTTTTAATAGTGATGGAGTTCCTGCATTTGACACATATTTAAAACTTTCTAATGTAACTACAGTAGGTAGTGGTTCGCTTGCTGTTAAAAAATTAAGACTAGTGTGGGGATCTCTTGCTGCTTCTTTTAATGACTATGTTACTGGATCCGCTAATATTGCCTTACTTGGTGAAGACGGAGCAGTAAAAGGATCACAAACATTTCAATCTAAATTAGTAGTAGAACAAGAACTAGAAGTCAATGGTTATACTTCTGAAAGTATAACTTATGGTGCAAAAATTACAAGTCAGGCAGAAGACGCCTATCTTTTCAATGAAAATGTTTTGGACCTGTCAATAGGTGGTGGTGCATCTGTTATAAGTATAGGTAATCCTAGTTCAGATAGTTGCACAGTAACAGTATATGATGAACTAATAGTTACTGGAAATCTTGAAGCAAATTCTATTGATGGTGGTAATTTCTAATGAGCACGGTTTTAAGAACAAAAAGATCAACCACACAAAATCAAGCACCATCATCTCTGGAGTTGGGAGAATTAGCAGTAAACATCCCAGATAAGAAGATATGGATAGGTGATGCTTCAGGAACACCTGTTCTTATTTCTCAATATAATTCTGGTGGTTCTGGTCAAACCTACTATGAAGGTCTTGGAATAAACATTGATGGTAATAATGTAATCAGTATTGATCCAGGCAAAGGTTTATCTGTAGACACAAATAATGGAATAAATCTAGATCTTTCTGTTGGTCTTACCACAGTAGATCCTATAGTGACCACTCTCGACAAATACGACAAGGTTCCATTTTTAGAATATTCAGATGGTCAAACCAAATTAATATCTGCATCCAAGTTTTTACAAGTAGGATTGTCAACTGCTCTTTCAGCAGCAACATATAATCCGAACGATCCTTCAACAGATGAAAGAACCACTGTTGCAATTCAGGACAACAATTCAAATGCTTTTGTGATAAAAACTCTTCAGAATAGCGGAAGTATTGTTCAAAAGAATAGTATTTTTAAGATAGACACAGAGGGTACGAGTGCCAGAATTTTAATTAGTGGTACATCTGTTGCTATAGAACCAAGTGATGAATTGAATATAGGTACAATAAGTGTACCGACTAATATAATATCTCAGCAGGTAAATTTTAGCAATTTATTGGAATTGAATTTGGGTGGAGGAGAATTAACTGGTGTAAATCAGTTGACTGCATCCTCACAAAACATCTACATACAGGGTAATCTGATTGTTTCTGGATATGTAGAAACTGATGTAGGAGTAAGAGGTTCTACTGATGCGGAATTAGAATATTTGGGACAAGGTATGGTAGTTGACGGTGGTGCTTATTAAGGAGAATATTATGAGTGAAACTAATTATAATGAAACAGTAGTTATTCCTGTTCTACAAAGAAAGTATCAAGAACTAATAAACAATAATTTGTTCTTGGAAGTGAATCTAATGGTGGAACAGGCAAAGAATAAAGATTTACTTACAAAAATTCAGAACCTAGAACAGAAACTAGAGACAAAGAAGTCCAAGAAAAAAGAAGAAGTAACATTTGACGCAAACACTTATTGAGTGTAGAATATAACCTATGGCTATTATAAAACCAAAAAGAGGCTCAGGAGCACCTACTGTCGGACAACTTTTAGAAAATGAGTTGGCGGTAGATACTACTAACAAAAGAATGTACATCGGTGTTTCCGATGGTTCTGGTGCTTTGATAGGATCGTCTCCTGGCGGTTCTGATGCACAAGTTCAATTTAATGATGGTGGTGTTCTTGGTGGAGACTCAGGTCTTACCTATAACAAAACTACTGATACTCTTACTGTTGCTGGAGATGTTGTAATTAATGCACAGGGTGATTTGCGTCTTTCCGATTCCGACTCTTCTAATTACATTGCATTTCAAGCACCAACATCTGTAGCAAACAATAATGTATATACTCTTCCTTCTGCTGTTGGATCTGCAAATCAAGTTTTGCAAATAGCATCTGTTTCTGTAGATGATGCTACTTTGCAGTGGGGGACAATAACTACCAATCCAGGCGGTGTTGATACTCAAGTTCAATTTAATGATGGCGGATCTACTTTTGGTGGTGACGCTGGACTAACTTACAATAAGACAACAGATACTCTTACTGTTGCTGGAGATATTGCAGTAAATGGTGGAGATATTACTTCCACTTCAAGTACTTGTGCTTTGTTTAATTCTGGTGTTTCTACCATAAATCTTGGTGGTGCTGCCAGTGCTATTACAATTGGTGATAGTACTACTGCGACCACTACTTTGCGTGGTGGTACTTTAGTTGGAAATACTACAACACAAAATGTATTTGACACCACAGCAACTACAGTAAATTCGTTTGGTGGTGCTACTACTCTTAACATAGGTTATGATGGCATTAGCAGTAATAGTACAACAAATATAGCAGTAGGTGCTATAACTTCTGGTATTACAAGAACAATAAACATAGGCACTGGTGGACTTACTGGTGTTACTAATATAAGTTTAGGTTATAATGGTGGCGGCACAACTTTTCTTAATAGTGCAACTGTAGTAGGTGGTGGAACAACACAAGCACTATTCAACACAGTTGCAACTACTATGAATTTTTCTGGTGCTGCTACTAATTTAACGATGGGTGCAACTTCAGGTAGTACTAGTATTAGAAATCCTACTATAATTTTAAGTAACAGTAATAATACAGGAACAATAAAAACTCCAGGCACAGGTAGTTTGGTTCTTACTACAGGGGCACTTAGTAGTAATGGTACTAATACAGATGTCACTATAACTGGTGACGCAGATGGTGCTGGATTTGTTCAGATAAATGGTGGAGATCTATATCTTGGACAAAAAGTAGATGCAGATCCTACAGTTTTTCCTGTGAATATTGTTTTTGAAGGAAGTACTGCAAACGGATTCGAAACAACTCTTACTTTAGTAGATCCTACTGCCGACAGAACTATAACTTTACCGAATGCTACAGGAACAGTAGTAACTACTGGTAATTTGACTGATATTACTTCAACTGGTACTATTACTTCAGGTACTTGGAGTGGAAACACAATCGCTGTGGGTAATGGTGGAACTGGAACCACTACTGGAAGTATAACTGGTACGGGAGCATTGACATTTACCGCCGGTGGAACAAATACAAATATTAATTTGGTTCCAAATGGAACAGGTAGTGTTGATGTAAATTCTAAGAGAATTATAAATTTATCAACACCAGATTTGTCTACCGATGCTGCGACAAAAGGTTATGTTGATAGTGTTGCTCAGGGATTGCATACACACGCGACCGCTAAAGCGGCAACAACTGCAAAATTAGCAACTCTCACAGGTGCAACGGTTTCTTACTCTGGTGGTGCTATTACTTGGACAGGTGGAACCGCGCTTACAAGCACATTCACTGACGGCATATCTTTTACTACAAATACTACAGAATCTTTGGCTGATAGAATATTAGTTAAAAACGAAGGAGATTCTGGTGGATTGGGTTTGGCATATAACGGAACATACTATGCCTACGGTGCAAGAGAACTAAGAAGAACAAGTGACGGAGATACAGCAGCAGATTGGGCCGGTGGTGATTTTTGTTTTATTCTTAGTGGCACTCTTTACGCCTCTACTGGTTGGGTTCAGACAAATGATGTAACTACTTTAGATACTGATTCTATAACTTGGACTCAATTTTCTGGTTCTGGTGCATATACTGCCGATGAAGTTACTCTGACTACATCTGGAACACAATTTTCTATCAAATCCACATATAGTGGACAAACCAGTATTGTTACTTTAGGTACTGTCGCAACTGGTACTTGGAGTGCCAGTACGATTGCTGTGGACAAAGGTGGTACTGGTTTAACATCATATACTGCTGGTGATCTATTGTACGCTTCTGGTTCTTCTGCTATTAGTACTGTTGCTATTGGAACAAGTGGTCATGTTCTCACTAGCAGTGGTTCCGCTCCTCAGTGGACAAATGTAACTGGAACTGGTGATGTAGTAAAAGCAACATCACCTACATTAGTAACACCAAACATAGGCGCTGCAACTGGAACTTCTTTAAGTATAACTGGTGATCTTGCAGTAAATGGCGGTAATATTACGACTACCGCTACAGGCACAGTTTCATTGTATGACATTAATGCAACCACTATCAATGTGGGAACCGCCGCTGCAACCACCGTAAATCTTGGAACAAATGCCAACGGTTCTGTAGTAAATCTCTGTAACGGACACATATCATTCTCAAGAACTGGTTCTGGAATGTTATACTATTCCAATCTTACAGATGGTTCTGCGAACGGAATGAATATTAAGTGTAATGCTTCTGGTTCTCCTATTAAAATTGGTGATGTTGGTGCAACATTAAACTCAACCATATTAACTGTTAATGATAGTGCAGGAACAATTACATTTGATACTGGAACTGGTTCTTATACATTCCCAACTACAAACGGAAGCAACGGACAAGTTCTTACAACTAACGGATCGGGTACTTTAACCTGGTCTACAGTATCTGGTGGAAGCGGAATAACAAGAAGTGTAAACAATATTTCCACAACAACAAGTGCAGGATCAACTGCCAGTACGGACTATGTTTATAATGTTACTTCTGGTACATTCACGCTTACAATGCCTACTGCTGCATCAAATACAAACAGATACACCATAAAACAAAGCGGAACAGGTGTATTGACTATCGACACAACATCTTCACAGACAATAGACGGTTCAACAACCTATACTATGTCTAAACAATATCAGGCGATAGATCTTATCAGCGATGGTACAAACTGGATTATAGTATAAAGGATAAAATATGGCATATGGAGTAATGAGTTTCAATTCTGGCGTAGGTAATATTAATATGTTACCAGCAATATCGAATGCATATGAACCCGTTACTAGTGGTTCTAGTCAGATGGATATGCTTTTCTTCAGCGACTTTGTTCAGGTTCCCTTTTCTACTGCTTCTCCTTCCTCTGGTGGATTGCTTTACGGAGCAAACGCAAACGGTGGGTCGTTTACAATAAATAACACCACAGATTTTGCCGCTGTAGGAGTTGATGCTTGTATAGGAGTTTTAAGACCTGCAACAGGAACCACAAACAACAATACAGGGTATGCTGCAATAAAAACAGCAGATGCGATTTTATCAGGAATACCAACGCCCACTAGCGGTTATGTAACAAAATATGAGTGGGAGTGCCTAGTGGAGACTGATGCAAATATATTTGGAGCAACGAGAAACGGCGCAATTCGTTTTGGAATGATGGCTACGACAACAAACAGTGTGCCAACTGACGGTGTTTACTTTGAGTTTTTATATGATGGAACAACTAATGACACCACTTGGAAAGTTGTGTTCAGAAAAGACGGATCTCAAGAAAGAGTAGATACAACTGTGACGGTCGCGGCAAATAAACTGTATAGACTTTATATGTGTGTAGAGAAAGACACTAGTGGAACCTACACAACAACATACAAGATAAAGAATGTGACAGATGCTACAAATAGAGAAAGTACTGCCGCTCCTTCAAATGCCGCTGTGTATTATCCTGCTGCAACTGGTGATTATATGGGTGTTGCATTTCTAGTTACAAAAGCAGGAACTGCGACCACAAACAGTACTTTTGTAATACTTGATTATATGGCTGCAAGAATACGCAGAAAACTAAACAGAGAAATGATTATTTTAGGATAATACTATGCCAAACCCAAGAATAAATTCAATTGTAAAATTAGTAGATCCAACCGACATAGATGTTCAAGTGTTTGATGTTAAAAGCAACGATAGATTCATTTATATGGGAGAAATAGCACAAGACACATCTTTGTGTATGGTTGAAGGACTTTACTGCGGTAAGAGAATTGCATATCTTCGTCCAGAAGATTTTGTAGAAGTTTCTGCTGGCGATTGGTGAAGAAAATTGTATAAAAACGCAAAAGATGTAGGATATTCTCCAGGCGATCTAGGACGGTTTTCTGTTCTAAATGGTCTGGAGTTTTCTTCTGTTCTTGATGTTGGATCTGGTCCTTGTTTATTACAAAATCTTCTTTGTGATAAAACATACGAAGCAGTTGACATCAGAGAAGAATCCCTTGCCCTGTGTAATTGTAAGACATATACTTCTATTCCTGGCAGAAAGAAATATGATCTTGTATGTTTCTTTGGTGTATTTGCTTATGGAGATAAGGAACAATATAAACAACTTCTTGTAAAAGGATCAAAGCGTGCCAAGAAGTATGTTGTGTTCTCCACTATCAAACCATTTCCTAGAAGCGGAAAAATGTTGACTTACGATGAAAATGAAGTTCTACAAATGATTTCGTTAGTCAATCCCAGCAGTTACACCATAGATACTACAACGGAACCAACTGAAACAATAGTTATTTGTGAGATTTAAATTATGCTTAAAATATTTCAAACAAGTCCATACGCAATATTTCCAAAATTCAGTACACAGCAATCGGCCTGTTTTGACATTTCTGCTTGTCTAAAAGGAAATTCAATTCAAATCTTTGGTAAGGAAAGTGTTCGTTGGTCTAATGAAGAAATCTATCTTTATACTGGAGATAGAGTAGCCGTTCCTACAGGACTCATCCTAGATATTCCTGAAGGTTATTCCGTTCGACTTCATCCCCGTTCTGGTTTGGCACTTAAGAACGGAATCACTATGGCAAACTGTGAAGGAATCATCGACTCGGATTATGTCGATGAACTCAAGGTGATCATAGTGAACAACGGCGGAGAACCATTTGTGATAAAGCACGGTGATCGTATTTGTCAAGGAGAACTCGTTAAAACACTTGACTATACGCTAGAACAGTGCTATACTAAACCAGTTCAGAAAACTGATCGTAATGGTGGATTTGGTTCCACAGGAGTGTGATATGACTCGTGACGAATTGCTTGATCATCATATGAAACTCTGTGCCGAAGCAAGAGAACTGATGAAAGCAAAAAACAAGGATTATGCAGGGAACGAAGGAATCGAACCTTTTGCCAACTTTACCCGTGTCGAAAGCATGGGGATCTGCAAGACGGAACAGGGATTTATGGTCCGGCTAACAGATAAAATGAGTCGTTTGAGTTCTTTCATTCGTGCCGGCAAGATGCATGTGGCCGATGAATCTTTTAAGGATACTTGCATTGATGTCATTAACTATATGGTACTTTTGTCTGCTTATATTGCGGACAAAGATGCTGAAAAGAAACAACAGGATACAAAAGAGCCAACAATTTATATTGAGCCGCGATTACTAAAAGAGTCGCCTTATTCAAACAACGGTTGCTGCAAAAACACAAAATGATATTCTACACTCACGCCTTTGTGCGCGGAGAAAAGATCCTTTGTCGTGGATACAAGTCCAACAATGGATCTTTTGTTCGTTCAACCATCGTAGAAAACTACAATCCATATCTCTACTGGCCTTCGGATAAGAAGACCAACTGGAAGACCTTGGAAGGTAAGTATGTTGATCGTATTGACTTTGGTTCAATACGAGAATGCCGTGAGTTCGTAAAGCAATATGAGGATGTGAATGGAGTAGAGATCTATGGAAACACAGATTTCACTTACACTTTCATTCACGATCAGTTTCCTGGCGAAATACAATACAACCCTTCTGCTCTCAAGGTGTGTTACTTAGACATCGAAGTGGAGTGTGAGGATGGTTTTCCTACGATTGAGAAGTGCGATCAGCGAGTGAATGTCATCACGATGCGTTTCGTGCAGGGAGACAGGGAGAAGACATACACTCTGTGTCTTGGTAATGCCAAGAAGATGACTGAAGATCACACCGTTATTGACTACGAAGAGGAAGATGAACTTCTTCAGGCATTTGTTGCTCTGTGGCGTAACGAAGATTGTGATATTGTCACAGGTTGGAACATTCAGTTCTACGACATTCCATATCTTCTTGCCAGAATAGAGAAGGTGCTAGGTGAAGGTGAGTCGAAGAAACTTTCTCCTTGGGAAACACTCAAGACTCGCATAGTTACGGCGATGCAGAAGGAGCATACGGTATATGACATCGTTGGTATTGCCACGATGGATTACTTCGATCTATATCGTAAGTTCACATTTGTGACGCGAGAGTCCTACAAGTTAGATCATATCGCATCTGTGGAACTTGGAGAGAACAAGATCTCGTATGACGACTATTCCAACATTCAGGAGTTCTACAAGAAGGACTTTGCCAAGTTCGTAGAGTACAACTATATTGATGTCGAACTCGTCGTGAAGTTGGAGAAGAAACTTCGGTTGTTGGAACTGGGTATTGCTCTCGCATACAATGCCAAGGTAAACTTCAACGATGTGTTCTCTCAGGTTCGCACTTGGGATGCCATCATCTATCACTATCTTTCTGATCGCAACATCGTCATTCCTCAGAAGAATGCCGAGGAAAAGGAAGAGCAGTTTGCTGGTGGTTATGTAAAGGATCCACAGACAGGAATGCACAAATGGATTGTGTCATTCGACTTGGATTCTCTGTATCCGCACCTCATAATGCAGTACAACATCTCTCCCGAAACAAAGCACAAGAATCCTGCTTATAGTCGCGGAAGCGTATCTCCTGACTCCATACTTCGTATGGTGAATGGTGAAAGCACAAAGACATTCGTAGATCCTCACGACTATCTCTCTACTGCTAAGACGGATGATCTTTCCATCGCAGCGAACGGTGTTGCTTTTCGCAAAGACAAGAAGGGGTTTCTTGCTTCTCTGATGGAGAGTATGTACGAAGAGCGCAAGCACTATAAGAAACTAATGTTGGAATGCAAGAGAACTCTGAAGGAAAAGAAAGATGCTCTTACAAAGCAAGAAGTCGAGCAACTGAACAACGATATTTCCAAGTATCATAACTTTCAGTTGGTTCGTAAGATTCAACTCAACTCTGCTTTCGGTGCTGTAGGAAATCAATATTTCAGATATTATGACCTTGATCTTGCAGAAGCAATCACTATCTCTGGTCAGTTGTCTATTCGTTGGATCGAGAAGCATCTGAATGATTTTCTCAACAAGACTTGTCAAACAACAGATCAAGACTATATTATTGCCAGCGATACAGATTCTGTTTACATCTGTCTTGACAAGTTGGTAGACAAGATTTATCCTGCTGGTGTTCAGTCACAGGAATATCAGAAAGTCGTAAAGTTCTTGGACAAGGCTTGTAAGTCTTCTCTTACTCCGTTCATTCAGAAGAAGTATGAAGAACTTGCGGTGATGATGAACGCTTATCAGCAGAAGATGAATATGAAGCGAGAGTCTATTTCCAACAAAGGAATATGGACTGCCAAGAAGCGATATATGCTTAATGTGTTCATGGGCGAAGACGATGTTCTTCTTGATAAGCCAGAACTTAAGATCATGGGTATTGAAACGACGAGATCATCTACTCCGCAAATAGTGAGAGATGGACTTAAGAAAGCAATCGACATTCTTATGAATGCCGATGAGGATAATCTTATTTCTTTCGTGGAAAAGTTCCGTGATGAGTTCAATAAATTGCCAGCAGAGAAGATTGCATTTCCTCGTAGTTGCAGGGGAATGTTGGAATATGCCGATCCAAATACAATCTATCGCAAGTCTACACCTATCCATGTCAAGGGTTCTCTTCTGTACAATCATGCCATAAAGCAGAAGAAGTTGCAGAAGAAATATCCTGTCATTAAGGATGGAGAGAAGATCAAGTTTGTGTATCTTAAAGTCCCGAATACCATTGGTGACAGAGTTGTTTCTTTTCTAGGAAGCATCCCAAAGGAACTTGATCTTGAGCGTTTTATCGACTATAATATGCAGTTCGAGAAGAGTTTTCTCGAACCTCTGACCACTATCACAAATGTAATTGGTTGGAATCACGAGAAATCTAACACACTGGAGTCTCTCTTTGGATAAATTAAAATATGAACATTACGCTATTATTCTCGGTGTTCTTGAGAGAAAGCAAACAGAACTCCTGTCTACTATAAAAGAAATCAATAAGAGAAAAGATGTAAATATCGACACATATGAAAATTATGTTGTTGAAGCGAATTCTATAAAAGAAGTTATAGAAGCGGTCAAAAACAATATGAAAGGATCGAAGTGATGGGCATTTTAGACAAACTTAAGAAAAATTCTACAATCAAGGACTCGGAAGTACTGTCCTCTTCCAAGTTTTTCACCAAGAAGGATATGATTCAAACCACAGTTCCTGTGATTAATGTCGCACTGTCTGGTCGTTTGGATGGTGGGTTTGTTCCTGGCATCACCATGTGGGCCGGCCCTAGCAAGCACTTTAAGACTGCATTTTCTTTGTTGATGGCTAAGTCTTACCTTGACAAGTACAAGGATGCTGCTATGCTATTCTATGATTCGGAGTTCGGTACTCCGCAAGGTTATTTCGAAACATTCGGTATTGATATGGATAGAGTTCTTCATACGCCAATCAAGGATGTGGAAGAACTTAAGTTCGACATCATGCAGCAACTACAGAGTCTTGATCGCGGAGAAAGACTCATCATCGTGATCGACTCCATCGGTAATCTGGCTTCCAAGAAGGAAGTCGAAGATGCTTTGGAGGGCAAGTCTGTTGCCGATATGTCGCGTGCCAAGCAGATCAAGTCTCTATTTCGTATGATTACACCACATCTTACCCTCAAGGATATTCCTATGGTAGTGGTCAATCATACCTACAAGGAGATTGGAATGTATCCGAAGGATATCGTTGGTGGTGGTACTGGATCGTACTATTCTGCCGATACTATCTTCATTCTTGGTCGCCAGCAGGAGAAGGACGGAACCGAACTTACTGGTTACAACTTTATTATCAATGTTGAGAAGTCTCGTTATGTTAAAGAAAAGTCTAAGATTCCTATCAGCGTTTCCTTCGAGGGAGGTATTAGTCGTTGGAGTGGTCTTCTTGATATTGCTCTTGAGTCTGGTCATGTCGTGAAGCCATCGAATGGATGGTATGCACGAAAAGGTGAAGAAAAGAAGTACCGAGAGAAGGAAACAGACACCAAGGAATTCTGGTTGCCAATTTTGACTGATCCATCTTTCTCACAATTTGTTCGTGAGAAGTATTCAATTACAAACAGTAATATTATCGTCTCCGATGAGGAGTTCACTAAACAGTTGGAAAATTTGACAGATGAGGAATAATGAGTACAAATATTCAGAAGGTAATCCTTCAGAACCTCATATACAACGAAGGGTATTCTCGCCGCGTATTGCCATTCGTTAAGGAAGATTATTTCGCGGAAAACAGTGAAAGAAAAGTTTTTAGGAAGATTTATGACTTCATCAATAACTATAACAGATTGCCTAACAAGGACGCACTGGTTATCTCCTTGCAGAATGATAAGGACCTTACCCAGACGGACTACGAGAAGGCGTCTACCTTGGTACAAGATCTCTCGGAAACAACCGAAGACGAAGACTGGCTCGTGGATGAAACTGAAAAGTTCTGTAAAGACCGCGCTCTTTACAATGCTATTTTGGAATCCATTCAGATCATCGAAGGTAAGTCGAAGACCCGTACTCCTACCGCTCTCCCGTCCATTCTATCTGAAGCACTATCCGTATCCTTTGACACGAACATCGGACACGATTTCATCAAGGACGCGGAGAAGCGGTACGACTTCTACCACAAAGTCGAACAGAAAATTCCGTTTGACATCGAATTTTTTAACTCAATTACGAACGGTGGAGTACCACAAAAGACACTTAATGTAGTGATTGCTGGTACTGGTGTAGGTAAGTCGCTTTTCCTATGTCATCATGCTGCAAATTGTCTTGTTCAGAACAAGAATGTTCTGTACATCACTTGTGAAATGTCGGAAGAGCGTATTGCCGAGCGTATTGATGCCAACATTATGGACATCACTCTTGATGATATGAAGCAACTTACCAAACCAATGTACGGTAAGAAGATCTACAACGCAACCAAGGGTATTACTGGTAAGTTGATTATCAAGGAATACCCAACGGCAACCGCCCATGTAAATCACTTCCGACATCTGCTTGACGAGTTGCTTCTCAAGAAGAAGTTCACACCTGACATTATCTTCATCGACTATTTGAATATCTGTTCTTCTGCCAGAGTAAAGGCATCTGCAACGATGAGTTCTTATAGCGTAGTGAAAGCGATTGCAGAAGAACTTCGTGGTCTTGCCATCGAACGAAATGTGCCCGTGTTCACAGCAACGCAGGTGAATCGTTCAGGACACAACAATACCGATATTGGTCTTGAGAACACATCCGAATCGTTCGGACTTCCTGCCACTGCCGATTTGATGTTTGCACTGATCGGTACAGAGGAACTGGATCAGAAGAATCAGATTATGGTTAAGCAACTGAAGAACCGATACAATGAACTGACAAAGAACAGAAAGTTTGTAGTTGGTATTAACAGAGCGAAGATGAAACTGTATAATGTAGATCCTTCCGAACAGGATGATTTGATTGGTACTGGTGAAGAGGACGATGTAGGATCTTCTGGCCACGGTGAAAAAATTATTGCAAAATTCAAGAAGAAAGGTAATGTAAATGACTGGAATATTTAATGGAGAATACAAGCAAATGCAGTGGATCAAGGACACAGACACTCGTAGTTTTGAGGAAAGAATGGCTTGTTTGCCTTTTGTGAGAGACGAAGATCTTCCAGAGTGGCAAGAATGGGCAAACCGAGCATTCCCCGAAGCACACCGATATGTCAATAATCACCGATAAGAAATATCTCAGCATGGTTTCTTCTTCCCTCGACAAGTTCGCTTGGAAGAAGGATAATCTTGCAAACTGTCGTTGTCCTATCTGTGGGGATTCACAGAAGAACAAGAACAGAGCAAGAGGATATTTCTATCAGAAAGGAAACAATCTCTTCTATCGCTGCCACAATTGTGGTATAAGTACAACGCTGTATAAATTTCTTGAGGAAGTTTCTCCTGCACTGTGCAGAGAATATGCCTTGGAACGATGGAAGGGTGGAGAGAATGGACATTCAAATTATACAAAGCCTGAATTCAAATTTGAGCAACCTTCATTTGATGGAAAGAGAATTGATCTACCTTCGGTGGTGGAACTGTCCGATGACCACGAATGCAAAGAGTATGTGGTTTCAAGAAAGATTCCGATGGATTTTCACTCGGATCTTTTCTATGCCGAGAACTTTGCTGAGTTTGTTCACAGGTACATTCCAGACAAGCAAGTTGGTCAAGAACCAAGATTGATCATTCCTCTTCGTGATGCTGACAAGAAACTCATAGGATTTCAGGGTAGAGCAATCTATCCTAGCGAGGTAAAATACATCACGATAAAGTTTGATGAGAATCAGCAATATCTTTCCTATGGAATGGATCGCGTAGATCTAAACTCTACGGTTTATGTGACGGAAGGACCTATTGATTCTATGTTCCTACCTAATGCTGTTGCCATCTTGGGTATGAATCACGAACTAGATCCTTCAGTCAAGAATCCAGTGTTTGTTCTGGACAATGAACCAAGAAACAGAGAAGTGATAAAGCAATATGACAAGTTGATAAAGAATGATTATAGAGTGTGTATCTGGCCTGACAACATAACACAGAAGGATGTAAAC
>Ga0181343_1000259_pt1 | contig 25238 bp, 38 predicted proteins | sample Su13VDMLBSD_FD_130110 | JGI IMG/M metagenome (GOLD analysis project Ga0181343, IMG submission 130110) | Freshwater viral communities from Lake Michigan, USA - Su13.VD.MLB.S.D | ecosystem: Environmental > Aquatic > Freshwater > Lake | place: USA: Michigan | collected 2013-07-15
CTTCTTTTTCACTCAAGCTAGCGTCATCACTTGGTATACCACCATAGTAAGTTCTTCTAATCTGTTCTATAAGTACTCTTCTTGTCATAGACCATCATTTTTAACTAACTGAGCAGCTCTCATCAAATCACCATCCTTCAAATTAATACCTATAATTCCTATAGCCCTATATATAATTTCATAAACATCCGTATCGCCCCATTCTAGAGATACGCCATTAGCAGGAACACTATTTTCCGAATCCCAAACAAGATTGCCAGTATAAGCCCACTTTAATTCTTGTGGATTCCTAATATATGTGATTCTAACCAAACTTATTGTACTAGGAAAAAACTTATATTGATGACCTAATTCATAGTATATAGGTTCTGTATTAGTTGGTGGGTCTATAGCATTTCCTAAATAAGACGCAAGCTTATCTGAGGATACATATCTTATTGGATGATTATCATCTGATGTTCTAAATCCAATAGTCTTAAATAAACCAGTAGGCTTTAACGCTAGTTGGTTAGTAACACCATAATTCTGTTCCATTAAAAATGTAGATAGTGTGTCAGCAACAACTGCAGAAGTAGACATACCTACTGGATTTTTTGGATTCCTATTAGGCCCACCTGTATCATCAGTAAGAAATGATAAATACTGGTATTGTGCCATATTAATGACCATGTTGAAGTCATCTGGAGACAAATAAGTGCCTTGGTACTTGTCAACCAAATACGACACCAGCTTATAAACTTCATTAATATTCATATTGCAAATATAAACAAAAATCCCGCTGACAAGAATGCCGCGGGATACCAATCAAACCATAAGAAACACAAAGCTATGTTAATCGGCTAAAGTTTTAAGTTGTGCGTAAAACTCTTTGCCTTTTTCTGTCAAACTAAACTCAGAAAGGAACGTCAAAGTATCCTTATTATCTGGAATCTGTGCAATAAACTTCTTTGTGTCACCCCAAACAGCTTGACCCTTCATGGTAGATAGGTCAATCATGCCTACCTGCATTGCTTTTGAAACCAAATATTGAACCTTAACTAATGGGTTATTATATGTCTTAATAAAGGTTTCTGGATTCTTCTCTGCATAAGAAAGGTAGTCTACTCTAATAGCTCTTTCTGACCTTTCTACACCATATCCATTTATAAACTTAATCCCTAAGAATTTAGCATGTGGGATAAATACCTCAACAGGAGCTTCCATAGCCATTTTCATAGCCTCCATCTTTCTCTCTGTTTTAGCAACCTCTTTCTCTTCTTGCTCTTCAAAATCTAGCATAGTATATATTGCTCTACTACCAGACATCTTGTTAGACTTTTTGTCAAACATGTTACTGCTAGTCAAGAATTTAATCAAAGTTGGCTTATTAGCAGGAACTCTTAAAAATCCTTTTGAGAATCTAATGTCTGGTCTTTGTATCTTTTTAGCCTCAGATAAATGCTCTTGTTCATCTTCAAAAATAGTACTAACCCCTTCTAAATACCTAATGTTCCTTTCTGTATTAGTTTCCTCATCATAAATAACATCGGTATTTTTTAAAAGGAAGTTCTCTGGGTATTGGCTAAACTGACTGTTAGTATAGAACTTACCTGTAAGTTGGAAAACGTATTCCTTTGGTTCAGCCTTCTTTTTTTGAATTGGTTGTACTTTAATATCAGAAACTTCTGAATGTTCTTCAACCTTGGTAATTACGTCTACAAGGTCTCCATTTTCGTTAATGGTTTTCTTTACGTTTTTTGACATTTCTTAAAAATTTGATTTGCACAAATATACATAAAAAAAAGACCCCACATTGCGTGGGGCCCTTTATTTAGAGTCAAAAACTAATCGTTACGGCTTAACAGCGATGTATTGATTTGCAGCAAACACCTGGATACCGCAGTATGACATGTGATGCACATTCAATTCCATTTTGTCGCTAGTTGGAACCTTAGCAAGAGCACCAGTTTCCCAAACCTTAACTTCTTTTCCTGGCTCTACCTCATTGTAAACAATGCGAAGAGAAGGAAGTTTGTCACCAGTTTGAGCATCACGGCCTTCCTTCATTGGAACAAGGATACCGAACTCTTTGTAGTACTCAGCACTAGGAGCAACACCATATACAGCCTCAGCGTTAAATGGCAAGTACTTCTTCAAGTGGAATGTTACGCCACCAACTTTGATAGAATCAAAGCCGTATTTAACAGCAACATCTTGAGAACCACCAACAGAAGCCCACTGGATTGCACCAGCTGTATACTTATCAAACAATGCGTCATCAATTCTAGAACGCAAGTAGCTATCCATCAAGAAATGATACTCAGAAGCACCACCATTGAAGTCAGCAAGACGTGCAATAGAATGGAAGTCAGCAATAGTAAAACCTGCAACAGCGTTCCACTGATGTGTCTGTCCGTTAGCCTCAATTTGAGGAACAAGACCGGTGATACCAGTGCTACCGATTTGAGCATCAGTAGATGGCTTACCGAACATCAATTTGAACTCTTTGTTGTTCATGAAACGGCGAACAGCTTCATCCAAACCTTTGTAGGTGTAGTAAGACTGACCGTTAACTTCAAAATACAACTCTTCAATCTTAGCTCTGTCGCTGATTGTGAAGTCTTCACGGATTTCAGTTGTATTGAAGATTTTCTTTTCAGTCAAACCAGTCAAAGAATTGAACTTGCTAGATGCTTCACCAGCTTCGGTAATACCACGGAACAACAAGAAAGATGTTGAGTTAGCACCAAGGTCAGTATTAGCATCAATAGCAGCATCAAGCGGCTTGATAGTGCAAGCTGTAGCTGAAGCAACTGCTGTGATTTTGTACTGAACACCAGTAGCTGCATTTTCAACTACTTCACCTACGCGAAGTGGGCTACGTCCTCCATTTACATAACCAGCTGCGATTGCTACGTTAACTGCTGCACCTGCTGCTACGTTATCAAGAGCACCACCATCAAGCTGTACAGCTGAATGAAGTTTGCCTCTTGATTCAAAGTGAAAATACTCTCTAGAAGGAACTGTAGCCTTCATTCCAAGAGCTTCCAAAAGTTGAGCATAGTTCTGTGAACCATACTTCTCAATAAACTGTGGGTAATACTGTGGCTTTAGGATAGACAAGTCACTCATAAATGACCTTGTAACACCTGAAAGTTGCACATTACCTGTTTGTGATACTGGCATATTTAATGTTTTTAAATTATTAATTATAAACTAAACAACTTCGCTACCATTGCATCATAGTCATTATTAGAACTTGAAGACGCTCCAACTCTTGGAGAATCGTTATAATCAATGTTCTTCATAGCCTTAAGAAGGTCGGCCTTTGATTTTGACACAGCCTGTGTAATCAAAGAGTTGACAATCTTATCCCTATTTTGCAAGAAGTAGACATCTTCTGCGAGCTGCTTAGTGTCGTACTTACCATCCTTGTAGTATCGAGCACCATAAAACTCCTCTAAATCAAACTGTTGTAATGAATCTGTAAGACCAGCCTTTTCTTCCGGAGTTAGGCTATACTTACCGTCAAATTGAACATCCTCGTCCTTGTAGCTGACGTTAAATCCATCAAACTGTTTTAAGCCGTCTGAGAGCGAAGAAACATATTGTTGTCTTGCTTGCTCATAAAGCTTGTTGTCTTCTGCTTCTTGCACTTGAAAGAACTCGTTCAAAACTTCTTCAGGGTTTGTTTGAGGCCCTAAGTTCTGAATTTGACTTAATATATCTGGAAACGAAATTTCTTCTCTCATGCTTGAAAGATAATCCTTAGCCGCACCAACCTCTTTCTTCAATTCCCTTGCCATTGCCTTAGATGCCCTTTCAATCTTTTTATTGTGTTGAGCAATTTCTTCATCACTCATTAGCATCCTATCTACATCATCCTCAACACTAAATTTAGAGCTAAACTCTTCTTCAATTTCTTCTGGAGTTAAGTCTGGATAATCATAAGCCATTTTAAGCTTTACGATATCAGAGTCACTCATACTGTCCAAACTAGAAAGAACTTTTTGCTCATATATCATATCTGCTAAATCAGATATATTCCCACTAACAAGATTATTGTATATATCTCTAGCAGTTTCATTTGGCCACTCAAACACAAATCCAGAATCTTCTTCATCATCTTCTGATGGCTCTGATAAAACAGTTTCAGAGGCTTCGTTAAATTCTTGTGGAGATTCTACACTTGTTTCTGCTTGTGTTGGCTCTGATACCTCTGTGCTTACTTCTTCATTCTTTAATTCTGTCTCTGTAGCTTGTGAATTTACTTCTTGGCTAGGAGATTCTGAATAGTTGGACTGGTCGAATGGATTAAAATTCGTTTCTGACATGGTTGATTAATTTATGCAAATATATAAATAATTATTGTTGAGGAGCTTGTTGCTCTTCTTGTTGTTCCATCTGTTGTTGTTGAGCTTGCTGCATAGCCATCATTTCCTGCATCTTCTTTTGCTGCTCTTCTTGGAAATATTGTCCTACAATAGCTTGCATTTCTTCGGTCAAAGGTCTATCCAATTCAAATGCTTTAAGCAATGCTTCTTGAACAAATTTCTGAGTAAGCAACTGTTTTTCTAGTTTAGATTCTGCATCTACAATTGCTATTTTTGCTTGAGCCTCTAACTGTTTTAGTTGTGCATCAGCCTCAGCTTTTGCCATTATTGATTGTTGCTGTGATTGGGCATTCATTTGTGAATTTTGTTGAGCCCTTTCCATATCCTCTCTAAGCTTTTTTCTTTTAGCCTTAGATAAGTACATTTCTGCAAGCTTTTGATTCTTGATATTCTTAACCCTAAAAGCATCCTCAAATTCAATTGCATTTGCAGATAAAGCAGTCTGAATCAATGAGTTAAGATATTGTCTTTCCCCGTCATCTGGAAGTGCCTCAACCATTATATCAAACTCCTTGTCTTTAACTTCATTTTCAGTTAAATACTCTCTATACTGTTTTCCGCCATATAAAACAGAATCATATAGTAATATAGAAATCTTATATGCTGTTTGTTTAAATACATTCAAATATCCATCATATAAAAAGTCCGTTGCATTATTAGAGGCAGATAACTGTTGTTGTTGAACTCCAAGACCCAATTTAGGATTTACAGACGCACCTTCTCTATACTCGTTTACACCAATCTCATCTCTAAGTCTTGATAAGTAGTGATTGTATACAGTTATAAGTTCTTGAATCTGTCCTATACTACCAGCATTTGGAGCTTCTGAAATAGGAACACCATTCATACTGTCTCCATCCTCAGTCTTTCTTCTATAATATATATTTCCTGTTTGGTCATATATCTGTTGAATTTCAAGAGGACTAATGTTTTTCCCTTGACCAAGACTAATATCTGTAAGTGCGTCAATATCAATAATTAAACCAGATGGTCTAAGTTTTGCTACAAGTTGTTGAATTTTTAAGTGAGCTAGTGTCATTTGCCTGATAGAAGTCTCCATTCTTTCAGGTATTGCCATGTTCTCTAAATCAAGATTCTCATGCATATACATGCTGTAGCTAAAAAATACATCAGCAATCTCTCTTGGAGATGATGGCTTAATCATGTTTTTTGCAACTCCCCATTCAAGCATAATATCAGAGTGCATAACAAATACACCTCTGTATATTACCTGCATATTCTTTTTTATAAGCTCTTTGTTATCTCCAACTCTTTGAGGTTCTTTGTCTTTTCTTTCTACAATAAGATTACCAAACTTGTTTGTTCTAGCTTGATATATTACAGAATCTACACTTTTGATTTCAAAGTCTAACGTATCAACAGTCCAGTCATCATAAGGCCTGTCAATATTATATCTAAACTTCTCTTCCCATTTTACAGAAGATGTATAGTTTCTAGATTTTAGAGAAATCTTATAAAGTTTCTCTTCATCCATATCTGGATACATTTCTCTAATATCAGAAATCTTTAATGATATTACCTCTCCAATAAATGAAACATCCCTAAAGTCATCATAGTCTGAGTAGGCGTAAATAAGATTTTCCGGTATTACCCTTCTTATACTAATCTTACCTGTTTTATTAACAGATACCTTAGTACACATTAAACCTGTTTCTATAATATCTTCTAGAAGCTTTCTCTTTATCGCATCCCATCCACTGTTATTTAATACAGTAGCAATCCCTTTCTCAAACATTATTTCTTCTGGTAGCTGATGCTCAGAACCAAAAAACAACTCTAGTTCCTCATAATCTTCTGGTGTATATGCCTTATCTGGCATTATTTTAAATCCAGCTAATTCTTCAACCTGTTTTACCTCTGGGCCATAATTCATCCTAAACTCAGCCTCTTCCCTTTCGTACATTTTTCTTTCTGTAGATACAGGGTCAACTGCAGTAATCTTTATCTTTTCTTCTCTCTTAATAAAACCACCAATCATCACTTGTATAAACTTAGGTGCGATTGCCGGAGCTTTCATATCAAGGTTTACAAAAGCCTCTTTACCATCTACATTAAGTAAATCTAGGAACTCAGACATTGGCTGTCTACCTCTAGAGAACTTTCTGTTCTTTTCAAACTTCTTGTTTCTCTTGGTATAATAACCACTATTAAATGCCTTCTCAAGGAACTTAGATATTTTCAATCCTTCCTTTTCATCCCTTTTGGACTTAACCGTGCTGAGGTGGAAATTTAATATTTCCTTATTATTTTTTTCCATATACTTAGCAAAAGTACAAATTAGATTGTTAGTTTGTACGTTCTCAGTGGAATAGAGCTAGATACCTTATCTTGCTTCTTGCTTTCTAGGGATACCCCAGATAACAAACTTATCATAAAAGCCACACTTCTATCGTATATAGTCCTATGCTCATGGTCATACTGCAACAGTTCCTCTAATAGGTCCATAAATACAATCTTATCACAATGACTTTCTATATAAGATATACAAGTATCTAACTGCCTAGCCATCGCAAACGCGTCACCCGAAGTTACGCCGAACTTCTGAACCTTCATTCTTCTGTTCTTATCTATAGCCGATTCTGGAGTTTTCATTAGATAACCCCTAAACCCTTTGTTAGAAAAATAGTCTACAAAGTCATCGCCAACGTCATTTTCGTAACAAGCCTTATATCCCCAATAAGTAGCAGCTTTTAACATCTCATCGTGGAACATAGACTTTAGCCTAGGTCTACCAACATATTCAGCTATTGGCATACCTGTGTTATTTGGGTCATTTATATCAAGCCTTTCAAATACATAACAGGTTCCCATAGAACCTTTTCCGGATATTACAGATGATTTAAATGGGTCAATACCAGATACATACTTCTGAGTATTTCCTGGAGTTATAGAACCATCTCTCTCAATCCTTGTATTTTCTTCTCCCTTAACAGGAAACTTATATACCTGCCAATCTCCATTAGGGTCATCAGCCCAGTCTACATTTTTATCATCTTTCCAAAAAAGCCTTACTCTCCTGAGCATTGTACGTTGCTCTTTTAGGAAGTCTATTTGGTTATATATTTTATCTGCATTAAAATAACACTTCTTAGAATCAATCATAAAAGCTTCTTCCTCAGAAAAAGGATTCATCCTTATTTCTTCAGATAATGCATCTTTATCCGTTATCTTCTTTCTTTGATTCAATAAATATTCTCTTGCTCCTAGTTCAATCTTAAATCCATACTTTTCTAGAATAAAATCCTGCTGTTCTTCTGTTGGAGTATTAATTATTGACTTTCCATACCTATCAATAAAACCTTCATATCCATCATATGCCGGACAGAAATACCTATATAGCCCATTAGAAGTATATGGGTCATCAAAATGATTTGATGTTTCAAATATCAACTTAAATGGCTCTCCTCCACTTTTGGCATCGTTAGCTGTAGATGGCATAAGACAGAATCCAACCTTAATTGCACCCTTAGACATAGTCTTCTTTACGATGGGCCAATACTTATTTACTGGAACTTCTTTTGGCCATTTACCTGCCTCATCCATAAGTAGTGCTGTAACCCTTCCAGAGTCATAAGAGTTCAAAGCCGTATTTTTCCAATTAATCTTAGATTCAAGACCAATGTCATCATCATACATCTGCCCTTTTTCTCTAACCTTAACCTTACGCTTGTCTTTCTTTTTTCTAAATACTATCTCGGTTTTTGTGTCATCTTCTTCTACCCTTGGCTTCAAGAATACAGGTAGATTTCTATACCCATTCATAACCATATATACAAAAGCATCAGATGCGTCCTTACCAGTTTTTGATATAATTCCACAAAAAGACTTCTTTTGAGTAATTGCCTTCCATACAAGATAACAAGTAGCTTGAGATGTAGCACCCTCTCTACGCTTCTTGATTCTTATTATACCATAACATTGTGGCAGCTTTTCGCAGTATTCTTGAAAGTAGAAATATTTTCTATCAACTTCCCTATAATCTGGGTAGTCTCCATTTTCTAGTATCCAATAATTCAAATAGAAGTAGTGTAGTCCTGTAATATATGTTACTTCACCCTCATTCATATACCAATATCCCTTGCCTATTTTTTCACCTTCTTTTATGATAAATGATTCTTGCTCTTCGCTATATATAGCATTTCCGCTTTCATCATATTCTAATTCATTAAATATATCTGGTATTTCTATCCTTCTAAAATATTGTTCTTTTATAGGCAAGTCATGTCCATCACAGGTCTTTGGGACATCTGGAGTAGCATATGTAATTCCGTATATTTCGTGTTTTTGTTTCAACTAGGTTACTTTTTTTACAAACTTATCAATCTTTACGGCAGTAACCTTACCGGTCCCTGTCAATGCAAATTTAAACCTACCAAACTCTTTAGCTTCTTCAAGCTTCATTATATAGTCTTTCCTTCTAAGCCTAACAAGACATCCGTAATATGGTACTCCTGTATCATCCATATCTCTCAAAAAGTCACTCTTAGTAAAGTAATCATATCTATTGGCCCACAACAAAAATGCACATTCATCTGTTTTAAGATTCATAACATCTGTTAGTAGATTTACGTGACCTATAAATCTAGCAGGATTGTCAGACTTAAAATAAGTCTTATTCATTTTCCTTACAGCTATATTATACCCTTCTTTCCTACCCTTAAGTTGATGTGACTTGTACCTACCACGAAGCTTCTCTAGTCTTTTATTTACCCCCCATAGAACCTGACGCATTTTAAAGTTCTTATAGGATATTGTATTTATAGCCTTGTTCTTTTCTGCCCTAATTTCTTTCTTGTGTTCTATGTGTTTAGAGTTCCTATACTTCTCTACACGAGCCCTATCTAAGGCTTTTTTATAAGCCTCATATATTTCTTCTTTGCTATGATTGATGCTTAGTCTTTTCATTATTTGCCGAACATCTCCTCAATGATTGGCTTTCTTCTAGCTTTGTCCTTGTCCTCATCTCCGCTAAGTTGATTGTCAATTCTTAGCTTTTTCAATACCTCATTAATATCACCCACTGAATTAAATAGTTTGAGTACTCTTTCCCAAGAACCATCATCCTTATCCGCTAGGTCAAGTTGGGTTAAATCTTTATTGTTTAGTAATGTAGTGATTTCATTAAGCTTTCTGTTCAAAGCATAATATGCCCCTACAATACCATCAGCTTCGTACAGCTTTATTCTATCTTCTATCTTAGACATCTTGATTTACTTTACCTATACAATCTGAATATTTTAGCCTTATTACCTTAGTCATCTTTCCACCAATATTATGAGGAATCTCATAGTCAGAATATTTATATACTACTGCAATATCTCCGACTTCATAATCAGTTATTGAATCAGGCTTATTTATGATTCTCATCATCACATCATTCTTCTTTTTTTCTGTAAGTATTATACCACCAGGAGTTACATCATCTTCTTCAAATATTCTTTCTACAATCATATACCCATCAAGGCATATTATTTCTTCTCCATTGATACCGAAATAGACTGTATCTTCATCAATGGCGTGAATTGAGGTAGATGGGTTAGGTTGGATGTCCAATTGATTTTCTGGCTGTATAGTATTGTGGTGAATGAGTACACGTGTTCCTGCTTTAAGGTTTTTAAAATCTGTTAATAGTGTTGCTTGTGTAGGTTGAGATACCCTACCATCCCAAGAGTGCGATGTGTCTACATACAGCTCAATGTCTTCTCCATTAGGCCCTTTGATAATGTGTGAGTTCTTCTCTCCACTTTTTAAAGCAACAATAACACGTTTGCCGACAGGCCTTATTGTATTGTATAAGTGCTCCATGTTTAAATGATTGGTTTTTGACGGCTATAGTCGCCGTTAAAACAAAGTTACTTAAATCTTTCTCCTTTACCAGAACTTTTTCCAGAACGGTATACTTGAGAACCTCTGCTCCATAGATAGTGATAGGCCCACCATCCTGCAGATAGTTTTGATGCGTTTGCAGACTTAGCGTGTCTACTTCTATAGTTTTTTCTTGCTTCCGGAGAATAGTTAGATGAATATCCTTTTGCACCAAATCTTACAATTTTAACCTTGTCTCCTTCCTTAGCAAGTACAACCTTCTTGTGTACGCCATCATTAGCGTCTTTAGGTTTATTGTATCCTGAGAATTTTTCACCCCTATATTCTATCATAAAATATAATTTACCAAGGAATTAATTTCCCTGTTTTTTTATCAAAATATATTCTTCCATATAAATTAGCAGGTGTTGCTGTAGCATTTACAACATCAGTAGCTACTTTCTTACCAAGATTAATTACCTTATTTTTTATTTTTTCTCCAATAGGGTCTTCATCTTTATAAGCACCTTCTTGAGGATTCAAATCCCATAAGTCAGAATATGATAAATATAAACCTTTATCATCTTCATTTATGCCATATGTGGCAGCTGCAAGACCAGGTACAATTGCTGTATACCCTCCTGTCTTTGACCTTCCATAGCTTTTTTCTTTTACGGCATTTTCTAAGTCTTTTACACTTTTAATGTTTTTGCCAGATAATCCAAGCTCTTTTATTATTTCATTTTCTATACCTCTCGACCTATAGTACTTACTTCCTTTTTTACCTCCTATTGTTGGTGCATAAGGAGAATCAGATATAGTATTATATTTTTGCTTTTTACCTGCTAGCATCTGCAACAAATCAGTTCTTTCTTTATAAGTAGGACCAGGTATTTGACCAGAACCCGTTTTTATATATTTATCAGTTTCTTCTCTAGACGCCTCTTTTTTATTTAAAACAACAGCGTCTATAAACCTGTCTACTGCACTTTTATTAGGACCGGCATTGTAGTCGAATGGGTCAAGGTTTTCTGACATTCTATCTAATGCAAATCTGCTTGCTTCATTAACTAAAGCTTTTCCAGCTTCTTTTGCACCTAAAACAGGTCCTACTATAGGTATTGAGAATTTACCTAAAATTTTCGCTAATGTTGAAGCTGGAGGTTTTCTATCTTTTTTACTTAGTGACATATCACCTAAACCTTTTTACTTTTTGTGCTACTTTTTTTGGCTGCGCTACGAACTGCTTTCCCTGTTGGTTTCCCTTTGCCTTTGCTTGGTTTGTCTGCTGCTTTTCGCTTTCGCTTAGGCTTTTCCAAGCTTTCTTCGGCAAATATCGGAGTTTCCCATTGGAAGGCTTCCCAGATGAGGTCGTCCATTTCTGCTTCGTCCATTTCGCAAGTGCATTGTTTGCACTCTTTGCACCCGAATAGCCCCCTCCAGATTTTTTGTATAAGCCCACCGCTAGTTGAGCTTTTCTGGCAGACCACTCCCCTGCATCTCCACCTTTCGTTCCAGCTTTTACATTTGCAACTATTCGTTTCCATAATTCTGGTTTAGTTTTTTTTGCAGTACTCATCTTCCACGATATTTACGGTCTTTTCTATCGTGTTTATTAAATGACTTTTGGGCAGCACCTTTTTTTCGTTTGCCGAATGTTACTTTAATCTTATCACTACCGCCCTTAGCTTTTGCCATATTTATTTCTTTTTACCTCTTTTTTCTCCTTCAAATCTTCCTTCTGCAAATCTCATATTTTCACCAAAACCTAGCTTATAAGGATATAAAACTTTAACTGGATTTCCTTGCTTATCTTTTAGTTGTATTTTCCCTTTTTTAGCATTAGATATACCTTCTTGATAACCACGTTTATAGTCTGCGGTATCTTTTGAGGTAAGCTTTTCTTTAGCTTTAGGCCAAGCATTTAAAAGTTGAGATTTATTAAACTCAGAATAATTAGGACCTACATTAGGGTCCTTAACCATTTTAGAAACTTTTGTATTATCTGCTACTGCTTTTTTCTTTAATATACCTAAAGGTCTTTTTGGCTTTTCCATAGTTATTTATTTTGGTAGTCCTAGATTGTTTTTAAATCTTTCTGCGTTAAGAAAAGGTTCCGAAGATTTTTGCCCTTTTTGCTTAGCTATTCTATCAAGTTGTTTTTTAGATAAACGAGCTGCAGGGTTGTCTATATTTTCATTTTGACCAACATACTTCGTACCACTTTTTTCTGTAGTTCTCCATCTTGTACCCTTCTTACCCTCTCCTCCACCAAATCCAGCTGGAGCTATATCTCCTGGAAAATCTCCTTCATATGAATCATTTCTACGGCCTCCACCAGATGCAACAGCTTCTTCATCACTTTCAAACTTGATTCTACCTTTTGGTGGCTTATACTCTTCTGTTTTATTTCTTCTTTTGCTACTACCAAAAGCACCTCTAGAATTCGAAGACCATTCACAACTTCCTTTTCTTTTGTCTCTGCTACATATAGCACCAGACATTTTTTTCAAATCAAGTTTCATGACTATTTATTTTTTAGACTTTTTAGCTAATGTATTTTTCATATGTTGCAATGACTTAGCAAACTCATCTCTATGTTTTTTCATATCAGACTCTTTATAAAGACCACCCATTTCTCCACGAACATATCCTTTAGGAGCTTTCTGCTCATACTTTTCAATTAGGCCTTGTTTTGGCTTTGCTGACTTGTTAACCACAGTTACAGGTTTTTTCTGAACTGGTTTCTTTGGCTGACTTTTTTGTACAGGTTTCTGTTGCATTTTTCTTTTTTTTATTTGTGAGCCCATTCCTTTTAATATACCTTGCTCTTGTAAGAAAGCTCTATTAATAGGAGTAATATTTATATTACTGGGTTGTTCCATTTGTTACAAAAATAAGAAACTTATGAATATAGTTTGACAATCATATCATGTATGGTATCAGGAACCTTATCATACTTCTTTAACATTCTTGGTGGACATAGAGATACCAAACTCTTATTGTCGTATATACCACTTGGAAACTTCCTTAGCACAGGCATCATTCTGTAACTATATAAGTATAGGTTAGCCTTTCTCTTATATTCAGATTTATTGATTGGCAGCTTCCATTTGGCTATGTTATTTAAGGCTCTCACCTCACAGTCTCTTTCTAGGTCAATCATTCCATCTATGATTACTTTGAGTTGGCTATTATTCATAATCTTCTCCTTATCTAACCAAGACCAAAGTTCTGCACAACAATAAGTCCAATGTTCCCATCTTTCATCATCTAGCCATTGTTGTAAGTGAGAAAACTCATGTATGAGAATTTCTATCCATTCCTCAAATGGCTTACCGCATCCTACTACTAACACTCTATCATCTCCATTAAAATATCCAGAGCAGTCAGCAGAAAAGCTATCTGTAAGTACAACAGTTCTAGATGGAGCTAACATCAATTCTACTTTATGTATCTTACACATCCTCTTAACGTAAGCAACAAACGGCTTAAACTCCTGCGGTATTTCGTACTTCATGCCACAAAAATACCCAAATAAAATACCTATTTATTTGTAAATCCGCAAACGATTACCGTTAAAGAATATATTAGGGTCAAACCAGTATTCAATACTTGAACCTAGCTTCTTAGATATAAACTTCCTATCTAATAGCTCATATATACAGTTATATACCGTGCTAGTTGCTAAATTGCAAGTTAACGCTATGTCAGGTATGTTAAGTATAACAATCTCTTGCAATGGTCTTACCGTAAGCATAGCATACATCATAATCTTCATAGAGGGCCCAGATAGGCTCATTAGTGGTATAATGTTATCATGGAACAGCTTAGTATACACAAGTTCATCATGCAACATTTTCTTATCTTTGGAAACCTTACGCATGGTGTAGTATTCACCTGTCTCAGGGTCCATAGTTAAAGTCTCACCTTCCTTGGTCATAAATGACCTTTCTTCTATCCCTACAATCTTGTAAGGGCTATTTAAATATTCTTCGTATTTCTTCATAGCCCAAATATACCTCAATTTCTACCATATTGTAAAATTTATCGTTGTATAAATAATACACATATTGATTATCAGTTAGTTGTGGAGTTTCCTTCTTATAATTATTATGAATAGCTTACGAAGTTAAAAGTAAACTTATAGATTAACTTTTATACAAATAAAGTAAACCTATAAGCTGACATACGCCTCAGAGCTGTTATAGATATTCATGTCCTAATACCGGCAAACCGATGCTGAAAATAGTGAGGGTTAATATTTCAGAATGATGTAAAAAAGTGAGATATGTGACTGCGTAAGTGGTGGTGTAAATTTAGTGAGAAATGTGATGTCGTAAGGGACCCATCCCCGCCGGAACCCAAACTCCGACGCAGAGAAACCCACTTCCCTAAACCGAGTACCCCACTTAGTTGCATAACTAACTATTGCATATGCAATAATTGCATAAACAATAATTGTTGCGGCAATTTATTAAGATTTATTTGCATATGACAAAACCTATACTTCACCCCCACAATATAGAAAATATCTATATTACCCCCCACTATGGAAAACTAAATTATTTAGTATTAATTACTAAATTTTTTGTCATGCTTAAACTGGCTATATTAAAATTTTTTATAATATGTGAATGAATTCTTAAAACTAGAAATAATTACAAAATATATTTTTTTATGTCAATATCTTTTTTTAGCTTTGAATTCAAATTAGTTCTTTACTTATTCAATTCGTAGCTATTGCACTATTTAGATAGTGTATTGACATATTAAAATTTTTTATAATATGTTTAACTGGTATTAGCTATGGCTTTCATAAGGGTATATTTTACCCTTTGCAATTTTTTTGCACGTTTGAAAGCCCTTTCAATCTTTGACATATTGCCCAAAATTTCTTTTTTATATTCACTAATCATTTAAAATTTAAACAAAATGAAACAAGCAAACGCAACAAAAAAGACAAAGGAAACCGCAAAAGCTACAAACGTAGTAACTACAAAAGCGGTAGTTAAGCAAGAAAAACAAATTGTAAAAACTACAAAGTTTTCGCATCTTGCTACGAATGTAACCGGAAAGGAATTTCAAGAAACAAAACGCAAAGCCAATAAGGAATTTAAGAAGTACATTGGCGGTTATTTAAAATGCTTAAATTATGCGGTTAAATTTCTTGAAGAAGAAAACGCTTTCCAAAAATTACAATTCGTTTCAGCGTCAGACTTCGGAAAAACTGAAACCGGAAAACTTCCGATTGACTTAATCCAATTCCTAACCGAAAATGAAAAAACAAGGGTATATAATGCTGATAAAACTTTATACCCTAATGGCAAGTTTTCAGTTTGGTTGCTTATGAACTTAATTGAAAGATACGCAAAGCATCAAGCAACAAAGCAAATCATCATCAAAAAATAGGCAAGTGCCATAAGTTACAATAACTTAGGGGGGTGCAATACCCCCTATTTTTACAATTTTTTTTTAACCTACGAAAGGGCAAAATATGGTATCGTAGGAGTGGGGGGTGCGCTCATCTTTTGGGTGCGACTGTCATCTTTTGACAATTATTACTTCCTACCCATAGTTCATTGACATATTGGTATTAGGTGCGACATCGCTATAACGCGTTGCTCAATGCTACAAATTTAACTATTTGGGGCAGTCGGGTATAGTGTATCTAGCTATGCACGTGTGCTATTTGTACACTATCGGCATAGTTGGGGGAAAGTGCTTAATACTATCTGTTAAGGTGGGCATTCTGGATGCTTCGCTATGCGTAAACTTATGTATGCATTTTTTGTGTCATAGGGGAAAACTATTTGTAAGGCGGTTATATGTTTCTACATCAACCCAATATCAATAAGTATGAGCATAGTTAAAGGGAGATTAATCATATTATTATGAGCCTATGTAACAGACTAACCTTTGCGGCAACGTGTCAAAACTATCATCGTTATGTGGAATTGAATGGCACGGCAGTAACTCTGTAACCGCAATAAATGACAAATGGCTGTGGGTGAGGTGTATCCTCACACGTGGTTATTAGTGGTATTCCTCGTATTCTCATTGCTTTTACCATTTAGGGTGAACGAGGTTAAAATTCAAATAAGCAATGTTAAGGCAGTGTTAGCCCTACCTATGTCGTGCATAGGGTAATATAACAACATATCGTGAAAGCCTTCTACACCTATCCGCGTGAGGTGTATTAGTGGATTAAGCATATGACAAGCAACAACAAACACACGCAAGTAAATAACTATTTAAAAGCGTAGGATGGTCGGAGGTGGGGTTCGACTCCCTACCCTACGCCACATCAAAAGTAACAAGATGAAAAACCAAGACAAAACGTACTTAGCCATTCTAATCCTACTAAGTGCAATCCTGCTGACATTATCCGGCAACAGTTCACCGGAATGTTGGTAACGGAAGCCGCCCGATAGACAGCTATCAATCCTATTCGTTATGGGAGGCGGCTCTCATCAAATTAAAACAAAATGAAAAAAGAAACAAAAGAAACCCTAGTATCTTTCGCAGTTGCATTTCTATTCTATGGTGCAATTATCTACATTAATGCGAGAGCCTGGAATCTAATCTAGTCTGTAATTTTTTAATCAATCAAATACACCGGAATGGGTGATAATCCAAACAACAAACACAATGGAAAGAAAACAATCCGCAATGCTTGTCTATCGTAGCAATGGTAGAAAGCCGCTAGTCAAGAAGTCAGTAGATGAACAGCTCATCTCTAAGTACAAAGCCTTAACTGGTTCTATGCGTGAGGCTATGCAAATGTATCGTGAGTTCAAACTTAAACTAGAAATGAGAGCCATTGGGAGGGGTTTGGTATGCGAACAATAGAATACAATGGATTCATCCTACACGAACTTCCTAACGGATGGTGGGAGGTTAGGATAGACGGTCAATTCATAAAGTTTGACAGCCTATCATATGCTAAATCTAGAATTGATTATTGGACTAAATAAAAATTAAACAAATGAAGTTTTATATAAATCGCTCAGAAGAAATCATTTCACTTGCAGAGACAACAAGAAATGAAATAGACTCAACAAGAAAACTAATTAGAGAAGGCAAATTATTTGATGCTATGGACAAGCTAGATGATACATTGTATAAACTTTCATGTATCATACAACACTTGACTAATCTTAAGGGTGCTGCTAATTTTGATTTGAGGACAGAAAATAAAACAAAAGAGTATATGATTGATTTCCTTAAGAATTATATTCCCATATACGTCAACCTAAATGATGAAGACTATATCAATGTTTTAGAAATGTTCCTATACTCCGCAAACAGCAGCACAATACCATCAGAATCAGAACAGCATAGATTTTATTCTAGTATACCTGACGGATACCTACTTGAATATATAAAAGGAATAGCTGAAAAACAATTAACAAATCAATAATAAACTCTTTGCTATATTGCAAACAAATCAACAAACACATCACATGAAAAAGAAACTCACACTCCTGGACTGCACAGTAGTCCTATCTGGCATCGCGTCATTCGTATTCTTCTTTCTTTACCTAGGCACTAGCGAGATGAAATATCTACACTCGTGGATTGTATCAGCAATGTCATGCTATTTCACTATGGCAACTGCTAAGGCAATCAGAGTAAAGAAAGAGAGTGAACGTCTTTCAAGATTCGTAAAAAGAATGAAGTAATCTAAATCAAAAACAAACACATATGGCAGTAGTATTCAGCACAAGCTTTCAACGAATGATGGAGTCGTTCAGGGAAAGCAATCAGCTAGCACAGTTTCTATGCTATGAACAACATTTATTGGTTGACACAGAGGTTAACTACCTTACCATGCGTGGCAGTATGATATCGTATCTGCCAAAGGGTAAGCCACACCTTGTCAACGATGACGGCAGATGGTCTAGAGAGGGTAGGCAAGAGGGTAAGCCAGGCAGGGTAATACGCAAGATTATTGATGACTCATGGTTTGAGGAAAATGATATGTTGGTAGTAACAGATAGGATGATTGAGGAGTTCTCAAATCTATGTTCTGCTTATGTTATGGCTAATGGTGATGATGACTCACAAGCATCAGCTGTTAACTTGTATGTATGTAATGGTGAGTTCATCAAGTTATACTATGACCTTAACTATGCATCAAGCTTAGCTAGTGGTAACCTATCGGGTTCATGTATGGGATTCAAGGATAGCGACTTCTTTGATATCTATGCTTCCAATCCAAATGTATGTAGCATGGTAGTAGCACTTGATAGCGAACATAAGGTAGCCGGCAGGGCACTACTATGGAATACTAAGAGCCATGGCTACTGTATGGACACCATCTATGCATCAGAGACATTGCGACCATTGTTCATAGAGTTTGCCATCAAGAATAACATGAGATACAAAGGGCAACAGTCTTGCCACCACAACCATTTTGATATGTTGAATGGTAAAAATGTAGGCGGTTCACGTGTAGAAGTTCAGCTGTCTTATTCAGACTTTGAATACTACCCATATGTAGATACATTGTACTACTTAGATGATAATAAGGATATATTATCAAACTATGAGCATGATGATTCTGATACATACTATTCGCTTAGGTCTACTTGTGGCGAGAGAGAGGAGATTAATAGTAGGCATACTGTATACGATGATTGGGATGATAATGATATAGATGAGGATGACTCAGTATACCTGGACTATCGCAGGCCAAATGGGTACAGATGGTGTGGTCATACTCATATAGATAATACAGTCAACTGTAGTGGAAGTGGCAGGAATATATTACAAGAAGATGCGGTATATGTTAGTGGAAATTGGTATCTAAATGTACCTGAGTATGTAGTTGAGGACGACCACAGCGGAGACCAAATACTTACAGAGGAGTCTGTATATTGTAGATATTCTGACATTACTACACATCAAGACTATGCGAGAGAGTTATACAATGATGAATATGAGATACCTGATAATGTTGTAGAACTACACGATGGTAGACTTGCATCAATAGAAGATGATAATGTTGTAGAACTTATGGATGGTAGATGGTGCCTAGACCATGAAACCATATTGAACGAAAATGGTGACCTTGTACTTATATCAGAATATGAATCACAAAATCAATAAAAAAAATTACAATGATTAACAAATTATTTCTTGAAATTCTCAACGTGCAGTCTTACTCACGAGAAACGGAACGTATGGCAGAGTATATATTTGACCATTGCCTTTCCAACAACTACGATGTAGCTTACGAAGATGGTAATCTATATGTTACCAAAGGTATTAGCCCGGATGGTACATATCCTTGTATCGTATCACATACTGATACTGTACACAAGATTATACCCGACCAAGACTACTATGTAGTTCATGATGATAACGTAGCCTTCGCATACAATCTATCCAAGATGGAGATGACTGGCGTAGGTGGTGATGACAAAGTCGGTATATATATCTGCCTTCGTATGCTACAAGACCTACCATATTGCAAGGCTGCTTTCTTCCGCGATGAGGAGATTGGCTGTGTAGGTAGTATGTCTGCTGACCTTGAGTTCTTCAAAGATTGTAGGTTTATACTTCAATGCGATAGGAAAGGTAACAAGGACTTTGTATCAGACATATTCTGCACACAACTGTACAGCCAAGAGTTTAGTGAGGCTATCGCACCAATACTAGAAGACTATGGTTATAGTGAGACAAGTGGTGGTCTTACTGATGTGTATCAACTTGCAGAGGATGGTGTAGGTATATCAGTAGCTAATATGAGTTGCGGCTACTACAATCCACATACTGATGAGGAGATGATTAACCTACACGATGTTGAGAATTGTAGGTCTATGGTATTTGAGATTATGATTAGATGTGACAAGAGATATGACCATGAGCAGATAAAGATAAAGACTACATATGGTGGTAGATATTATGATTGGTATGATGAAGATTATTACATGTATAACAAGACTGATAAGAAAGATGATAAGAAGATTGAGATTAATGGTAATACATGGGATGGTTGGACATATGATAAAGGTAAATACAGTAAAGTGATTGACTATAAGCCTACTGGATATGAGTGTTGGTCTTGCGGGTTTGATGTACAATATGAGGAGTTAAGTCCTGAAGGTTTGTGCGATAGATGTGAGGGTTTCCATTCAGACTATTATAGTAAGCCGGTAACTAAATCTAAACACATATTCTAAAACAAACACTATGCCAAACTGGGTAACAAATGAGCTAGTAGTCACAGGTGACACGGCTCAACTGAAAGACTTTAAGTCTAAGTTCTTTACAAAGGTAGATGGTAAGAAGCATCCAACCTTCTCAGTAATTGTTCCAATGCCAATAGAAGAAAAAGATAATTGGTATGATTGGAACTGTAACAACTGGGGTACTAAATGGGATGCAACACATTATCAAAAGAATCAAGTTAGTGCTGAGATTGTAGACATACAGTTTGATACTGCATGGTCACCACCAATAGAGTTCTTTAATACGTGTGCAGATATCTATGACAAGCTACGTTTCAAATGCTACTTCATAGATGAGATGGGTAACTTCTGTGGTATGTTTGATGTTAAAGGTGATGAACATACGATAGAGTATGGTGATGTAGCATATGAAGATGCAGATGAAAAACAGATAATGTTTGTTGATGGTGAGCCTAGATATGTAGAAACAAATGCTCCCGTTGATGAAGATAACATAAGCATATTTGATTATAACCCATTTAAAAAACTATACAATGTCTAGACTAAACGAAGTAAGAGTATCATGTATTAATGAAGCTGAATCAGTATTGAAAGGCAAGAAGATTGTTAAGGTTGACTACATGTACGATAAGGATGTTGAGGCTATGGGATGGTATCATAAGGCTTTAGTAATATTCCTTGATGATGGAACAATACTATTCCCTACAACAGATGATGAAGGCAATGATGCCGGTGCTATCCACTATATAACATCAACAGATAAGTCAGGTATATTACCGGTAATCTAAAATATAACAATATGATTGTAACAAACCAAGAAGCATTAAGTAAAAGAATTTTAAGCGAAGTAAATCGCGCGTATAGTCTATGTCAAGATGCTGCATCTAACGGTAGGCAATACATATACTTTACAACTGATAGAGATATACAGAGAGATGTAAGAGATACATTAGAGAGTAAGCATAAGGTATATGTGCCTATGATAATTAGCAGATACTCTGCATCTAGGTATGATATTGAACATAGCTCAGAAACAACTGAAATGAAGTTATCATGGTAATCTAAAACAAATCAAAAACAAATAACATGAAGTACAAAGTAACAGTCTACAAGAAAGTCCTTGCTTGGGAAAAGAATGTGTATGAAATTGATGCAGACAGTAAAGATGACGCATCAGCTGTTGGTGTTAGAATTGCTAATGCAGAGCCAATGCCGGCAACTATCATCAGCACAGAAATTATGTCAGACACAATCCGATACGAGATAGATAAGTTTGATATAGCTGACATATCATACGAGGTAGCTATTGATGGTGAGATGGTAGCCGGTGGTGGTAAGTTCTGCGACAGCAAACTACAACGTGCTATTGATAAGATTTCATAACAATCAAAACATATAACATGACTTACACAAGACAAGAGTTACAAATGTTAGAAACAATTGAACAAGCATGGGATGGTGATGAGTTAAAGATTCAAGAAGATGATTTTAAGGTTTGGTTAGTTACTAGGGAAAACAGGCCTTATAATGGAGACTATGTTGTTGAGACGCTTGCTGGTGGTAGATGGGTTCAAGAAAATAAAACATTTTAAATTATAAAGAAATCAAAATGAAAGTAGAATTAAACTATTGGGATAGAGTAGATTACTATTCTTCACGTTCAGAAATCAAGAGGACAGAATCTATTGAGTCGGATAATGAGATTGATATATTTGAAAGCTTTTACAAAAAGAATAATAGATTAAGGTATTGTAATGGCAGCTATTTCACATTTGTATCTTCCGAATGGGACCAAAAATACAAAGATTGGTTGAAATCAGATGACTATGAGAAAAAATCATTTAACCTTTATTATGGTAATGGAATAGTAGATTAATAAACAATCAAAACCTATATTATGAACATCAGATTAGTTAAAATAAGCACAACGGCTTATGAAGAAGAAGACTTTTTATTAGTGACATCACTTAAAGATAGCCAAATTGAGTCCATAGTGGGCCCTATGGTAGAAGAAGAAAGAAATAGCGATGGTAGTGTATTCCATTCAAACGATGACTTATGGTGGTCGCTTAAAGATGCATATCCAAATGATTTCATATCTGTTTATACTGATGAGACCATTCTCAAACTAGTATTCTAAATCTAAAATCTAATAAAATGGCTACAAATCAAAAGAAAATCAACTTTCCTAAAATCAAGGTAAAGGTAACAGCTACTAAGGGTGATGAAGTATTCATATCTAGTCCGGATGACCTCCCGGATATGTTGAGGATGTTATTCAATGCAGATACTATTGAGTGGACGGAAGAGTTCTTGGTCGTATGTTTGAATAGAGCGCACAAGGTATTAGGGTATTACAAGGTAGGTGCAGGTGGATTCTCAGGTGTGGTATGCGACCCAAAGGTTGTGCTTACAATAGCATTACAATCAGCAGCATCTTCAATAATCCTGGCACATAATCATCCATCCGGAAACACCAATCCATCAGATAGCGACATATTAGTTACCGATAAGATTAAGAAAGCTTGTAGCTATTTGGATATCAATCTGTTAGACCACTTTATCATAACAAGCGACAGCCATTATTCATTCATGGAGAGAGGGAGATTGTGAGCAATGTGCAAAAATTACAAATAATTATTAACACCTATTTCTTAATTTGCAAATCACAAAACAAAAATCACATGGAAAAGACACAAATTGTAGACAAGATGAAAGCCAAAATGTACGAAGACTTTCAAGAATTCTCTAACAATCTTCCCGATGCATACCAAGATGAATATGTAATCTCACACATAGAAGAAATTTATAAGAACGCATATTGTAGAGGTATGGATAACATGTTTAATATGATGAAGGATGAGCTACTTGCTAACTTTGCGTAATACTTGTGACGCATTAATATCTAGTGGAGAGTATAATGATGTAAAGCTAGTGGCTGTACTAAACTGGAAGACAATACCTGAATCATCAAAAGAGGTAAAGTCAACAGTAATAGGCAACACTAGGATTACTGAATATGTAAATGGAAGCACTAGGATATTGCACGTACACCCCTATGGGATATTTCAAATTTTATAATGTATATATATGGGTTATATTGAGGATGTTGCTGTATTTACAGCATACATAAAAGAAAAGTATGGGAGAGAGTTTCACATCATTGATAAGAGCAAGAAGACAACTGATATTGAGGACCCAAGGCTACTACATTGGGCTCACGTAATATCAGAGTGCTTAGATGTGGATATTAATAAGTTGTTTAAGAAAGGGAGAGAGAATAACTCATACGAGAAGATATGGTTTAGGTACATGATTATACATAACGAGGATATAACAATCAGTGCCCTTGCACGTGCCCTAGGCGTATCACACGCAACTATAATAACTAGTAACAGAAGGTGTCGCGAGTGGATTGAAGTTTATCCCGAAGTGTATGACAAGATTATACAAACAGGTAAGAAGCATAAGGTAATTAAAGAAAGTAACATTGAAATCGTTTACAAAAATTAACTATTATGATTATCGGAATACACGGATATGCTGGTGTAGGTAAAGATGAGGTTGGTAGCTTAATTGTCAAGCATACTAAGACATTCAAGGTAAAAAAGTTTGCAGGCAAGTTAAAACAGATAGCTACTATACTTACCGGTATACCTACTCCATTATTTGAGTCTACACATCTTAAGCAATCTAGTCTGCCCGGTTGGGACATGACCGTAAGGGAGCTGTTGCAGAGATTAGGTACTGAAGCAATAAGAGATGGCCTTCATCCTAATGCTTGGGTAATGGCACTCATGTCTGACTACATGCAAGGTGATGATTGGGTGATTACTGATATGCGTTTTAAGAACGAATACAACACTATAAAAGAGTATGGCGGTTATACTATTAAGGTAACAAGACCTGGCGTAAATCCGGTTAATAGTCACTCATCAGAAGATGATTTAGCTGATGTAAATTTTAACTATGAGATTTGCAATGATGGTACGTTAGATGACTTAGAAAATAAGGTTAGAGATGTGTTGTCAGATTTACTTATTGACCACTATATATAAAAAAACCCCGCACCTGCGGGGCTACACAAGTTAATGTGTGTGGTTATTTCTTTGATGCGATTGACCAAATAGCACCAATGAGCGTCATAACGCCACCAATAACTTCTTCTAACATTGATTCGCCTAAAATACCCTTAGCAACAGCAAGACCACCGGCAAAGGTAAGAGCGTGTCTAACGATACCTAATACTTTTTCTTTCATAAAAATAAGTTTGATACAAATTTACAAATATTTTCTGACTAGATAATTCATTGATTAACAATTAAATACAAAAACTATGGCTACTCCAGTACAAGCTTTCTTTGATGAGATTTTTGAAATTAATGGCATGGATTACGAGCTGTTAAAGATGGTAATCCCAAATCAAGTTTTGAATAAACACATTCAAGATGAAAAGAAATTTATCATTGATACATATGATACAGCTATAAGTAATTATAGAAAGTCTATTACAGATGATACAATGCATCAGACAGCGGAAGAATATTATGATTCTATACCTGACTAAAATATTTTTTGGTGATACAAAATATATTTATAACTTTGTATTGTCAATCCGATTGGATAGTTGCGTTGTTCATTCGGGTTTGATTGATGCAAACCTGCATTTATTAAGCCCACATAGACGCAACCTGTGTGGGTTTTTTATTTGATTGGCTAGCAAGTATTCTACTACCTCTCTAAGTTCCGAATAAAAGGAAACTAGTGGTATAACCTTTACGAAGATTCCTATACCACGTTTAACTGTTAAATGTATAGCGAGGATGTAACTTTTTCCCTA
>Ga0181343_1000260_pt1 | contig 25214 bp, 42 predicted proteins | sample Su13VDMLBSD_FD_130110 | JGI IMG/M metagenome (GOLD analysis project Ga0181343, IMG submission 130110) | Freshwater viral communities from Lake Michigan, USA - Su13.VD.MLB.S.D | ecosystem: Environmental > Aquatic > Freshwater > Lake | place: USA: Michigan | collected 2013-07-15
AAGAACAAGCGCCCCCGGCTCATGTCCAAGGGCAACACGAAGCAGGTTGTCTACAACAACATCTTCAGCGCTCCGGCCGTCTCGTTCGCCGGCGGCGTGAAGAACTACCAGGTATGCGCGCCCGTCGTCGTCCAGACCGACACTTCGGAGGGCGCAAAGGTCGATGAGCCGCCGAACCGCGTCATGGGCGATCGATCGGTGAATGGCGTCATCACCTCGATGGGCTACGGCGTCACGAGCGGTCACGGCGACCCGAACGGGCACCGGGCCATGGTTGCGGCCTACGACCGCACGCAGACGATCCACGCTCCTGCGGATCTTCCGGCAACCGGACCTTCTCCGACCGATCCTCGGTTCATCGTGCAGACGGGAACGAACGGGGTCAAGATCGTCGCCTTCTACAACAGCGCGCTTCCGATGCCACCCGATGAGACGCAGGGCGCAACCCAGGTTCCCTACACGGCGGGCCTCGGCATCAAGGAGACGCTCGCATGAGCGGCACTGCACAAGGGCGCGTCGAGATCCGGGTTTCGATTTCGTACCTCTCCGGCGAGGGCGAGGAAGCCGTCGAGGCGGAGCGTCGGTCTTCGGCACGTCTTCTCACCGAGGACATGAGGAAGCTGCTCGAGCGTCAGAACATCGACTGCTCGGACATCAACTGCATGAAGTGGCCGATCTTCGGGGTCTCGAGGCATGCTTCGTGCAAGCTTCTGATGTTCCGAAGCGATCTCATGGAGCTGATGGCAGTTGATCCGAACGATTGGTCAAACGAGTCGAGCGGAAACTTCTTCCCAAACAGCGGTGCCGACTTCGTCATCTGGTTCATCGTCGGAAGCGAGGATGAATCGACTTCCACGCGGTTTACCGGGATGGTCATTTCCGACATCACTCCGACGATGATCAGCGAGTTCGGAAAGGCAGGCTACGGAGAGGCCGCGTACATCGTCCACTTCCGGTGCAAAAGGTGGTTTGTCCGTGATCGCCGGTGCCTTGCCGACGACGTTTTAGAGGCCAAAAACATGCCAACCATGGCATGGGATCCGTCATGCTCGACCGGGAACGTGGAGGCAACGGAATCGACGAGTGCCTTGGTTGAGTACTTCTTGAAGAGGAACTCTGATGCGGAAGGCGTGGACGAGGAGTTCTACGACGAGGCGTATGATTTCTACAGCGCATCTACCGTGACATCGCCGGGATGGTCGGCATCCGGAACTGCTGCCGGGCTTCGTTCGCCAAGAGCCTATCCAACGATGGAGATCGTCGACCAGGCTTGCCAAAGGGCTGGCGTAGCCATTGCATACCTTCCCAGGTTCAATCCCGAAGACCTGGTGGCATTCCACATCAGGCACAACTTCATCGTCACCGATGTTTCCGCGGGAGCGCAGCGCATGGTGGCGTTCCTCAACGAGTACAAGGACGATGTGATCGCCGGATCGTTCATGGATCTCGATGATGGGACCGGTCCGTCGTCTCCGACCGGATTCGGCGCCAAGGTGAAGATTCCCAACGTCATTGCGCGACTGATCAGGCCGCAGGCGTGCAGAACAATGATCCGGATTCCGGAACCCGCCAGCGGGGCAGTTCCGAACGTGTTCAACCAGCTTCTCAACGGCGCCGCTCCTACCGGTGGCGGCACGACGGTTTTAAGCTTTGATCCGTTTGCTTTGTTCCCTGGAAAGACTCTGATTCATAGCGAAAGGGAATCGAGTTTTGGATTCCCAAACTACGGGGTCAATCCTTCCGTCTACATCAACGCCGACAAGTGGACTCGACCAACCCACGCTTTTGCAAATGAAACTGTCGATTCTGCCTCTACACCGGTTGAAGCAATCGGAAATGATGTATCAGACCGTTGGGCGTTCAAGTACAGCGCCGGCGTTTGCGACATCTGGCTGAGAGGATGGGTGCTTCCGAGCGTGAACACCGCGTGGGCGGGTGGGTCTTTTGCCGAGCTCCGCCTTCAGACCGACGACAAGGGATTTGGATTTCCGACCACCAGGATTTACGGAGACATCGATGATCCGATTCTTGGTCCCGTCGGCAGCTCGAAGCCTCATGACTTCGAGGGATCCGGAATGGTCAAGACCTGGCGCGGAGAGGACGGCAGGATGCGAGTCCATGTCGGACAGCCGTTTGGGATTCCATGCCTCATTAAACTCACCGGGGCAACAAGGATATCCGACGAAGCCGAAGAGATACTTGGAGAGGTCGATGCATGGAGATACACGGCCACGCTGATCCATAAGGATGCAGACGACACTCTTTTGCCCATTGTAAGCCAGTTTTTTGGCGGTCTTGATTTATTTGAATTGGGCGACATAACCGCCTACAACCTGATGGAGGCGGCAAACACGTCGACGTTCTCCGCTCCCAGCTACAAGATCCCGCTGCCGCAGCCCGGCTACGACATCCTTCCAATCGGCATGGATCGCGACGGCACATATCACCCCGTGGTCGTGCAGGCGATGCTGTACATGACTGACTACTTGTATTTGGAATCAACCGATAACTACCGGGTGTGCGCGTACTTCTGTGTCACCAACGGCATCGACGGAGAATGCCCGGCCCCGCTGGCCGGACAGACCCTTGATGGGGGAACCTTCTGATGGCAGACCTGATTCTCCACAAGCGAAGCAGCGTGGCGGCCTCTGTCCCGAGTGCGGCGCAGCTGAACGTCGGCGAGATCGCCATCAACACCGCCGACGGAAAGGTGTTCATCAAGAAGTCCGATGGCACCGTGGTTCAGGTCGGCGGAGGCGCTGGATCCGGAACGGTCACGTCGATCACCGCGGGAACTGGCCTGACCGGCGGAACGATCACGACGAGCGGCACGATCGCGGCGAGCTTCGGTTCGACCGCGGGCACCATCTGCCAGGGCAATGATTCCAGGCTGTCGGATGCCAGGACTCCGACAGCCCACACCCACCCGCTGTCCGACCTCACCGTGAGCGGCGCCGCAACCAACGACGTGGCGACGTGGAATGGGACGGCGTGGGTTCCGCAGGCTCCTGCAAGCAGCGGAGCTCCAGTGGGGGCCCAGTACGTCGTCATGACCGCGGACGGCACGCTGACCAACGAGCGCGTGCTGACCGCCGGCAACCATGTGACGGTCACGAACGGCGGCAGCACGGCCACGCTCGACTGGCGCTACAACGCGGCGAAGCGAACCATCATCGAGTCGGAGATGAACGCGACGGGAAACCTCACGCTGAACTCGAGCGGCACGGGCGCGACGGTCGCGTACACGACCGCCGGCCTGCACGACGCGAACCGCCTCGGCATCGGAAACATCCAGACCGGCACGACGACGACGGGGCGCGCGGCGATCGGCTCGGCGACGATCGAGCAGGTGACGCTCGGAAGCGGCATCGTCAAGTTCTGCGCGGTCGTGAAGGTTCCGACCCTCTCGGACGGCACGAACACCTTCCTCGTCCAAGCAGGTCTGCACGACAACCTCGCCGGCGCGCCCGTCGACGGCCTGTACTTCGAGTACACGCACTCGGTGAATGCCGGCGACTGGACGACCTACGTCTACAACAACAGCGGCACGACGGGCGGCTTCGACACGAACGTCGCCGTCGCCACCGGCAACTGGTATCGGCTCGAGATCGAGATCAACGCCGCGGCAACGCAAGCGATCTTCTCGATCAACGGAACGGTCGTCCAGACCTTCACTGGTACGATCCCGAACGGCGCAGCTCGCCTGATGGGTTTCATGGTTCAGATCAGGAAGACGGCCGGCACGACGAACCGATCGGTGTACGCCGACTACATCGGTTTCACGACGGAGGTGACGCGATGAGATGGGCTGTCATCAACGAAGCCGGAATCGTGACTTCGATCGTCGAGCAGGACGACCCGCCCGCCGGCGGCGTCAAGGCCCCCGATGGCTCCGGCTGTGCTGTCGGGAAGGTCTGGAACGGGTGGGGCTTCTCAGGCCAGCGCTGGGCTACATACGACTTCCTCAATCGGTTCACCCCGTCGGAGCTCAGTGCCTGCCTCGCTTCCTCGGCAACTGACGCAAATATCCTGAAATTTCTCACGCTCGCCAACGCGGCGCATGAGATCTCTTCGGACGATCCGGTGACTATCCTTGGAATGGATTACCTAGTTGCGCAAGCACTCTTGACCCAGGGGCGTCGAGATGAGATTCTTGGAGCATAAATGCCGCACACGGAAGCCGTTCTGACCGTTGGAGTGCCGCTGGCTCCCGTGGAGCCGGCGGATACCAATCCCACCCACATCGCTGAGTATGGGCGCGGCGGCCTCATGTCGGTTGCGTCCCTGGCGGAGCGCGACGCCATCCCATCCGATCGTAAGAAGGTCGGCATGCTGGTCTACGTCCAGGCTGTGCCGGCGTACTACACGCTGACGGCACTTCCGAACACCTGGGCCGCACTCAGCACCGGGGGCCTGACTCCGCTCGATCCATCTCCGGCGGGGACCTACTCGATCCCCAGCATCACCGTGGATGCTTTCGGACGCATCACCACTGCATCCCTGAACAACAATGTCGCGTCGGCCACGACGCAGCAGCAGATCCTCGCGACCGTGGACAACCTCGTCAGCAACATCCTTGTCGGAGGAATCTCCGGCGGGACGTGGCAGAACAACCCCTGAAATGCTGATTTCATACCCGTACAACCCGACGACGCAGGATCTGTGGTTGTACGCAGACCACACGGTGACGTGGTCTGTTCCCAGTCCTGGTTCGGCTGCCGCGAAGATTCCAGTTGCGTGGAATCCCAACAGCCCGCTGTACGGATACCGGAACTCGCTTCGAGGGATCACGACGCGGCTGCGCACATGGTCGAACTTCTGCGGCTCTGTATTGGCCAACGACTATTCGACATGGAACGACCCGAATCTGCCGGAGAACCTTCCTGTTTTCGTGAACTCGTATCCGATGCAGTTCACCGCGGTCTCCCAGCGGTTCATGTACGGGTGCCGGCACTGCTACGCCGTCGGAGGGGCCAGGAACCCGGCCCTGACGTACGTTCCGAACATCTTTTTGGCTGATTCGCAGCCTGCCAATGCGACCATGTTCCGGTGGCTCGATTCCGACAACACGGTGATTCAGACCATCGCGGCCACCAATGTCCTTCGAGGATTCTCGACCGATCCTCCGACGAACCTGACGTGTCCGAACGACCTCGCCTTGTTCGAGACCACGGTGGACATCGAAGCTCCTCCGATGATCATTGCGGATGTACGCACGATCGCCCGATCCAAGACGCTGTGGATCCTCGACTCGAACCAGAAGATCATCCGTCTCGAGCAGAGCATCTCGTGCGTCGATGGTGGGCGCGATCGATACCAGTTCAAGGGTGTGAAACCCGACGGTTCCGCGGCTCCGACTCTTCCATTCGCGTTCCTTCACGACTCCGGCTCGATCGTTCTCGCCGAGATATATCCGCCGACTAGCGCTGCTGCGGGAGACGGCGTGATGGGACTTGTTCCCGCGCATGTCGTGAGCGCCGGCCAGCTCATCGATCCATCGTTCACGGTGTACGGATACGAGGATCTTCAGGCCGATGGTGACTTCGCAAACTCCGCGTCGTCGCCCACGAACATCCGGTCATACATGTCATCCCGTGGATACCCGATGCCGAGCATCGACACCGCGCAAAGGCAGGACACGAACGCGCTCGAGACCGTGGAACAGCAGATCCTATCTTTGCTGGAGAGCTTCTGATGCTGAACGGGCCAATCATTCCGAAGTCGTACGTTTCGCCGACCTCAATCGCGCCGAACCCGACCTTTCTCACGACGCAGCTTGGAATCGAGGAAGGCGAGATCTTCACTTGCATGAAGACCGGACGGTCGTGGCTCCTCAACACGACTGAATACAAGCAGATGCTTCCGTACGTCCGCAACGACGGAACCCCGTCGCAGGTCTCGACCGTCATGTCGAACGACGCCGGCACGATGAAGATCGACAACGAGGCGGGGAGCACGGCCGGCGAGGTCAACATGTTCGGCTCGCTGCGCGTGAATGCAACGAGCGTCAAGACGCCGAACCTCGCGTATGGCGAGGCATTCGTCGACTTTTCCAAACAACTGAACTCGTCGCAGCCGACTCAGTTGCAGGGCACGAACGATGTGACCATCAACACGACGATCACGAATCTCACGAACTTCAACTTCATCGCGTCAGAGGACGGGCTGTACGAGTACGAGATGCACGCGACGTTCTTCCACAACAACTCGTACAACGTCTCGATCGGCATCAGGTATTTCCAGAACGTCAGCAACTACTACTACATCGCGGGAACCACGGTCGGTGCTCCTGCGGGCAGCGGCGGGCATTGGCAGTCGTGCGTGGTCAAGGCACGGCAGACGCTGCTGACCGGAGAATCCCTGCGCTGCGCGGCGGCAGCCGATGTATCCGGCGTCCTGCTGAAGGCGCAGCCGCAGTTCACGTTTCCATTCGTCGGTCCCCCGACATGGACGACCTACGCTTCCTACGCGATCATTCGGAGGATCGGATGACCTTCGATCAGTTCGGAACGATCCTTGCGCCGATGGCGACGATCCTCGCGGCGTCGGCATGGATCCACACATCGCTCAATCGCCTCGCCATCAAGGTCGAGGTCATGAACAGCAAGCTCGATGACTACGGCGAGCGTATCCGCCGGATCGAGAAGGAACTCGACGAAATAAGGAAGATGAAATGAACAAGTCCTGGAAGACGACCCTCGTGGGCATCCTGACCGCCGCCGGCATCATCGCCGCACAGCTCGGATACATCTTCGACGACAAGCCCGAGACCGTGTTCTCGCTCGAGGCGGTCTTCGCCGCGCTCGGCGCGCTCGGCATCGGCATCTTCGCCCGCGATGCCAACGTCACGAGCGAACAGCAGGGGATCAAGTGAACACGCTCATCGCGCTCACCCTCGTGCAGGTGCCTGCCCCTCCGGGCTTCATCGACGTGAGGGTCATAGCATCAACCGAAGGCGCGGTCCCGCAGCGCATCCAGGCTGCCGACATCGTCTTCGGATGGAACACCGATGATCTCCGGCTCGTTGGCCTTGACAACGACGGGGCCATCCCATCGACGTGCACCTGCATTCCGAGCGGACCGCAGGGCGAGTACACCGGTGTCAACGAGGCCGTTCCTCCGGCCGATGGAGATGGAATGCTCTGGTGGCTCGCCCCCCTTACCGGGATCCCCGTCTACATCGCCGGAAGCACGCAGATCACCACGATCCGCTTCGAGCGACTCCGGCCGTTCGAGGCTTCCGAGGTTCGACTCATCCCGTCGATCACGGTCGACTACGAGGCGCGCACGATCGTGTACGGGTCGAATGTCCCCGGCTCGAACGTAACGGGCGTTCTGACTCCCGCGATCGTCTCGGGGTGCGAGTGCGATCTCAGTGGCGACGGATACGTCGACGCCGCCGATCTCGCGCAGTCCCTTGCGGGCTGGAACGGTGGCGAGCAGCTTGCGCAGATCCTCTCTGCATGGGGTCCTTGCCCCTATCGGGGAGATGATGCTTGAACGAATCTTCGCGGCCATCACCCTGGCGATACTGCGTCACCTCGAGGGGTGGCTCGGCCGGGGCCGCGTGGTCGTTGAGAGTGATGTGGATCGCAGTCGCCTTCGCCGCATTGGTGGCCGGCTTCGCAAGTGGTTGCGCGAGAACGGTGCTGGTCCAGGAGGGGTCTCCGATCCGGGTGGGACCGGGAATCAGGGGAAGGATCTATCACCTTGAGGATGGTCAGTGGCGGCTTTCCGACAATGCCGTCGAGCTGCCCGAGGGGTGGTTCATCCTGAGCCCCGCTTTTGCGGAAGGGGATGAGAATGGGAGTCCTTGATCAGATCACCGTGCGCAAGTCGGACAAGTCCGTGCTCCGCATCGAGTTCCGTCCGGAGCGCCTCTACTCGCCGATCTGGATGCTGCTGCGCTCCGACGCGCACCATGACAACGCCCACACCGACATCGCCATGGAGAAGGCGCACCTCGAGGAGGCGAAGCGCAGGGATGCGCTCATCCTCGACAACGGAGACCTTCACTGCGCCATGCAGGGCAAGTTCGACCGCCGGTCGGACCGCAGCGCCCTTCGTCCCGAGTACCAGTTCGGCAACTACTTCGACCGCCTGGTCGACGAGGCGGTGAAGTTCTACGAGCCGTACGCGGCGAACTGGTGCATGATGGGCCTTGGAAACCACGAGACCTCCATCCTCAAGCACCACGAGACGAACCTGACGGAGCGCACCGTCGAGAAGCTGAAGCTGAACGGCGCTGTCAATCTCCACACCTGCGGGTACGCCGGATGGATCAGGCTGGTGATCGCATCCTCGCCGCGCACGCGGCGGAGCGGCAGCCTGTGGATCTACCACCACCACGGCTACGGCGGCGGCGGCCCGGTCACCCGTGGCACGATCCAGACCTCGCGCATGGCGGTCTATCTTCCCGACGCCGACGTGGTCTGGACCGGCCACACCCACGATCAGTGGATCGTCCCGATCGAGCGATACCGCGTCACGACATCGGACACGCCCTACCTCGACCGGCAGACGCATGTCCGGACTCCAGGGTACAAGGACGAATTCAGCCCGCAGGAGGGCTGGCACACGGAACGCGGGGGAGCTCCAAAGCCACGAGGCGCGCTTTGGCTGAAGGCATGGCTCGACGGCAACGCCATCGTACAGTACGAACTCACCGAAGCGAGGTAACCAATGGCAGCAGGCACATACAACTTCATCATCGAGAAGGGCACCACCTTCACCCGGACCGTGACATGGACCGACTCCGAGGGTGATCCGATCGACCTGACCGGATACACCGCACGCATGCAGGGTCGCGCATCGATGGACTCGACGACCACCCTGTTCAGCCTGACGAGCCCCTCGACCGGTATCTCGATCCCGACTCCGGCCAACGGCGCGCTGATCATCACCCTCACGGATACGCAGACCACCAACCTGCCCTGTGGCGGCGTTCACGATCTCGAGCTCGTCTCGCCGTCCGGAACCGTCACCCGCCTGTTCCAGGGCTCCTTCGACATCTCGAACGAGGTCACCCGTCCATGAGCATCATCATCAGCAACACGGAGAACATCGTCACGATCTCGTCGGACACCAACAATGTCACGGTCGAGGAGTCCGGCATCGTCGCGAGCCCCGCGCAGATCAGCCGGCTCTACGACCCATCGACGGTCGCTCGCCAGTTCACCGACGGACACAACATCGGCGAGTTCTTCTCCCTCGCCGGAGCATCGGGAAACGTTAGCTTCTCGATGGATCCCGGTGGTCTTCCGAGCCCCCTGCTGTTCGACTTCTCTGGATTCGCGGAACGAGCCTACGTCAACATGTCGACAACGGGCTCGTCGACTCCAGGTGCGGCCGGAGCGCAGCTCAGAAGCGCAGGTGGGTCGACGCCCCTTGCCGTCATTCCCGGTGAGTGCGCGTACAAGGTGCAGGCTCGCCTTGGAATGTTCTTCACCAACGGTGCCGCCGTCGATGTTCCGAACCTTCGCGCGGCATTTGGATTCTGGTCTTCCAACGGAGCCTCTCCGACCGACGCGCTCTTCTTCCGAGTCGGCCTGCACCAGTCGACGACCACCGGCGCGACGTGGAGGGCATGCTCGATCGTCTCGAGCGGTGCACTCGTCGAGGTCAATACCGGCATCGCATGCAACCTGCCTGCAACGCTCTCCGTCGAGCTCAACGAGACCGCCACGCAGGTTCTGTTCAAGATCAACGGTTCGATCGTGAGGACGATCACCAATCCCGCGCAGATTCCGACGGGATCGATGCACGCCGGTTGCTACTTCTCCAACCACGCGATCGTGTCGATCACGAACATGTACGTCGACTTCATGATGTTCGACCAGTACGTCAGCCGGTGAAAGGCGGGCCATCATGGCACGGAAGAAGGATGATCAGTCGGACGAACACTATCCGATCTACGCGGCCGAACGGCTTGCTCGGCAGTTCGTCGAGGAGGTCGGCGCCGACGCCGTCGTGATCATCTGGACGACCCAGTCGCGCCGGGCCACCCGGTACTGGCGTCACCAGATCGGAAATGCCATGCTGTGCAACGCGCTCGTCGAGAAGACCGCAGAGCAGCAGGATGAATCCGAGGCCGAGACGGCCGAGGAAGAGGAGGAGGACGAAGAGTGAGCAACACGGCACGTTCATGCTGCTGCGCAGCTGGATGCACGTTCGGAGACTGCCTTTACGGAGCCGAGATCGAGGACGGTTGCTGCCACGCATGCGACACGCTTGCGCTCTGGTGCTACCGTCCGGAATTCTCGATCCAGCAGCATCTTTCGTTTGGCGGAATGATCCCAGGGGCACCGGTCTGCGAGACGTGCTTCACGACCTACACGGGTGATCCCGGCGGTCCCGTGCAGGCGATCTACAAGTTCGAGCGCACGATGTACCGCTGCTCGTTCCCGAACGTCACCGGTCCGATCTCGCTGATCGAGATGCCGCCGGCGTGCCCTCCGTCCTGCGGAGGCACTCCGACGTTCACCGACTGCTGTTCCGACTCGATCCCCGACGGTTCGTGCCAGTGCAATCAGTTCTGGCCTGGAATCGGCGGCATCAACACGAACCGCCGTGCGATCCTCGGCGCGGACGACGCCACCAAGTGGTTCCTCAACACGACCTGCCACAAGCTCGGATTCGCGCTCGGTGGGACCCAGGCCGTCGGCAACCTCTACGACGAGTTCCTCTGCATCGTGTTCTTCGAGCGATGGTGGAAGATCGCCGAGGACTGCGATTCCAACGTCAGGATCTACGTCCCCGGATGCGACCAGACTCCGCCGACATCCGACTGCGGAGGCATTCCGTTCGTCGAGTCGAACCTCGTGCCGAAGTGGTGGATCTACGCATGCTCCGGCGTGCCGCTCTACGACTTCGAGATCGACGACGCGGTCAGGTTCGAGGTGATCACCGCGGACGAGGCGGACGCGATGCGCCTCGACATCACGAACAAGATCACGCCGAACCAGGCCGTGCTCGCGAAGATGGCCGAGGCCGGATACCTACGCGCGGCCGACTGGCGCGCCGAGCAGCGACAGGCGTACATCGACCTGCACGCGCTCTATCCGTCGGCCGGCTACGGCGCCTGCATTCAGGACGTGGACCAGATGCACACCCTGGGGCCATACCGGAAGCGGTGCACCGAGCCCCTGGTCGGAACCGCGGTCCAGCCCCTGCTTCGCAAGAACGAGGTCGCCGGCGAGCTCACGGCGTTGCAGGCCGACTGCTTCAAGAACTACGCGGGCTCGTCGTCAGATCAGGCGGCCTACGACTTCTGGTGCGAGCGTCAGTGGGTGTACTTCCACGGCGTGCCTGGCGGATGGCAGTGGGCCGGCTGGAACGCGCCATCGGATGGCGGATGCGTCGGCCTCGGGCTCACCGAGATCGAGGCGATCCTCCGCGGATGCGGACGCGGCGACACGTCGTGCATCCAGGGCTTCAAGGGCGAGCCTCGGGCTCCGAGCATCTGCACGCCTTGCAGCACCATCAACCCGGCCTTCACGCCATGCAACAACTGCAATGGAGATTGCGAGTCGACGTGCGGATCGGCGCCGATCTCCGCGTGCGCCGACGACACGCTCCCGGTCATCACCAAGTGCAGCAACTTCAACCTGCTTCCGCTCTGCGAGGGCATCAGGTTCATCCACAGCCAGTACGCGATCCGTCACGACTTCACCGGCAATACGATCATCGGATTCACCGACACGACCAGGATGATCTGCCTCGTGTCGGTCAATTCGTTCCTGGTCGGCATCAAGCGCTCGGTCAACTCGTGGTCGGACTCGATCCCGTTCTCGTGCAGGTCCGAGGTGCCGGCGCTCACCACGTTCAAGAACTGGCCGGAGGTGGAGGGCATCCACATCGGCCACTCGACGATCTGCAATCCGCTTTCCGCAGGCGACTTCAGCACATACACGTCGGACGACCTGTGCTGCGGCGGCATCTGCTACAGCGAGCCCTGCTACTACATCGACGGCCTGCGGAACAACTGCCCGCCAGGCGTCGATTGTCCCCCACACACGAGCGCACCGCAGGTCGCATGCATCGGGCAGGCGATCCCGTGCACCGAGCCATAGGAGAGAGAGATGCCTGAATACCACTCGATCGGAAAGAAGTACTCGACCGGAGACACCGGCAAGGACAACACGAACCCGGTCTCGGCCGAGCCCGTGGCGAATCCGAGCATCGCGAACGTGGGCAAGTACCTGAGTGCGGAGGCGAGCCTGCAACTCAACGGCCCCGTCACCGACGAGGTGTTCGAGATGCGCAAGGCGCTGTGTGTCGCGTGCCCGTCGCGCGTCCTCAGCGACAAGCTTCCCGACGAGATCGGATATTGCCGGTCTTGCGGGTGTGGCGTGAGCGAGCGCGCCCGACTGACCGTGAAGCTCACGATGCCGGCGACGAGTTGTCCGATGAACAAGTGGGGACCATCGGAAGGCCGGCACAAGTCCCCGATCGAGCGGGCGAAATCCTGGCTCGCGAAGCGCCTGCTGGGCGCTTGACAAGTATCGAAACCTACTCTACAGTTCCCGTCGAGCCACCGAACCATGGGAACTGCACACCCCTCCCCCGTCCTGCGCGTTCGCGTCTATCGCGAGGTGGCTCCTCCAAGGTTCAGCGCGTAGGACGGGGGATTTTCTTTGAGGCTGGATATGGAAAAAACACAGGTCATCCGCGGCATGGCGGACGGGGCGTACCACGCTATCGACGGAGCGAGCGCGAGTCGCCTGAAGGCGCTGCGCCGTTCCCCCGCGCACATGGTCTCGATGAACTCCGGAGCCCGTTCGCCGGCGCTCGAGTTCGGCACGGCGTTCCACACCGCGATCCTCGAGCCGTTCCGCTTCGATGAGCTCTACTACGCGGCGCCCGAGGGCATCGATCGCCGCACGACCGCGGGCAAGGCGGCGTACCAGATGATGCTCGACACCAACATCGGCAAGACCTGTCTGTCGGCCGCTGACATGGCCGCCATCCGCGGGATGTCGATGGGAGTCGAGTCGCACCCGGCCGCGAACGACATGATCAAGTCTCGCACCGAGACCGAGATCAGCCTCTTCTGGGAGAGCCTCGGGTGCCCGTGCAAGGCGCGCATCGACGCCTACAGCCTCGAGCATCGCGCGATCATCGACCTGAAGTCGACGCAGGACGCATCGCCGGAAGCATTCGCGAGGAGCGTTGCCCAGTTCGGCTACCACATCCAAGCGGCGTGGTACATGTCGGCCATGCGCCTGGCCGGCTTCGATGTCGAGACGATGGTGTTCATCGCGGTCGAGAAGTCCGAGCCGTACGGCACCGCGTGCTACATGCTCGACGATCAGGCGATCGCCGAGGGCGAGCGGGAGATTGCCCGCCTCATGCCCATGTACGCCAATTGCCACGCCACGAAGATCTGGCACGGCTACGACCCCACCATCCAGACGATCCACCTTCCCCGGTGGGCCATCCGTGCAGAGGAGGAATCTCTGTGAGCAACGCCATCGCCATCCGCAAGCTGAACACCGAACAGGTTCAACTCATCTCCCGCACGATCGCGAAGGGGGCGTCCCCGGACGAACTCTCGCTGTTCATCGCCGTCTGCGACAAGACCGGGCTCGACCCGTTCACGCGGCAGATCTACCTCGTTCCGCGCTGGGATTCCCGGCTGCGCTGCGAGATCAGGCAGATCCAAGTGTCGATCGACGGCGCCAGACTCGTCGCGCAGCGCTCCGGCGAGTACGCCGGGCAGGACGGCCCGTACTGGTGCGGCGAGGACGGAGTCTGGCGCGACGTTTGGCTCTCGTCCAAGCCTCCGGTTGCGGCGCGTGTCGGTGTCAGCCGACGCGGTTTCGTCGCTCCCCTCTACGCCGTCGCGCTCTGGAACGAGTACTGCCCTCGCAACAAGGAGGGACACCCGACGGGTCAGTGGCCGAAGATGCCGGCATTGATGCTCGCCAAGTGCGCCGAGATGCTCGCGCTTCGCAAGGGCTTCCCGGCCGAGTTGTCCGGCCTGTACAGTGCAGAGGAGATGGCTCAGGCCGGCGGCGAGCCGCCCGCGCCGGCATTCGCCGCTCTCCCCGCGGCGCAGGAGTTGCCGCAGGGCGACCCGGCGATCGACCAGGCCGAGGAGGAGGCTATCCGCGCCGAGGCCGCAGAGCTCGTCCTGGAGCCCGCCAAGGCAATCGACGTGCTCTCGAAGAGCGAGGTGGCGGCGCTGACTAAGGCGTTGTCGGCCAAGGGGATCCCGGTGAAGGATCTCATCGACGCAATGGTGAAGGCCGGCTTTGATGCGTCGGATAACATGTCGACGTGGAAGAAGGCGTGGAAGGAGAAGATCCGCGTCTGGGTCTCCCGGCAGCCGAGCCGGATCAAGGCCGACGGCGGTCCGGGTCTCGACACCACGGCATGACGAACTTTTTTCCTCCAGGGGCGGCGTGGGGAGAAATCTCCACGCCGCCTTTCAGGACACCCATCGAGACGCCCCCGCCTATACAGATACAGAAGGGCGTCTCAGAACTGGCGTAAAACAAGGCATTTCTGAGCGGGTCATGTAGTCAGGGGACTACACAATGTAGTCGGCAGACTACACATGGAGTCAGGATGGCTCAGAGACGACTGATTCAGATCGATCAATCGACGGGCGAGGTGGTCGACGGCATGATGATGCTGGTCACGCAGCGCTCGAGGAACGGATTTGGGCAGGAGTGGTTCGCGATGTGCATGAGTGCAGCCATGGAGTTCGCCACGAGTGACCTCAGTGCATCCGATCACCGGGTGCTCTGGGCGATGCTCGCGCATCTCAACTTCGAGAACCACATCACCGTGAACCAGAGCGAGGTGGCTCGGAAGCTCGGCATCCACCGGGTCACGGTCAACGGGTCATTGAAGCGCCTCGCCTCGATGGGTATCCTTCTTCCGGACAGCGAGCGCGCCTCGTCCTACCGCCTGAATCCCTGCTACGCATGGAGAGGCAGCGGAAAGAACCATCGAGCCGCCATGCTGAAGCTTGCAACTTGATCTTTTCCCCATGACTCTGTCGCGCTTGTCGCGCGGCAGGGTTTTTCACATGAGCGAACTAGCAACCGTCGAAATCAACCGTCTCGAGCGCCTCGAGGAGACCATCTCCAAGGGCCTTCGGTCGTTCATCGCGGTGGGCACGGCGCTCGCCGAGATCCGCGAGCAGCGGCTCTGGAGGTTCCAGTACGGGAGCTTCGACGAGTACTGCCAAGAGCGGTGGAACTTCTCCGCCTCCCGCGGCCGGCAACTCGTCGCGGCGGTCGAGGCCGTCTCCTCGCTCCCGGAAGGGATGCCGAAGCCACACAACGCAGCCCAGGCATCGGAGCTCTCGAAGGTCGACGACGACATCCGCGCGGATGTCTGGACGATGGCGATCCAAACGGCCAACGAAAGAGGCGACCACTCGCCGACGACGGCCGAGGTCCGCGATGCGGCGCGCGCGCTGACGGCGGACGCCGACCGCAGCAAGGGCGCGGCCGACATGGAACGGATCGCCCCGATGTTCCGCGAGCTTTCGGATTGCCTGCGCAAGGCGTCCGGTCTCGTCGACGAGCTCCACAAGACCAGTGCGAAGCAATGGATCCTCATGGCCGGCAATCTCGCGCACGACATCAGGGCGGCGCGCGAGGCGACGGCCATGGCGAAGCCCGTGTCGGAATGCCATCAATGCGAAGGGAAGGGGTGCAGGACATGCATGCAAACGGGATGGGTTGCGGCGCCTCGAGCCGTCAAGAAGCCCTCAAGATGACCATGCTCGTCATCCTCGGGCGCATCCACAACCATCTCGCCGTGCATCACGGGGTGCCGATGTCGGTGGATGTTCTCGACATCAAGAGATGCGCGGTCATCGGCCTCTCGCGGGATCTGTGCAACGCATCTATCAGCGAGATGTGCGCGCTCACATGCGAGACCCCGGAGTCCGTGATGATGTTCATGAACGCATGGGCGAACGTCGGCGAGAAGACCCGCGGCTACTGGAGGCGGGTCGTCGAGATCCCGTACCACTGAGCAAGGAGCCACCAATGGAACTACGACCGTACCAGCAGTCCGCCGTCGCGGGCATATGCAGCCAGCTACAGAAGAGCCGATCGACCGTCGCCGTCCTCGCGACCGGACTCGGGAAGACCGTGATATTCGCGAAGGCGATCGAACTCGCTCTCCGGAACAGGGAGCGCCGCGCCATCGTGCTCGCCCACCGCGAGGAGCTCATCGTCCAGGCATCGAGGAAGATCCATCAGGTCACCGGGCTCGAGGCCGTCATCGAGATGGCCGACCGTCGCAGCATGGAGGACGGATTCCACCGCCCGCCGGTGATCGTCTCGTCGATCCAGACGCAGAACTCGGGACGCGGCGACTGGCGCCGGATGAAGCGGTTCGACGTTTCGCATCCGTGGTTCGTCGTCGTCGACGAGTGCCACCATGCCGTGAGCAGCTCCTACCGCGGGGTGATCGACCACTACATGTCGCACCCGCAGTCGCGGCTTCTTGGAGTCACTGCGACTCCTGACAGGCTCGACAGCAAGGCGCTCGGGCAGGTGTTCGAGTCGGTGGCCTACCGCTACGACGTTGCCGACGGGATCAGGGATGGATGGCTGTGCCCGATCAAGCAGCGGTTCGTCGAGTGCGACAGCCTGGACTTCTCCCATGTGGCGTCGGTCGCCGGCGACCTCAAGCTGAACGAACTCGAGGAGGCCCTCGAGCGCTCCTTGCAGGAGATGGTGGTGCCGATGGTCAGGGTCGTCGGCGACCGGCGCACGCTGGTGTTCGCGGCGACCGTCAAGCACGCGGAGCGGATCACCGAGATCCTGAACAGGCCGTCGCTCCAGACCGGAGGAGCCGAGATGGTCCACGGTGGAACGGCGCGCGAGTCACGCGCCTCGATCTTCGAGCGGTTCGGCGCCGGCCGGATCCAGTACCTCGTCAACGTCGCCGTCGCCACGGAGGGCTGGGATGACCCGGCGATGGATGGCCGTGGCGTCCAGGTCATCGCGATGATGCGTCCGACCAAGAGCCGCTCCCTCTACTGCCAGATGCTCGGCCGCGGAACCCGCACGCTCCCCGGCGTCGTCGACGGCATCGAGGATGCGCAGGAGCGCCGCGAGGCGATCGCCCTGTCGGCCAAGGATCACGTCCTCGTGCTCGACTTCCTCGGCAACGCCGGCCGCCATCAGCTCGTCTATGCCGGTGACGTGCTCGGCGGCGACATGGATCCCGCCACCGTTCGCCGGTACAACGCTGCGAAGAAGAAGATGGCGGTCGACGGCGAGATCGACGTGCTCGAGATGCTCGACCAGGAGGAGGAGAAGCGAAAGGCCGAGATGGAGGCTCGCCGGCGCGTGCACGTCGTCGGCCGCGCGCGGTTCAGCGTGACGGATGTGGATCCATTCGAGGCGCTCGGCATCACCGCGAAGACGCCGCCGCGTTGGGCGACGAGGATCCCGGCCACCGAGAAGCAGAGGGCGATGCTCTCGAGGAACGGTCTTCGCGTCACTGCTGATCTCGACATGGGCCGGGCCAAGCAGCTGATCGACGCGCTGATGTCCCGATGCACAGACAAGCAGGCGCATCTCATCCGACGCTCCGGCATCGACCCCAGCAGGCTCGATCGCAAGTCTGCTAGCGAAGTGATCGATCTGATCAAGCGCGGAATGACTGAAGACGCGAATCGCATCGCCAGTCGCCTTGACGGCGCCGAACAACCATCGTAACATCGTCGAACAACGGAGCAGCCGATGGCGATCAAGCGCAAGCGAACCCATACGGCGGTCACGGTCGATCGCGAGACGTACGCGCAGATCACGCGGATCGCAGAAGTCTTCTCGGAAAAACTCAAGCGGCCCATCAGCCGCACGGATGTCGTTCGCATGGGGATCACGGCGATCCTCTCCGCGACGAAGATCAGACTCAAGGAGCCACCAAATGAGTAGATCGATCAGGGTGAACACGAACAAGGCAATCAGCGAGAACGATCAGTTCGTCTCTCGCCTCCGCGACCGGATCAGGTCGCTGGACCGCACGACGCATTCGCTCGTGCTCGGACGGCTGCATCAGATCCACGAGTCCTTCAACGAGGAAATCCTCGAGGAAAGCCTCGACCTCGGTCTCGTCGATCCGCTCGACGCACTCTCGAGCCTCATCGGATCGGCCTGCGGCATCGCGCTTCTCAACGAGATTGCGCTCGAGCGCTGGGGCCCGAACGGAACGGAGGCCGATCAATGAACCGACGAGTCCTCACCGACAGGCCGGCCATCGTCACGAAGAAGGCTCCGCCGGAAGTGCGCTGCATCTCGAGGGCGGTTGCACGCATCGCGTCCGACATCGCGTATCGAGATGCGGCACTCGAGGCGTGGGGCGCAAGGGCAATTGAGATTGCCAAGCGGGGTCGCAGCCTTCGCGAACTCGCGAGGGCAACCGGTCTTTCCCCGACCTACCTGTCTCGTGTCTCGACGGGGGAAATACAGATTTCGCCAGGAGCGCTACTCGACCTGCTGAAGCAGATGCCTGGTTGCGAGGAGGCGGAACGATGACTGCGAACCGTCCCCCGGCAGGCCATCCGTGGCGAAGCAAGATCAGGGAGCACGTCGCCGAGTCGTACATCCGCCGGCGCATCGCAGAGCTCGAGGATTCGATCAAGGCATCGCGTCTCGAGATCAAGGCGCTCAAGGGCAAGCTGTCCGATCAGTGCACTGGAGCGAAGTCATGATGAGCGATATCCCATTCTCGCTCATCATGGTCATCGGGTTCATCGGGTTCTGCCTGTTCGCCGCCGGCTACATCGTCGGAGTTGCCAGCGTCATCGAGGAGGAGGCACGCGATGAGCGATGACATCGTGACGCGGTTGCGCAACTGGGCTCCATGCTGGGCCCTCCATGACCAGATCTCCATCGACTTGAATCAAGGCGCCGACGAGATCGAGCGGCTGCGCGCCGAGCGCGACGAGGCGCGACGAGAGGTTTGTAACTTGCGTCCGAGCGTTTGTCTCGGTGCTCAAACTGCCGTCGAATTTGCGAACCATCGCGGATGGGACTGCTTCAAGGAGAGGGATGATGCCCGACCCTGACGACATCGTGTATCTGCGAGCCCGCATCGCGTCGGAGGAGTTCGACCTCGCCGGCAGGAAGTGCAGGGTGATCGAGCCGATCACGAAGTCGGGGAAGGTCGTCGATTCGCCCTGGGTCTTCAACGTGCCATCGGAATGGCTGATCCCCATCGACGAGATGAGGAGGGTACTGAAGGGATGAGAAAGCAGCCCTGCAACAAGGAGCAAGGTCGTCTCCGCAAGCCGGCGTTCAGCCGCTACATCCGGATCGGCCTCATGTCGGTGATGAACCGCGTCACTCCGCAGCACGACCTCGAGTATCGCGCCATCATGTGGGCTCGCGAGTACTGTGAGTACGCGGAGAAGATCAAGGCATACCGCCTCAGGAGGAAGAAGACGTGAATCAGATGCAGCTCAACTGCACCTCGGACGTGGCATTCCACGTCCATCCTTTCGGATCGAAGAAGGAGAACCCTGGATCCGTCCGAGGGCGAATGACGTTCGAGTTCCCGGATGCCGGACAGGTCGTTCATCCGACCATCGTCGTCGAGGCGATGAAGCCGAACGGCGACTGGTCCGTTGTCCTGGAGATCGACGTTCTGAAGTCGGAGCTCCTGATGGCGCTCGACATCTGCAAGCGACTGGAGGAGTCATGAGCACCAGGCTCCGCGCCGCCATTGCGGAATCTTTTGGAGACGACACGATCCTGTTCGATGAATGCGATGCCGCGATCATCGGCGTGTCGAGCGGCTGCAACTCGACCGGTCAGGTCATCTACGACTACGACAAGCTCGTCAAGGTCTTCGAGAAGAAGGGCCTGTCGCACGAGGAATCCGTGGAGTGGGTCGAATACAACGTCGCCGGCGCAGGGATCAAGAACGGTCCCATCGTCATGCACTCGAGGAAGGCGCTGATCCAGTGAGCAGGTTCACGCTGACCGACACCAGGACGGGTGAGATCGTGTTCGACGGCCGATCCGTCCTGCGCTCGAACCGGTGCCCGATCTGCGATCACGACACATGGTGCCTCGTCGACAACGAGCGGATGCTCGCGATCTGTCCCAGGACGGAGGCTCCGAGGAAGATCGGAGACGCCGGCTGGATGCACTCCTTCGGAGGCGAGATGCCCGCGAAGGGCGCCGGATTCGCCCGCCCACCCGAGAGGCTCGAGCCGCTCGCCAACGCCGAGCAGTTGCAGGCGAAGTTCCTGCGCCAGGGAGCGGATCGACTCAGCATGCTGGCCTTCGAGCTGGGATTGTCCCTCGAGAGCCTCGAGCGGCTCGAGGTCGGCTGGAACGGCATGTGGACGTTCCCGATGCGAAGTGCTCGCGATGAGATCGTCGGGTTCCGCACGCGGACGACCGATGGACGCAAGTTTGCGATCAAGGGGAGCCGTGCCGGCCTGTTCGTTCCACGGGGGTCCTCGAGGCGCGGTGAGGTGTGGATCGTCGAGGGGCCGACCGACACGGCCGCGATGGTCGACATGGGGTTCAACGTCATCGGCAGGCCGTCGTGCCGTGGGTCCGAACAGGAGATCGCCAGATGGACGAGCGGGATGGACGTGGTGGTCGTGGCGGATCGGGACGCGGTCGGAATCGCCGGCGCCGAGAGCCTGATCCGGACTCTTCGTGGGTCGGCCCGGCAAGTCGCGATGGTGCTGCCCCCCAACCAGATGAAGGACGCGAGGGAGTTCCTGAACCACGGTGGATCGAGCGACGAGTGGAGGGAACTGCTTGGAGATTCAAGAAAGCCGAGGAGTACGAATGGCCGGACACCGTAAAGCTGACGGGGATGGAGGGTCCGAGGGACCTCGAGGTGCTGTACCACCTGGCGACCGTCGGCGAGATCGACGACACGGCGGCAAGGCGGAAGTTCGGCAAGTCGATCCGTCCCGCGATCCACGTCATGATCCACCTGGGTCACCCAATACGGATGGAGCGATCCGTGAGGGCGCCGCACCATTGGAGATACCAGTGGATCCCTCTCGTGCCGTGAACCTCTTCATGCCGGAGACGAACGGCGATCTCGGGATCTACAAGCGGATGATCAGGCGCGGCGCCATCCGGCCGTTCGAGATGCCCGACGGCATCGAGCGACTGGCCGACCGGGTGATGGAGATGATGCACATGGCGCAGGAGTCAGGACGACTCCGTGACGCGATGAAGGCGGCGGAGATCCTCCGGATGCTCGCCGCCGACAACCGCGAGATCGCGCTCCAGCTCGACAAGATCGACCGCCTCGACGCCGGCAAGCCGACGCAGATCAGCGGCCAGGTGTCGACCGAGGCGCAGGATCGAATCAAGAGGATCGTGTCCACGCAGAGGAGCATGGCGAATACGGAGGGGAAGCATGCAGGCTCTGAAGATGGTTCGGGCGCTGCTCGAGGCGCAAGCTTCGGTCGACTCGGGGAGGCCGCTGAGGCCGTTGGTGGTGTCGCACCTGCTCGAGGAGATCATGAGGCTCCGCAAGATCGTGGCGTCGAACGAGCGCCGGGCGAGCCGGGAGCTGGATCGCAATGAACGAATGGACATTCATCGCCAGGGCGATCCCGAAGGGTCAGCCTCGAGTGAGGGCGACGGCGTTCGGGAAGGGTAGGGTGAGGATGTGGACGCCCTCGAGCGCCGACCAGTTCAAGTCGGCTGTGGCGCTTGCCGCTCGAGAAGCCCTGCCGGCCGACATCACCCCCATCCGCCACGGCTGGACGCTCGCGTGCGTCTTCTACCTGCCCCGGCCGCAGAGGCTCATGGGGCGCAAGGGCGGCGCCCGGGAGCGCGTGCCGCACATCGGGCGCCCTGACATCGACAACCTGCTGAAGGCCGCGTGCGATGCCCTGGTGGACTCGGGAATCGTCCACGACGACGCCCAGCTCTACTGGGTCACCGCCGCGAAGTACTACGCCGAGTCGGGCGGAGAGCCCCGCGCGGAGTTCCACCTGTCTGCGAATACGGATACTGAGGTACAGAATGGCTAGGTTCACCGAACAACTCCGTCAGATTCTCCATCGGTTCAACCGAACGGATGGACTTGATGTCACCCTGACGCAGATCGCGGAGGAGATCGGCCGGAACCGCGCGACGGTGCACAGTCACCTGTCTCGCCTGTGCGAGCTCGGCTACCTCACCCGCGTTGACTACGGTCGATACCTGATCACGCCGGAAGGGCGCGAGGTTCTGACCCTGCGGCCGAAGTCAGCGCGCGCGTTCGTGAAGTGCCCCGACTGCGGGCGCAAGATCACGCTCTGAGATGATTCGGCGCACGGTCATCGGCGCCAGCCGGGAGGCGCCCCGGCCGCGGAATCCCTCCTTGGCGAGCGCCTCGGCGATCCTGCGGAACCCGAGCCCCTCGTCCCGCAACTGGATCGCGCGCCGGATGGCCTCCTGCTCGCCGTCGTCCGGCGCGAGCGTCTTGCGCTGCACGCCGTCGATCACGGTCACGCAGACCACGCGGAAGCCGTACGGCACGCTGCCTCCCGTCTTCTCGGAGCGCGCGCGCTTGGCCGCGAGGGCGGCCTTCGTACGGGCGCGGATCATGTCGCGCTCGTACTGCGCGAACAGATCGACGATGCCGCGCATGACGCGCGCCATCGGCTCGTCGGAGTCCGTGCCCTCACCGGCGACCGAGACGAGCCGAGCGCCGTGCCGGTTGACCTCAAGATCGACCCATCCAGCGACCATGTAGTCGCGGGCGATCCGGTCGCGCTTGGCGACGACGAGGCAGTCCCCCTTGCGGAGAGCCTCGAGCGCCGCGACGAGCCCGGGGCGCTCGGCCACCGGGGTCGATCCACTGACGCCCTCGTCGGCGAATACGGAGAGGGCGTCGGCGCCGAGCGCCTTCGCCTTCGCCTCGCAGGCCGCGAGTTGGGCTGCCATGCCGAGCCCGCTCGCGGCCTGCTCCTCGGTCGATACGCGCAAGTACACGATGGCCTTCATGACTGCTCCTTCGGGATGACGTTGCCAAGCAGATCGACCCGGTCGATCGAACGGATCACCGGGTACTTGATCTGCTCGGCGATCCACTCGGAGATCCCCTCGTCGGACGACGGGGCGATCCCGATGTTGACATGGCCGTCCTCGTCCTCGTAGGCGGCGTAGATCTCGCCGCCGATGCTGTCCACGACCTTCGGCGTCCGGGCGATGGCCTCGGCCGTCGCGACCTTGCCGTTCGGCAGCCGGAACCGCACGCGCGGGTCGGTCGTGATCATGCACATCCGCATCGTCATGCCGCGGCATTCACGCATCGGACGCCTCCTCCAGAATGTCGAGGATCGCGAGCCAGAGGCCGACGCCAACGCCGGAATTCCGGCCGCGCTTCCACTGCATGATGACCGCCTCGGAGGCGAGCCCGCGCTCTTGGCACTCGCGCGCGAGCCAGTGCCATGGCCGATCCAGTTCTGCAAGTTTGCCAGTGATGATGGCGTGCGCGCGTTCCTTGTAGCGCGCCAACTCGGTGCGTTGGGAGGGCTTGGTACGGGGCTTTCGGGTCGTCTTCAATTGATGCTCCTGCAAATGGCGGTCTTGGGGATGTTGGTGATGATGCGAATACGGGGCGGCAAGAATGCCGCCCCGATGATCGCGATGATGATGATGGCTCGGGTCACGAAATGCACCCCATTTCAAGTCGAACGGTTGTTGTAGATCGGGAGCCTCTCCGAAATCGGCGTGCGGTCGAACTCGACGGCAAGCCGGTTCATCAGGATCCTGTACGCGCCGCGGAACGAATTCCCGATGGCGCTACGGTTGCACATACCATTGGCGATTGCCCGGTCGTGCAGCCAGTTCTGCATCGTCCAAAGCGTGCGTGCGGTGCGGCGCTTCACTTGGCACCCCCGATCTTCCGGCTCGCGGCCTCGACGGCGTCGTGCAGGGCGCTCAGGATGCGCTCGTCGGCGCGCCAAGACTCGCAAACCTCGGCGTCGTCCTCGTCGGCGCGCGCGAAGTGGTCGGCGTTGTCGCAAGCGCTGGAGAGCGCGGAGAGGAGATCATCGATCTCCGAAACGGACAGGGTGAGAGTGTAGGTCTTCGGGATCATGGGTTACTCCTTGCTGAAAGTGCCTTCGGAAATGACCTGCTTGATCATCAGGAACAGGCCGTGCACGGAATCCTCGCACTGCCCGACGAAGTGGCGGTGCCATGCGCCGATCCAGTCGCGGCAGGTCTGCTCAAGGTCGACGGATCCGTCCTCCCGGCGAGCCGCGGCGATGTTCAGTTCCCCGCCGACGGCGCCGATGCAGACCGACTCTCCGTCCTCCCGGAGCATGATCAGGTCGACGGATTCGACGCAGAACAGGTCGCCGCCGCGATTGGCGGTCATCACGAACACGGCGGAGAAGTCGTCGCCATGGCCGCATTCAAGGGCTCTACGAGTGAAGGTGGGCTGCGCGTCAGTCGCCGGCTTCGACGGGCTGGAGATCCCTTCGGCAACGTCGACAACGTCCTCAAGGTGGGCATTGTCGAAACCGCGCGAGTGAATGTCTCGGACGATCTCATCGGCCTCCTCGCTCGGGTCGAAGTCCGAATCGACGGTGAAGGGGACGTGGATGATTGCGATGTGCTTTCCCATTGTGTGGCTCCAATACGGTTCGTTTCGGTCAGGGCGACGGTCGCCCGCAGCCCCCCCGGACGGCGCCGGGAGGGTTGGCGGAGGATCGGCGGTCAGCGGGGCGCGTACGGCGTCAGGGTCTCGGGCGTCACGAACCAGTCGGCGTGCCCTTCCACGGGCTTCGCGTGATCGTGCACCAGTGCAACGCCGGTGAGCCCGCGTGCGTCAATCGCGGATGAATCCACGATCTCGACAATGCGCCATCGGTGCCGAAGCGACCGGCGCGCGATCACCGGCCACTGGTTCGACCAGTCGAGATCGCCGGCGGCGTACGCGCGGAACTGGCCGACGGTGAGCCCGATGCACTCGGCCGGGCTTCGCGGGATCCAAGAGCGACTCACTGCGCACCCCCGATCGCGTCCGCGATGCAGCCGATCAGGCAGCACATAGGATCGCCATCGACTTCGAAGTAGGCGACCAGTGCGCCGCCCTCCTCCTCGGCAATGTGCGGTTCAAGGAAGTCGTCGGCCGCGGTGAAGTACTCGCGGTCGATCTGATCCGTCGCCAACCGAAAGAGGTGCTCACTCACCTTAGCCCCTGCGGAATCCCAAGCCTCGCGCGTGACAACGCAGAAGTGCGAGGGAATCGCT
>Ga0181343_1000261_pt1 | contig 25203 bp, 37 predicted proteins | sample Su13VDMLBSD_FD_130110 | JGI IMG/M metagenome (GOLD analysis project Ga0181343, IMG submission 130110) | Freshwater viral communities from Lake Michigan, USA - Su13.VD.MLB.S.D | ecosystem: Environmental > Aquatic > Freshwater > Lake | place: USA: Michigan | collected 2013-07-15
AGAAGATTTAGACAAGCCTATCAACTGGAAGAAGTTGAAGTCTGTTGATGAGTTGTTTATTTTAGACCGATGGGACATCTATCCAGACACAACCAACACCGCAGACCTCCAACAAATCGACAAGTATATTTTGGTTCGTGGACAAATTGACAAGAAGATGTCAACTCATATCCATAGCGATCGCGTCCTGTGGTTTAGTGGTGATGAGAATACTGTTTGGACAAGGATGATCAACAATGGCTGTGACTCTTCTAAGTTTGTTGCTGTTCTCGAAGCTTGGCAAGCCTACAAAACAGGGCTACAGGGCATTGCTAGGATGATCGTCGATGCTTCGCAACGCAAACACGGTATCAAAGGCTTATTAGATAACCTAGACAAGAACGGCGAAGAGTATGAGAAGTTTGTCCAAAAACGGTTACAAATCAACGACCTCTCAAACAGTATTTGGCAGACCTCTGTTTATGACCTTGACGAAGAAGATATATCGTTTTTGGAGCGATCGGCGTTTGGTGGGGTAAAGGACGCGATCGAAACCTTGAAGTCTGAGTTTGTTGCCAATACAGACCTCACCTCATCACAGATATTTGGTGATTTTGTTGGCGGTATTTTGACGGCTGGCAGTGAAACAGAACGCGATCAGGTTAACTTGGCTGTCTCAAATAAGCAAGCTGATATGACACCGTTAGTCATTGCCTTGTTAGAGATGATTTTGCGTTCTAAGGAGTTCGGGAATATTGATCCGTTAGAGGTGCAGTTGCGTTGGAAGTGGAACAGCTACTTACAACCATCACCAACCGAACAATCAGAGCTAGAACTTAATCGCTTATCTGCTGCTGCGACTGCTAACCAGATTAATCCTAACGTTGCTGGGGCGATGCTGCTTAGCTACTACAGAGGGACTCAGTTTAATCCTGTGGTTAATTTGCCGCCTGAGTTGATTAAGGCTTTGGAAGATGGGATTAAAGAGGCGGCTAAGCCTCAGCCTGCGCCTGAAGACCAGCCTTTGCCTGAGATGGAGGAGCCTGAAGAGTAGCGGTTATTTAAACAATAAAAAAATAGTTTTAGAAAATATTTGACACAAATTAAGTAATAGTGTTATTGTTGTTTTAGTTAATCAATCGCCACTAAAAAAATGAAAATGTTCCCTAGAGATAATACGATTTGTGGGTATCCTATCCCCGAAAGAAAGCAAGACACATCGGCATGGGTCTCTCTTGCTCCCGATCCTAGCGACATTCATTGGAGTGAAGGTATCGATATTATTGATACTCTTCCCAAATTGACTGCTCAAGATGTTATACAGGACTACTGGGCAGTGCAAAATACTAGCGCGAGTATGCATGGTTCACGTTCTAGAACTTGTGGTATAGCATCACCAGCCGTTACCCATGCGATCGCTGAACGTGAGATCAAACTCAATCGAGTTACACGCAAGAAAGGTCAATATCTTTGTGGATGGAAATCTCAAGCAAGATGGGGATGCGATCGCGTAACTAGCCTTGAGCCTGTTAATTGCCCTCAGTGTGCTAAAGCAGTAGCAGCACTCAATCTAAAACCTAGTATTCGTATTAAGGAAGGGTTTTGGGACTAATAGAACACTGCAACCAACCCATGAGAAAACATGGACGACCTAACGGGATACAGCGCTGGAAATGCAGAGTTTGTAATCATACGCAACTCGACAGCGATCGCCCCGTTGGTCGCCCTTGTGAAGGTGATGAACCGTTAACACAAATTGAAAAGAATCAGCGCTATAGAGATGCTAATCGTGATGCTTATCGGGCGGCGCAGAAAGTTAGGAGGGATAGGAAAAAGAATGAAAAATTGGCAGATTAAATTATATTTAAAGTGGTCAGATTTTAGACAAGCGATGTCTTACCCTTACACTATGTTCCTACTTTGGAGAATGGTAGTAAGAAACGATCCTTACTTAGAAACAATAAAAGAATCTAGAGAGTATTTCTGGGATTCACTGAGTTTTAACGATAAATTTTAAACAACAAAAAAGCATCTCGTAGTTAAGATGCTTTTTTGTTGTTTAAGCCTCCTCAAACTTCTCTTTAAACAATCCTAATGGTCTAACCCAAAAATCATTCTTACTACCATCGGAATAAACAACAAGCAACTCTTCTGGATTCTCTGAGTGTTTGGCAATCACCCAAACATAATATATTTTGCCTGTTTTGATATTGCGGTAATGGTGATGTTGAAAAACTTGATTTAACATTTTAAATCCCTCTTCAACTGAAATCTGTACGCTTCAAAGCCTGTAAAGTTTGCTCGTTTTTCACTCTTGCCTAAAGCCATAGCTACATGCTCAAATGGAGAAAGGTGTGCTGGTTTTGAAGACAATAAGCGATCGTGTAGCTTAATGTCATTGACTATGCTAATCCCCTCGCTATCATGTTGTTTATAAGAAACCCTAGCGCACCGTGCCACAGCCGCTTTTATTGCGTCAGCTTGTGATAATTGGTAATCAATCTCATCGGCATAAAAAGGGATATGCCACTCTCCTGCTATGAGTTCGTGCGGGTCGCTCGCATCATAAGCCGCTTTCATCGCGTTAGCCAGTGCTTGAATTTCGGGCTGAGCGTCGGGGTGGCAACGCTGATCAAAGAAGTTTTGATATTCAGTACCAGAGCAAATTACAGTAATAGTTGAGAATGGCTCTAGCAAACGATTAACGACTTGTTTATGAATACCGATTTCAACTAATCGCTTTGCGTGTTTAATTGCGTCTTGACGAGCTTCTCCCCATATCTCGCTCGCTTTGCCAATATCGGTAATTTCTTCACGCGCACTCATACCTTTTTGATTTTTACCCCAGTGCAGTGGGTAGACTTCTTGGCTCTCGACAAGTTTGATCATTTTCTCAACGGGAATAGCGCGACTGCTGCTGCTATTTTTGCTGAGCATTCGATGGGTCATGAATTCTGAATGAATCATGCGATGGTAAGTCAGTACAAATGTAGTTAAGCGATCGCCTGTTAAGTTAACGCTATCAGCGATGATGGCGGCTTGGGGTTGAAATGTCATATTAATTGTGTTTTCTAAATGTAATGAAATCTTATATATTCAAAGCCCAATCAATAATCTCAGTGTGATTAAAAGCTAAAGGGGTATTCCTCCATGAGTCGTCAAAAGCCGAAACTTTTAACCACAGAGAATCAATCGTTTCAGACCCATCAGGCTTTAGTTCTGGCAATTTGTCTACAGCGCAATGAATGATAAATCTTAAAGATACAGTTTCATTTTCTGATGGATTAGGGGTACTCATTACTGCATCGGGCTGCGGATTCACTCCAAAGCAATAATCAGATAGTTTAATTCCTAATTCTTCAAGCACTTCCCTCTCGACTGCTTCAGACGCGGACTCACCCCAATCAAGGAATCCGCAAGGGATACCCCAGAAATCAGGATAAAGATTCATTTTTGGAGATCGCTTACCTAGAGGAACATAAATCAATCCATCGCAATGAAACAGAGGGATTGCTACTACTGCAATACTGCGAGAAATCCAGTACTTCTTGCCGTCTATGGCTTCGATTTGAAAATTTGGTGTTGACACAATTAATCTTCCTGTAACGCTAAAAACAATTTACACAATGCGATCGCTTCTGTCTCAGCTTTGAACTCACGATCATTAATATCGCTTGCTCTTGCACAGCCATGAGTGGGCATCCAAGCAACCTGATAATACAAATTTCTTTCTTTGAATAAAGCGGCGATCGCGTTTAGATCAGTTGGTTTGTTTGGATCATGGTCAATTACTAATATTGTATTTATCTAAAAGTTCAATCAATCGAAGTGAGATAGTAGAGTGCGCTCGTTGCATCCCTTCCATCTTCTCCTTAGACAAATGGTTAGGTGGTTCCATCAAAATTCTTTCATGCAGTAGTTTGCTAGCTTGTAAATTTAGCATTTCAGCTATATCTGCGCGAATAGAATCTAAGTGGCTATTATTGCCTTTGGCTTTGTAGGACATTATCTATCCCTCGCTCCCACAAAATCAGTCACAAATTTTACTCTCTCACCTAAGTCAGTAAGAGATCTCGGCAAACGACTACCAGCTTGCATCGTATCGGTATCGTGAAAGAATCCAACACAAAGCCTATGTATATGCTCTATATACCCACGACTAAGTGAAGCCTTCCCCTTTGCCGCAGTAATCGGAATCGCAGGAGGGACTAGGAACAGATAGTTAAAATACTTCTCGGTCGCACTCTTGCAAAGCAGTAAGTAGCCCTCTAACTCCTGCTCTGTTTGCTCGTCCAAAGTATGCCCCTGAACATCGGCGTATAAGTAAGCCATCATGTCGATCGGAGTGCGATCGCAGATAAACGGCTGATCCATCTCAAACCAGATCTCAACAGCATGTTTTAGGATTTGCTGTTGTATCCACAACCTAGTCCTAAAATCCATAGGCTTAGCTGGATCAAGGTTGTTCTTTGCGAATATAGCGCTAGTGCCGATCTCCACAAATGGCATTTTTAGCGCCTTAGCTACGGCTTTAGCAAGCGTTGTTTTGCCAGTGCGGTGTGCGCCGCAGATGCCGATGTTATTGATAGCCATTATCTTTCCGCGCTACCTTGTTGTCTTCTTCACTCAACTCGACAATATTGTCAGGATTAATCTCTAGCAACCCAAGCAACGCACCCCGCAAAATCTCAAGGCGATCACTGTCAGGAACAGTAAGACCGTTCACATACTTAATCCGTTCTTCAATCGCATCCACAAACTTGCGGTATTCGGTCGTGGGCAACGAATAGTAATTGTTAATTGTTGACGGCGGTAGAGGCTCGGACATGGATTTAATCTCCTAATTCTCTAAGAATTTGCTTCACGATCGCCACTTTCTCATCGTTAGTCGAGGGCATTGATTCTAAATCGTTACGAGTGCGGAAAAGAGTTCTGATCGCACCGTCGATTAGGTCTTGCCATTGGATTTGTTGTGTCATCCCTTACTCTCCCGAACTCCATTATCGTTGTTGTATCGACCGCGCTGGTCATAGGCTTTGATTGGCTGAGCATTGGTTTTAGTAAATATAATCTGTCCAATCCGCAAGCCCTTGTAAATAGGTATTGGGTTAGGATTAGCATTAAACAATTCCATCGTGAGCTTGCTGCTATGCCAAGCAGGATCGATAAACCCCGCGCTTAGATGTTCGTATCCTTCCCTGCCTCTCGACGATTTGAGTGCGAATTGAGCCGAAACATTGCGAGGGATATGGAAAAAGTTGTCAGTTTCAGTAAGTAGAAAATCGCCTAGCTTTAATTTGAGATTTTCAACTTCCCTTAAATCAATATCTTGCCAAGGCAAATATTCATGCCTTGGCACATTTACCCATCCCACATATTCGCAACCACAATCATCAACTAAATTCTTCTTGACAAGCTCATAACGCATTTTATCGACAGATAAAAGCTTTGCCTTGTCGCCTATCACTACATCATAACTAGCTGCATTAACCTGATCTGGATTATAAGGGTAGATCATTGGATGCTTAGAACTAGGTACAAAGTATTTGTAGGCGATCGCCTTTAAATTCCACCATTGCGGAACGTAAGAGCGATCGCCACACCTGTGTTGGATCTCCCAATCAACTAGCGTTGTCATACTATTTCTTGCTGTCGTATTGTTTGTTGATAACCTTGAACGAGAAGCCATTACCAGCAATAACAACACCTTCAAAGGATAATCCGTTAACCTGAGTTAGTTCCTCATCATATTTCTTGATCAACTCATAAGTCAGGGGTACAGATTTCTCAATCACAGGGACTAAGGGCAAGTCCAACTCAGCGCAAACATTAGCCACTGAATGCTGCTCACTAGGACTAGTATAACGATGCTCATTAATTAGATAAACAGAGAAAAAGAATACCCCGTTATTTAATTTGCTGTGAGGATTGTTGTTAGAAACTTGAATGCCTTTACCGTAACTCTCACCACGTAAAGCAATGTTTACTTGATGTTTCTCACAGTAACTAGACAGCTTTTCTTCAAGGCTATAGCGTTTTACATGAGCAGTGTAATTGTTGTGGCATTCAATCCTGTATTCCAAGGAACGACCGCAAACACCAAAATAGCCATCCTTATACAAGGCTGTAAAGCTTTGTCCATCAATCTTAAGAGTAACGTCAACTAATCGACCCAATAGAGAGTTAATATCAACGTTTTGCCATCTCTCTTCGTCAGTTTTAGGGATCGAATAAGGTATAGAACCTTTAGCATTTAGCTCTGTTGGCTGCGGTGCTTCGTACTTGGTTATACCGATGAGATTCTCAACGTCTTGCCCTTCATATATATCGTTAAGGGGGAGCGAGAAAGGAATGATATCTAAAGACTCAATAATCCCATACGACCAAACACCTCTAAGCTTAGCTGCTTTGACGCGATTCTTGGAGATTTTTTTGTAGAACTCTGCCCAATCCTGATCAGGTAAAACCGTGTCAGGCTGAATTAATACAACCAAATCGCCTTCAGAGTATTTGTCTTTGGGGATAACGCATGTATAACCTAAGACGTGCGCCAATTCTAATCGATCCGCGTTAGGGTGAGGCTCGATACTTTTGATACGTTCAATCGAAGCGAGTTTACTCATCTCCACCTCTAACCATCCCCTTAAAGTTCTTCCCAGCCGAAAAAACAGGAACACTCGTAGCAGGGATCTCTAATCTTTCGCCTGTCTTAGGGTTATGCCCTTCTCTTGCTTTGCGCTCACGCTTCTCAAAAGCGCCAAAGCCAACAATAACGACCTTTTCGCCGCTTGCAACGGTGTCTTGAATGGTGTCAAAAAGATTGCTTACAACCGTGGTGATATCGCTTTTCTTGATGGAACGATCAGTATTTTCGTAGATTGCATCTACTAATTCGCCTTTATTCATGGTTTTGGTGATTGAAATACTTCTCAATCTTACCACAAAGTAGACGGTGTAAAGATCTTAATCTTCTCTTTTGTCTGCTAACTTTTCTAAAAACTTTGATTGACATCCTGACTGCTTTAACATCTTTGCAAGCCTATTTTGGGCGTTGACTTCTTCTACTTCGTTGATGGGCATTGGCGCGGGTTTGGGTTTCTTCTTTGGCATATAATTGAGATAAATTAGGGCGATGAAAATGCAGCAGGGCTTGGAGCTATACGACCCAAAGCATCAATACCGAGCAGACAAAGCGCAACGTAAACAAGATTTCGATAATTGCTGTGCATATTGCGGAATAAAGCCCGTTTTTCTGACCATTGATCACGTTGTACCCAGATCACAAGGGGGAACGAATGAGTCGAATAATCTATTACCAGCATGTAAGAATTGCAATGAAAGCAAGGGATCAAGATCCCTTGCTAACTGGTACACACCTAGGAATAGACGCTACACGGTGGAGAGATGGGAGAAGATTGTAAGCGTGATTGGGAACGAATAAATTAATTCACCCAAGGCTTAACAATCTTTGCCCAATTTTGTTTAGTGAACCCCACCGCTTCCTCAAAAGAATCAAAAGCAGTCTTAGCTCTAAACTTATCTGTTTTGTGTGACATCTCTTGCACCCATTTATTCTTTTTAGTCAGGACATACCGACCGCAAGAGATAACCCAATAGACCCTCTCTAAACATCGACCAATATCTTGCTTTACATTGGTTTGGATTACTGCTCTGACTTCAAGAAAATCATGTCGAGCAATGCTTAGAGGAATGATTAAGCTTGGGTAGGCAGTGAAGCCTAGATCGGTGAAGTCGATGTTCATTAAACCGCCTCCACACTAAACTTACCTACAGCCCTGTCAATTACATCCTCTCTAAGCGGCGTTGCTTCCCCTTCTGAAGTCCATCCCGCAACTTCGCACCTATACCAAATTTGAATATCATTGATTTCAATACCGCCGATATAAGCGCTTAATATGCGGCTTTGCTCTGGGCAACAAAACTCAAAACCGTCGGGATACTTACGAAAAAGTTCTGCAAGCTCTTTTAGCTCTAGTTCTTTTTGGTCATTGAGTTTATCAATTAGTTCTTTGACAGCACTGGTTAGGTCGTTCATAAAATCACTTCCACCTCAAACCCCATAGCCGCCTGCTTAGCTTCATCAATAGCGCTGCTAAGTTCACACTTAACACCCTCACAGGCTTTGACTTCAGGGCTATACTCTTTGCCATTGTCATACAGCGCCAAAGCCTCGTCAAAGTCAGCGATTTGTTGACGTTCTTTAACTTCACTGGCTAGCTTCTCGTAAGTAGCTTTGTCAATCGCCTCAAATGGTAAACGAGGGAATGTCTGATTTTCATCAAACCGAGCCAATAGCGCCGCCGAGATATAGCCTGTGTCATTCTGGATTGACTCGTAAATGGCATTGGCTAATGGTTCAATTTCGGACTCTCTTAGAGAGATCGTCGCGCTGGTGTTATGAGTAGTGTAATGCTGTTGAACTTGCATATAAAAATCGAACTGTGCCAGCGCTGAAAAATTAAAGTCAATGCCATCCGCAACATCAGCCCAAGGCATAGCATAGGGAATCTCGATCAACCATTCAGTGCATCGAGGATCGTGAGGATCAGTGAGTAGATTACCGTTTTCGTCTTTGTCGGTTTGGGCTGGGACAACGCTATAACCAAGGGCGATCGCTGCTAGGGCTACGGGGTCGTTTACAGCCTTGGTAACTCTGCGAATGAAGTAAGGAGCGTAGCTTGGATGCCAGCCTGCGGATGCGCCTGTGAGTAGGGATTTTGTATTGTGCGACTTAATGCTGCCTTGCCAATACCACGAATCATCATCGTCAACGCCTGATACAGCAAAGTCATAACTGTAGTCAGGAATAGATTCAAATTCAATGCTAGCAATTTGATAGGGATAGAAAGCAAATTGACGTTTTGGAGTAGCCAAAGGTCGTAATTGACACTTGCGGCTATGAATGTTGAGATAGGCTAAAGAGTCAGCATTGGAGAGCATTCTACTTAAACATAGTCCCCACATATTCTTTTGCCCTTGGAGATTTTGACCATGAACATTGTGGAAGACACTAAAGCTCAATCCAACTGCTTCTCCGACCTGTTGGAGGTTGCGAACAAACGACTCACTAGCAGAATCAATTGATAGAGAACCCTTTTCGCGAACACAACCATCAGTGTCGATTAACCCGCAGAAAAACGCCAAAATTGTTTCACGGGATGACTTGCGGATTGCAAGGGGAATACGATCTAGTTCCTTGCTGCTAGTTTTTTGGAGTTGATTCAAGCATAACCAATCAAACAACTGCTTAGAACCGAAACATAGCTCAGCCTTATTTTCACTGCGGGAATCAAAGCTAATTCTGCCTTCTAATCCAAATTGCCTTTTACCAATTTCTTGGAGACTTTGAGCAAAACCCATATCTTGCGTATTAAAAGCGATTCTGACACGACCTTGATCTCGTCCCATCGATCCATTGCCAAAAATACAGCCCAAGAAATACGCTAACTCTGGATTCAGCATTGTAGGTGTCGCGATAGTAGCACTAAGTAAGCCAATGCTATGACCTACGGTTTGTTGCCGATATTCACGAGTGTAGTGATCAGGGTTTACGCCTAGAAGTAAAGCGTCTTCATTGTGGCGATATTCGCCCAAAGAATAATCAATCCTCATCCCTGTTTGCATTTGATCGGCGCGAACCCATTCCCCTGCAATAGATAAGCGATGGTTAGGGGTCATACGCAAAATACGCCCATTATTAAGAGTGACTTTAACTAAATTCAATGGCTGATTAGCGATTGCTGTATTAGTAGGAATACCATTCCGAACACTCAAATCCAAGCCAACAGTTTCGCCACTACCTTCTGCCACAATTTCATCAGCATAGAGCAACCCTTGATCAAAAATGCGTAATGCAGTGCGATCAAGGCATCCCGCAGGCTGAGTTGTCGTGCAACGATTTGGCAGTCTTAAACCGTGTCGAGCGCAGTATTCTTTTGCGGTGGTTTCGACTACTTCGCGCCAACGCTTTAAATAATCAGCTTCAATCCATTTAAACCAATCAGACAAATATTCAAAACTGCCGTACTGATTTAAGGCTTCAAGTTCGCCTAGCTTCTCCTCAAGATTAGTCCATTGAGACGGTCTACCCGCCGCCCACCAATCCAACCAATCGCGCCCAAAAAAGTTAACAAAGAAATCAAACAGCCCTGTAAACGATACTCCGATGATTGGGTCAATTTCGCGGCTATAGGCAAAGCGATCACCTAGTGCGGATAGGTCGTGATGGAGTAGGGCGCAGACTGAGAGTGTGGCGGCGCGGAATGCTTCGTCTTGTTCGTTGTAGTTGTGGGGATCTATTTGGTTGAGGTGGATCTCAACCAAATTACAAAAAAAGTCACTCCCAAGAATTTCACCACATGGATTCAACCCATACCGAGACATACGGTGATCCAGTTCTTCTTGTTCAGGCTCGTAATATCCTAGCTGAGATAAATAAATCCTTGCTTCGTACTCAGTACGTGAATATTTCTCAAGAAAAGTCTGTTTCTTCTCCTCCGTATTCAACAAATCAGCATTGCTTCTAGCGATCGCCTCGCCAGCCCATTGGATAGCACCTTCACCCGAATGATACTGCTTACGGACAGAGTTAATCACATCGGTTTGGCTTGGCTTTTGATGAAACACTCGCGTGTGATTTGCCATTCGCAAAGCGTCGCGTTCGGGGTCGATTTTCCATGCGCCATCAATACATTGCCATAGGTTTTCTTTGGCTACTTCAAAGATCTCATCGGTGGAACTACCTTGACGCATACCCGCACTGTTGTGAGTTAAAAAACCATCGCAATAGAAACAGTGAGCCTCTTCAACTTCGATATCATAGGTTTGGATATTACCAATCGAAATTATTTCGCCAGCCACGCAAGGTACATCTTCATGAACAACAGTAAAGGAATCTGAGGATAGAGCATCAAACCTATGAACTAAAAGATCGTTTTCACTTAGACCAGAAACAGGCTTCCAAAAAATACTATTGAGATCTGCAACCTCACCACCCTTTACCCTCCACGCAAAATCTAACTGCTTGTCAGGGCATATAACTGCTACACGATGATTAGCTGTTGCTCTAGGCTTGACATCTGTAGGGGTTTCGATTTTAAAAACCTCTTGAACTCCCTGATCAAACTTGTTAAGCACTTTACGCAGACCTAACGGAGTTTGTACCAAGTCTCCGACATTTATATCTTTGATAGCAATGTACCCTTTGTCTGTATGCACAAGAGCGTCTTCTGGCAAACACCGTCTCACATTACCAGCCACAACGACCAACGCCGCCTCATCCATGATCAAACAACACTCAACCGATGTCAACTTGCGCCCGATAGCCTTGTTAGTAATATTGGCAAGTTTAGGGAATAAACCAGCGAGTTTAATCGGGTTAGCAGTACCGCCAAAGCCCTTAAGTTTTTCACCGTTTGGGCGCACATTCGATATATCAACAGTGACATCTAACTGTTTCCACAAAGTATCAGCAGTGCTTAGCTCCAACATTGCCTGATACGCTGTTACCCATCCCTTACGGCTATCTCCGACAATGATCGTAACGGTTGAATATCCTTCGTCATCAGCAACAAATAATGTGTCTTCTTGACGCTCACCTTTAGGAACCGCGCCAATCTCACCGACAACTCTTACACTTAAGTTATTGCGTATAACTGGAAGTTGCGAAATGTATTTGTCTTCTAATACTCCCCCAGTCCCAGTCCCCATCATGGCGAAGTTCATGGCATAGCCAAACGCCGCCCAATCGGTCATGTTTGAGGATTGGCAATTATAAGCCCCTGCAAAGTTTTCAGGCTTATCTATCCATTCAGTACCGCCAACCCACAGCCAACGCCCCGAAGTCAGGGCTTTAAGTTCTCTTTGGAGTCTGAATACAAGCTCTTTTTCTTCATCAGCAAATTTGCCAAGCTTGGCAATACCGTCAATGGTGCGGACACAAAGCTCATGCCATGATTCGCGTGTACCTGATAGGCGGCGGCGATAGTTGAATGAGACTACATCACCGATCAAGCCAGAGGGGAAAGTGTTGGACATTGTTGTAGTTTATTTAATGTATTAATAGTTAACAAAACCTAGCTCAATTAGAGCTAGGTTTTGAATTTGAACTTCATCCATTACGCAGCGACTGGTTCGCTCATGGATAAATTTGGTAAAGGATTTGTCGATTGAAATAGTGACGGTTGCTCGTAAGCAGGAACAGCTTTGTCATAGCTAATGTATTCCTTTAAAGCCGCCTCACTGATACGTTGAATCAAGCCAGCCATATCAGTGATATGAACGGTGGAAGGAGAAGACATAGGCACGGAATAAGAACCAAACTTAGTAGACCTTGCCATGATCGCTAGATCGCACTTAGTTGGATTCACTCCCTCCCATTTAATCTTGATGCTAGTTACCAATGCATCAGCGTGACTAGTTTCGTAGCCATCAGCGTACTCTTGATAGAGTTCTTCCAGATGAGCCAAAAGACGACTACCAGCGCTGATCATAATTGGTGATTCTTTTGTGGTTTTGCGCCCGAATGTTTCACCGTTCTCATTGAGAAAGAAAATTCCTGTAATGTTTTGATTTTCATCAAGAGCCATCGATAATAGTAATTCTGCCATTTCTTTGTTCCTGCATTTTGCGTGGTGATTGACTTCAAGGATTGCTGGAATGTTTTGAGCTTAGCTAGTGACAATATACTTAGCTAAGCCGTGTCTATATTCATCTCGGAGAAAACTAGCGCAAAACAGTTAATAAATCTGTTTCTACGTTCTATTTATTGTACTGTATTTAGTGTGTTTTTAGGAATTATTTTTTGGTTGGGCGCTAATTGGAATTTGTGTATACTTTATCTTGTTGAAAATAAATTCAGGGGCGAGTGGAATAATTGGATCGTCAAAAACAAATCGATAAGTTGTCCCATCTCCAAGGATGCCCTCAAAAGGGCTTAACTCTTTTTCTATGCATTCAACAGTCGCAGACCTAAATTTTATAGATTGATCGCCAATAGAAATAACACCGCAAGGCATTGGATGTCCTGACATTACAACTGTGGTATAACCATCGGTAAGCTTAATAACTGTCATCGCATCCATCTATTTGTTAACCTCATAACTTTTGATTTCTTCAACTTTATTCTTTGCGCCGCAGTGTGGACAATACAACTCTTTGCCAATTTCGGGCGCAATATCAGCGCATGTCCACCACTTTTGGCAGTGGTCACAGAGGTAGTGGTAGAGGTGTTCTAGGGAGACTTTCATTGGTTTAATCCTTCTTTCTAGATTTAGCTTTAGCAAGCCTCATGTATTCTTTCCCTTCATCGGTCTTTCTCCAACACTTAGAGCAAATATCGCGATCACAATCTGCTCTAAGTTTAGCGACGCAAGATACACAGAATCGTTTAGGAGTGCTGTCTGTTCGTTTTGCGTAGTACTTGCGATTAATTTCAGATCTTGATTTAGGCATATTCTTTTTGTCTCATTTCTAATTCTTTGGCTCTTGCAGCAATCACACTGGGAGCATCAAAGCGAACATCGCAGCGATCTCTTGCTACTGGCAACATACACAGTCCAAAGTACTGAATATTACCAAAACAGTTATCTAAAACTGCGCCAACAAACATTTCAGGAATTGCGTATTTTTTGCGTAATCGTTCCATCATTTTTCTAATCCTTTCCCTTTGCTTGCGCTCTAAGCTCCAAGGGGTATAAGGTTTAGCTATTATGTTGCGGGGGGGTGCGAATTACTTCTATACGAACGATATTATTGCGTCTGTGATATTCATCTACTGCGATCCTAAGTTCATTATTAGGAATTGATTTCATGTCTGGATAATTAGCACCGCCTGCATTGGCGATCTCGATAATATCTTTAGCTTCTTGCCTTAGTTCCGCAAGAAATTTTTCAAATTCTGGGTTAGCATGGCGCACTTTTTCAGGTGTTACCGCCACATCAAAAACCAAGGTGAGTTGATTATCTTCACCTTGGTTTGATTGGATAAATTCGGAATTATCCGTATCTCGCATTTAGCCCGCTAAGTTGTAGGGGTGATTGGTATCTACTCCCATGAAGTAGAGGCACGTTGCCATCGCGTCCCAGATATGAGCGATTGCGTCAACCGCTTCATCACAGGATGCTTTAAGAGAAGCGGCGCGACATACCTTAAACAGTTTGTGATAATCCCTAGCTTCAACACACTCGCCAGCTTGATCGCGAACCTTCCATACCCATTTATCAGTCGAGTGGTGAGGTTGATTAGGAATATTGTAGTACCAGAATTTGCGAAACATTTCAGCGCGATCGCCTTCACCTAATTCCAACTCTTCAATGGTTGCGTAAGACAATACGCGGGTTTTATCCGCTTCCATCTCTTGATGATGGGCAAGAGCATTAAGTACTTCACGGCTAGCGAACATCATTGCGTAGCCATCTTGGTTCCACCAAGTGATGAAATTATATTGGCAGTACCAGCCAGTATCTTCTTTATCAAGAAGTTCGATACCAGCCTCGGCGAATCTAGCCTTTTGGCAAGCGATCGCGTTGCAAACTGAAGGATCGCCAAATTCAGTAGGCTCGCAAACAGAGCCTAGAAGAACAAACTCGCGACCAGACTCATTAACCCAGATTGTTTCGTTGCGGTCATTCTTTGTGGTGATAATCATTGCCTTTGCCCTCTGTGTTTTTCGGTATGATTTATTATTGCTCCTTTCCTTTTATTTGTCAACACTTATTTAAGACTATTTTAGCTTTAAGCACTCATCAACATTTTTTCGTTACTAAAACGTATAGATTTCGGCAACCCACAATACTCAACAATCTCCGCCAATGCCTCATCCGCCGACCTTGGTACGACGACTTTATAGCCTTGTTCCCTAACGAAAGCTATAAACTGCTTTTGATTGGGTTTCTCTTTACCCGTCCGAGACTTCATCTCAATATATAAACCACTATATTCTTGATTGCGAACTGGCAAAAATAGATCGCAAATCCCAGACTTAACACCTTCATTGGTCATTTGAGTAGTGATTTTGGCGCGGGTTACTTTGTCTACTCCTGCAAGGCTTAAACCGTTGGGAATAGCGTGTAGCCATCGCAGGATCGGATATTCATGCATTAAATAATTAGTGATGAACAGAACGAGTTTCTTTTGCTCATTGTGTTCTTCGTGAGATTGGGTTTTAGCAATTAATTTAACTGGCAACATTTTGTTTCACTCCCCATTCTGTCTCGATCATATTGTTAATCATCCATTGAGGTATCTCACCTCTAAACCGCACCCTAGCGCCGCTCTTAACCGTGTCGCAAAACTGCTTAAACTTTGCGCGATCGCCGTCAAAAATAGCACCAATTCCCCATTCTTTTTTAGGGTTAGGATAGCGCTCAAACTTACGCTCTTTGTACTTAGTATAAGCGCCTGTAGTGCAACGACTTTTCTCGTATTCTTTCCTTAATAATTGCCTAAAATAATCTCTGTGTATCTCTTCAGTACCTATAAGTTTTACCTCTCGCGCCGTGATTAATTTGCTAAAAGTCCTGTCCATCTGCACTATTTCTTGTACCCGTTTAGGGAAGTTATAAGCACAAAAAGGACATTGAGAATGATATGCACCTATAATGCGACAACATTCAGGGCAAGTCTTGACAGGGGCTTCGCCAGCTTCCCTGATTGGTTGACGAGATAATATTGATTCTTTGGTGTGGACTATTTCACAAGGAAGGGCGGGTAAATTATCTAAGCAACCTACACAATCAAAAACAATGCAGACCTCGTTGTTATAGGGTCTAGCACCGCGTCCAACTCTTTGTAAGATGCGTGATTTGCTCAGTGTAGGAGCCATGAGTAGCACTGCTTTGATTGATGGGATATCCAGACCTTTTGACAGGGCATCACAAGTGACAAGCATTCTAGTTTCGCCTTGTTCACAACGCTCAAAAATGGCTTTGCGTTCCTTGGTTTCTCCCACGACTAGTTCGGCGGTTATACCCATTTCATTAGCAACGCGACAAATCTCTTTGGCATGGTCAACAGTGGAACCGAAGGCGATCACTCGTTTGTTCTCGCCGTATTTTAGATATGCGTTTAAGCATTCCCTAATTGTTTTTTCAGTGTTTACTATCTTGCTAACTTCTTCTTGTGAATATTCATTGGCAATGATCTTAACTTGGCTAAAGTCAGCGTGGCTTACAGGGTAATACTCTAAACGTGCGAGATAGCCCATGTCTTGAAGTTCGGCAAAGCTAGGGGCAATGATTGCATCCGTAAAGATGTCAGCAAAAAATTCTTTCTTACTTAGGCGATAGGGTGTGGCAGTAAGTCCAATTACCCATTTAGTTGAGCGTTCAATGAGTTTTAGGGAAAGGGTGCGGAACGCCGTGTCGTGGCACTCATCTAGCATTATTAAATCCCAGTGCTTATCATGCCATTCAGGACGGTTCTCAAAAGTCTGAAGCATTGCTATGAACACATTGTAATCATCATAATTCGGCTCTGGATACCCACTGGCGATGACACCGTACTTAATGCCGCCTAATTTCTCCATTGTCTGAGAGGTTAAAGCGATGCGATCAACAAAGAATATAGCCTTGCGATTTTTTTTGTTGAAACGGTCAAGTATGGCGCTAGCCATTACAGTTTTGCCTGAGCCAGTTTGACTTATGAGCGCTATGTTTTGATGAGTCTTCGCAGACTCAATCACCTCATCTATTATTTTTTGCTGGAAGGGGCGCAGGTGGTATGGCATTTTTTCTCTCTCAACCTTTTAACTACTTTTTCTCTTGACATAAAATATCTCAGCTTCGTGACCATGTAATAGAACTGGGCATAGATACCTTGATCATCAGTTTCGCCCCATTGCCGCGCCGCCGATCTCCAATCAAGACCATGGCGATCAAGAATATAATTGTTAACTTCTTTGACAAGGCGATCGTAAAACTGTTGATAGGTTTCTTTTGGGAATGGTGTTAGGTTCATCACGCTTCCACCTTAAACGACCCACCATAAATACAATCAAACTTTTCTCTAATATAGTCCAGTTGATACGACTCTAAAGGCAACGGTTTGCCAGTGTGGACATTGGTTTGAGTGAAATCTACGTCTTTCTCAATCGCATCGTAACAAGCTTTGATGTATTCGTTAATCAAGCCTGTGAACTCGATAAAAGCATGATTACCAGTCAGCACAGCACCAGAATAGAACGTGTTGCTAGTGGACTGCATCTTAGAGCAGATTTCTCGTAGTTCTTGCTTGCGGGTGGTGGTTAGTGTGGTGGTTGTCATGATTTTATCTACAAAGTTAAATATTCAGTACTAGGCAAACTATCTAAATCAACTGTAAATTTTTCTTTGAACCAATCTGGAAAGCCGTTGGGATAGGCTCGTTTTAGATCTCCGACAGTGAACCCTAAAACACCACCGACCCAAGGCTCTGTCACCACGTCAAAGGCAATGTGCAAACAGCAAGAAAAAGCATTGCTTACTCTATCTGCTATCTCAAAGCGCAAATTATCGTATGCTTCTAACTCCTCCTCTGTGCAGTCTTCTGATTGACTTCTTGTGTCTACAAACCTATCTAGTTTTACCCGTTCTAGCCTGTTACACATTAAATGAGCATAATCTACAACTTCATTGGAGTACTCTGAAATAAGATCATAAACATCCTCTAGGTTGTTCCATTTTTTGTAATCGGTCGCATATTTAAAAAAAGTATGCAGTTGATTTACTGTCCAATCGTAATAGCGATCGCTCTTAAAATTAGCCTTAGCCAAGCGAAAAGCAAGGTCTTTTAATCGGTTTAGCTCTAAGTCTGTCATAGCTTTATTCACCCTTCAACAACTTCAAAGCCTTTTCCAATCGCAACACCGTAGCACCATCCAACAGCGCCGCAATCTCTTTGATTACACCTTCTTTGTAATCTGTCTTAGCATCAGCGATTGCATTAAGATGCTGTGTGATATTAGTAAGGGCATAAATCCGATTTTTACCACGCTTCTTCTCTGTTCCATCAACAGCAAAGAAGAACTCGCTTTCATCGGTTTCAACAGTGATTTGTTTACCGTTTAGCTCAGTGACAATGCCTGTAAGATAGGCGGCGATGTTGTCGGGGTTGGCTATGGCGACTTTTTCGCCTTTGGTTAGGTGGTGTTCCATTAAAGGGGTTAGGTCGGGCATGTCCTTTTATATTGTATAATGCGTACAATTCCTAGTATACCAGTACATATGATGAAACGCAATAACCAATTTAAACCTAACGAAGATGAACCCCTAGACAAAAACCCATTAACAATAAAGCTGCGAATAGGTGTCAGAGACAAAATTAAAGCTATTCCCGAATGGCAAGCCAAGCTTAGGGATTTGTTGGAGGAGTGGGTAAATCAAAATCAAAAGGATTGATTTGTTCGCAAACTTCACCCTGTAACTTCCCAGACTTGGCAATGAAGTCAAACCTAATCTCATTCGCGATCGCTGCTTCGGGTAACTCGTAGGGCTTGCCATTAATATATACAAAGCGATGATTACAGGTTGCGTTTGTGTAGCCTAGTTCTTGGAGTGCTAAGGCGATCGGTGATTGATGGGAATAGGGTTTTGCGGCGGCGATGTGGGCGACTGTGACTTCGATTTTAAGCATAAAAAAGAGAGATAGAACTGTATTGATTCTATCTCTCTTTTTTATGGGATTGATTAGGATTCTTTGCCAAGTCTTGACTGAATCTTTTTTAACCTCATGTACTCTTTTCCGTCGTCGGTTTTGCGCCAACATTTAGTACAGATTGAGCGTTCACAGTCTGCTCTAAGTTTAGCATTACAATGATTACAATAACGCTTAGGATTGCTGGCTGTGCGCTTTGCGTAGTATGTACAATTAATCTCAGAACGTGGTTTAGGCATAATGACTCAAACAGAACAGTTAAACGAACTAATAAATCAAATAAAAAAGCCAATTCATTATGATTGGGAGGCTAAATACATACCGCACAAAGGTTGGTATATATTTCCAGATAGCCCACGCTCTTACGATGAAAACGGTGAATACATGGGGTATACATTCACCGAAGCTAAAAAGAGTATTCAGGATTTTTTAAAATAAAGCGAACTGGCGATCGCTGATTGGGTATTGCTTACCGTCAGCGAGTAAATGCGTAATGATTTGATTGGGATGAGTATCAGGATCGTTATTCCATCGCTCTGCCAGTCTTTTAGCGTTGCCTATAGTGTCTACGGTTCGATGTAGAGTTCGACTACCGCAATAAGAAATTGCTTCAACTCTTGGATTCTCGTCTGTAACCAATTCCCATTTACCAGTTGCCCAACATTTAGCAAATTCTTGTCCATCATAAAAAGCTTTGTCTGCATCTTCAGGGTATGCATCAGTGCCATATTTTGTATATATGGTACTTTCTGGAAGTGTTGTTAATAGCATTGTTTAAACCGCCTTGAGCACAGAGACGTTTTTGATGAGAGACTCTTTAAACCAGATATCCATCTGCCATTCACCAGACCACTCACTGAAATAGAGGTTTTGAACGAGTGCAGAGCCACCCCTTAGCGTGACTTTTGAACCGATTGCGATCGCTTTGTCTACGATCGCTTTTTCGCTTTTAGCAGTGAGTCTTGCTTTTACTTTTTCGAGAACGTTTGTGTTAGCCATTTCCTTGATTCTTTGTTTCAAATTTCCTATTCCTTATTATTAATCGATTATCGATATTTGTCAACACTTGTTTAAGACTATTTTAAAAGTACCGCTAGATTCTATATATAGAAAACATTGCGCGACACTTTTATCTATTCCCCAACAAAAAAGACCTCTCAATTACTGAGAGGTCTTTTTGTTGGGCAGGTTTTAGCTGCGATTACATATGCTTTTACAAAAGGGGATAATTGTTTTTCGTTGGAAGGAAATCTTTATTGGAATTACTGTAAGGCAAGAGATTCTTTTTTGTCAACATGTTTTGAGATCTCCTGATATTTCAAAACATGTTGACAAGTACCAAGCTCTACCCACTCAATAGAACTGTTTTTAAGTGCTTGTGGCAACTCATCGCATTGCTTACAAGGTATCGAAGGGTTAACGGTGCATTTCAAATATTCTGAATTAGCAAAATAAGGGCATTCTTTATAGACCTTTGAAGGATTGCTCCTGAAATGCTTGGCTAAGACCTTGTAAAGCAATGGATGCAAGCAACTTTGAAAAGAACCGCCGTATATCTTTAGGGTTAAACCTAGATTATTGGCAGCGACAGCATAACCAATTAGATTAAAGCAGATATTAAAGCCTGTCCCCATCTCTTTGATCGTGAACCCGTTTCGAGCGATTGGTAAACCTTTAGGATAAAAACTGAGTCCATCAGGGAAAGGCTTCCTAGGGTATAAATCCAAACAAATCATTTCAAGGTCAAAGCCTAGATTTTGCATTTGTTTGCAGACATTCTCTGAGTTTAATTTGCTCTCCAATATCCGTTGATGCGCTGCTTCTAGCTTCTCGTCGGTGCAGTGAAAGCGATCTCCTAGCCAGTAGATTTCGCTATGCATTATGATATTGCCTCCCATCCATAAACCTCACTCATATACTCTTGCCACTCCAACTTGTCCCCAAACTTTCTCATCGGCTTATACTTACTCTCCTTCACAAAAACAGCACTGGCAACATCAGAAAGCAAAGGCACTGAATCGGTGTCGGTCAAGTACTCAACCTCAAAGCGATCGCAGTCTACGACCTTGCCAAACTCACCATAGAACCACAGTTCATCGTCCCGTTTAATCAATCTGCCAACAACGCCATTAACGATCGCTAGAGTTGTCTCTTCAACAATCTCAGGCACAACATAATCAGGATCGAAATCCGCAGGCAATACGACAGGCGTACTCAGTCGCATCCCGCCAAAAACCTTACTGACATACTCCGACGATTCAGGAACTAAATAAAGCCCCTCTTTGGCTCGGGTCAAAGCAACATACTGCAAGTTTATCTCTTGCTCATTCTGCCAGCCCTTAGCGCCTAGGCAGGGCAACTTATTGCATTCAAGGATAAAAACATTTTTAGCTTCACTCCCTTTGGCTTTGTGGACTGTAGATAGGATGATCGAATCGGTGTCAAAGGTATTGGCAAAGGTTAGATTTAAACGACTCAAGAAGCTTTGAATATCGACAACATCATCTTTATAAGTTCGCCAAAAGTGCAAAATAGCATCAATCTTGTCCTTGAAAATCTCAGCGTTGTCGCCATTGATTTTCTCTAAGCGACGCTCTTTATAAGCTTCCAAGCTTTTCTCAAAATCATTGAAGTCTGTTTTAGCACCTTTGACAATCCCAGACAAATTCTCACCAATTTCTATGCCTCGAATCTTGACTTGTTTATTGGCTTGAACCAAGTCCATAGCCAATCTAACCAACGGCGCGGTATAGCGACTAATCACTAAATCTCTAGGGCGCAATTTCGCCACTAAATCATCAGGATTAACAATCTCATATACTCCCTCTGGAGCATTGGTACGAGGTCTGATGCTTGGCACAATCGCCCTTGCTAAATCAAGATGTGAGGTGGGGCATCTATAGCATGTAGTTAAGGGTAATTCCAAAGGATTGAACCTAGCCTTAAACCGTCCCCAAGCCTCGGTGTCAGAGCCGCCAAAACCCATGATCGCCTGTCTCTCATCCCCAAATACGATCAGCCGTCCACCGTCCGCTACAGCTTTGACGTAAAGCCCTAGCATGGCGGCGTTGGTATCCTGAAACTCATCAATAATCAGGATGTGTTTTTGTGGCACTTTGACGGGCAAAATATTAGGCAACCATAGGCAATCTGCAAAATCTAAATTTAGGCTTTCGGCTTCTTCAATGCCTTTGGTTAATATTTGCTCTACCCAGTCGAATAGGGGTAACTGGCTCACATCTTCATCGCACTTCAAATCGAAATGATCAATCATGCCCTCCATTGCGTCTTGATTGCGCTCTGTTAGGGTTAATTGCATCATGTTGACCACTGACAAGACATAGGCAATAACTGAGTCTGTAGCACTGCCTATGACGGTCTTAACGATGGTTTTGTACTTATGCTCGTTGATTTTGAACGGAGTTGTGTAATACCCAATCATCACAGACAGCCCTAGGGCGTGTGCTGTGGTTGCCTTGATGTCGCTAGGTAGTTTGGTGTTGAGTTCATCGGCAATGTGGCTATTAAAGGTGCGAACGCCTGTCTTTATCTTTGAGCCTAGTTGCTTCTCCCATTCCTTGATTTTGGCAACCACACCGATGATGCTTGTGGTTTTGCCTGAGCCAGCCACGGCTCCGATCATGATGTGGCGATCGCTGGTGGTTATAGCTTCAAAAATGTCCTTTTGTTCGCCCGACCATTGAATGCCTTCAGTCAAGATTTTTTGGGCGTTGAATCTTGCTTTTTTCTCGGTGGTAGCGGTAGTCATTAAAATAAGCTCCCTTGTAATTGTCTGCTAGGCATTTTCGCGATCGCCTGTAAGTCTTTGCGGATGTTCTTAGAGCGATCGCATATCCATAATTTCTCGGTGCGCTTGATATTGTCCTTAGTGCGACCGTTGCGACCGTTAGCAGCACTCATCACCGCCTCTATCTCTACGCACTTTTGCGCTGATTTGGGCGCAATATCTTGATGATAGTTACTCAGTACATAGCTACTTTCGCAAGCGTCAAGAGCATCGCATAGCGCTTGATAATCATCTAAGGTATAACCGCTGTAATGCCCTTGGCTTGTCTCAGGGTATGGAGGATCTGCATAGATTAATCCATGTGAACAGTCGAAACGTTTAATGAAGCTTAAAGCATCCTCACAACCAATATAGACATCTCGTAATCGCTCAAAACATTCTGGCAACCTAGCGGCGCGGTTTACCCATGTGTTTGCGTGGTTTCTAGTAATCACACCTGAACCCCATCCCGTCCCTATACTGTTAGCAAAACTCATATTGCATTGAATATAAGTAGCCCAAGCAACTTTAAGATCGTTGTACTCCGATGGGTTGTTATAGATTTTTCGCGCTTCACGATACTCTTCTTGGCTGTAGGGCGTGAGTTCTATCCATCGGGCTAGTTCACTAGGCTGTTCTCTAGCTACGTGCCAAAACGTGATTAATTGCTTATTCAGATCGTTGATCGCTTCGCGGTAATAGTGACTATTACCGCGATCTATTTTGCCTTTGGCATAGAGTACAGCGCCGCCGCCAAAGAAAGGCTCAACATAAACGGTGTGTGGTATCGCCATGATGTGAGGAACGATTTGAGAAGCGATACGGGCTTTGCTGCCGTAATAACTCAATGGTGTTTTTGTCATGCTCCTACCCTCCTCAAATACCCAACCCAGACAAAACACTCCCTACCCTGTGAATCAACAACGCCTATATAAGGTAAGTCGTTAATCGTATAAAAATCATGCACGATATAAGTTTTATCTAAAGGCGGGATACTGCCATTTTCGAGGGCGGCGACAATTTCGGGATGTGAAATAAGCTCTTGTGGGATGCAGATCTCAACCTTATCGCCTTTCACTAAATTTTCTTGCGTTGATTCTTGTGGCTCTTCTAAATGACGAGGCAATGACGAAGTGCCTGACAACTCAAAGCCGCTCGTATGGAAATTTTGACTATTATTACTATCTTTCTCTATAGGAGAAAAAGTAGTAGTAGTAGAAAGGGGAGAAGAGGGCATTGCTGACAGGGGCGCAGAAACATCGCAATAATTGTCAAAATTTCCATGTGAGGGAGTTCCAATAGCCATAGCCTTCGTCATTGCCTCGTCATTGAGTATCACTCCTTTTATCGGGGTAGGTATATGTGCGTGTTCGGCTGTTCGGATTGTTAGCCCCAAAATTGCACATCCAGTGCTATCTTTTGTTGCTTTTTTAACAAAGGTGTTTCTTAACGTTCCTGAAAATAAATCCATGACACGACGAGAGAAATTCTGCATATTTACAGAATCCCGATCTTTTGCTCCGTTCTTAGCGCAGTAGGCGACATAGTTTGCAAAGAGGTGGGTTTCTTCTTTTGCATATACGTTTTTAGTTACAGACTTACCGTTAACGAGTTCAGTAACGCGGATGAGTTCAGCTTTGCCTATATAAGTTTTTGCCCCTTCAATCGCTACAAGGTTGTCCTCAACCCATTGGGCTAGTGTGTCGCCATTTAGGATTGAGTTTGTGGCGGCATCGTTTAGGGATGGGACATAAGTCGTGGTTTGGTTTAGAAAGTCAGTTACTTCTTTATCGGTCAGGTTTAAAACCATTTCTAAAAACGCAGGTAAACAAGGCTCAAACTCACCGATCGCAGTGCCATCGTCTTCAAGGTCAAGTAGATTTCTTTTCTTATTTGCGGGGATAACCTTGTTGAAAGGAACGCAAATATTACGGCGATCAAAACTGGAGCCGCCATCGTGCGGGGCAAACTCTTTGTTAGCAATAATGATGATTTGCCCCTTGAATGTAAATCCGCTATTACGAGCTTGGACGTTCTTATTTTCGTTCCGCAGAATGTCGCGTCCTGATGCCCTTTTTAGATTCATGCCAGAGCCGCGATATTCTCCAATTTCTGAAATACTGAGTAATTTTTTACCGATAAGGTTAGAGGTTTCAAACTGGTTGTTGTCCAAAAGTTCAATAGAACTTTGTTGAGCATTGGACATGCCAGTAAGGGCGATCGCCAATGTATTAAAAGTAGATTTACCAGAGCCGCCAGCACCAATGAGTTGCAAAACTTTCTGGATGTCGTTGCGTTCGCAAATTAAAGCATTAAGCCAACACATAAGCAGTTTGATCTGATCATCATGCTCGATTGCCCACTTAAGCCAATCCATAATCTCTTTAGCGCCATGTTTGCGATCTTCCCATTTGTAAGGGAGTTGCCAAGAAAACATATACTTGCGGTCGTGGGGAATCAATTGCATAGTGCGGCGGTTGAGTACCCCATCTTGCAGATTGATTAAATGCTTGTATTCCTTGATTGAATCAAGACGCTCGATCAATACAGCTGACTTAATTTCTTTGACAAAATTATTAACTTTGTCGTCGGTTACTTTTGCGCCCTCCAGCCATGAATCAGACATACCTAGATCGGTAAGTAGCTGCCTTGCCTCAGACTTAAGTTCTTCATCAGTAATCATCTTCCAAACTCCATTAATGTAGCGATGCCACATTCCGATCTGTTGATTAAAAAGCAAGTTGGTACGGAACCAAGCAATCACTCGGTCGCACATATTAAAATA
>Ga0181343_1000263_pt1 | contig 25037 bp, 21 predicted proteins | sample Su13VDMLBSD_FD_130110 | JGI IMG/M metagenome (GOLD analysis project Ga0181343, IMG submission 130110) | Freshwater viral communities from Lake Michigan, USA - Su13.VD.MLB.S.D | ecosystem: Environmental > Aquatic > Freshwater > Lake | place: USA: Michigan | collected 2013-07-15
ATTAGATGTTTTAATATCTAGTAACCACAATTTATCTTGGAAACGACAAATAATGTCTGTTGTTCCTGCATAACAATGTTCGTCTGAGAATAAATGATATTCGGTTGTAACTAATTCTGGTTTATATTCATTCCAAAATTCAGCAAAACGAAGAATCATTTTCCATCCTTCTAGACTATATCTTGCTGTACCATCTTCATTTATCCAACTTAATTCATTTCCAAGTAAAAAAGATTCAACAGCGTTATGTACTACTGTACCCTCAGCTGCTGCTTTATTAGCAATGATTTCACTATTATGACCTACATCTTTTAACCAATTATGGAAAAATTGATTTTTAGGGAAGAAATTTAAAATTGAGGTTACTGAAGGATAGTATTTGCCATTTCGTCTGTAAAAACGTTGGTCTAATACATTTACTTGTTTGTTGTCCTCAGTATATTCTACAACCCTTTTAATTTTAGGATCGTGAATGATATTGGAGTTTTTTTCTATCATGCTTGATTTAATTTGAGAGAAAAGAACGATGAAAAAGTAAGTGGTATTGATTTTTGAACCAAATTAGTAAATTGTTCGAACCCCATTTCACTAGGGTCTTTATCGTCCAAATCTACTACATAAACTTCCTTTCCCGAGTTCATTATTTTCTCGGATAATTTGAGAGTATCTTTTATAGCGTCTTTATCAAGTGCGATATAGACTTTTTTAACGTCATTGGTAACAATTTTTTGCATCAATTTTTTGGATACAATTTTACCAAATAACGGAATAGCATTTCTTTTAACAGCAATAGCATCAAAAGCTCCTTCACATAAAATAACTGGAACACTCCAATTAATTAAATTTTCAAAGCCAATAATATTTTTGCTTGTGGTGGGAGAATCAAATTTTTTCCTTGGATCTTTTTCAAAACTACGTCCTACAAAATATTCTAGAGCACCCTTCTCATCATATGAAGGAATGATAACCATATTTTCATAGCGACCTGATTCACAATATCCAATATTATATTTAATAATATCTTCTTTTCTAATTCCTCTTTTTTTCAGATAAGCTGCAGCTTGTTTAGCAAGGGGGGTTGGTTTTGCCTCGTATAAGGGAATAAATTCTTTAGGTAATTCTACTTTTACTTTTTCGTCTTCGTCTTTACGTTTTTCAGTAAAACCAAGTGTTGATCTAAGTTCAAATATTTTTTCTCTATCAACCTTTAATTTTTTAAATAAACCAACTAGTGTTTTACCTTTAGCATCACATACCCAACAATGCCATGGATTTTCTCCTTTAGCAGTTGGTACCATGTTTATTTCTAGTTTCTTTTTATGGTGTTCACAAAACGGACATTTATAGGCATAGTTGCCTCTTGCGGTAGGAGAACCTTTTCCTATCACGCTGTCTAGTAGTCCAACAAGTATTGAATTAACCATAATCTCAATATACGAAATCAGGGTTGGGTAACAAAGTCTTTTCTAAAAAACTTTCCCAATATATTATCGTTGTAAGAGTGGTGAGTAGAATTAGTAATACATCCCTCAACGCACTGATAATGCATTTCGTAATAAGTAAGTTCCTTTCTTGTTTTGCAGGGTTTAAGTATGCGGCGTTCGAAACAATTTTCACCTAATGTTTTAACATCATTAAGTAATTCTTTATTTGAACCCCAATATTTTTTCCAATCGCTTTCAGTACGAATAATTTCGTGGGTTGATTTGCGACCAGGTCCAGTAAGTTCTGCTAATTGTTTTTTGGTAAGCTTTTTCTTCTTATTATTCCAAAACACTTTTTTACCAACATAAAACTTTCCAGTTTGTAAATTAGTAATTTTATAAACAAAACCTTCATAATCTTCGGGACTACATTTGTCCCAATATAACCATTCATTCATAAATTAAGTATCGTATTTTATAACAAATGTTGTATCAACCATATCTGATAAGGGAACAGGTTGAGATAACTTTGCAACCATTAATAAGTCATTTACCTCATTATAAATACCAACAGTAGTTACGTAAGGATTAAATTGAGAACTTGTAGCAAAAGGAAGTAAATCACCATTGCTGCCTGTAGTAATAGAAGGATTTTGAGATAAATTAAATTCATTTTCAGTAACAGTACAGCGTATCTCATTCTCATAAAGAATGTATGTGTTTTTAAAACTCATATCAAATGAACCTGTATGTACTAAATTTGTTGGCATTTTTTTATAAATATTTCTAGTTACAAGGTAGAGGTTGGAAACATCCTACTTCAGTATATCCTGGAGGGCAAGTACATCCTACATATGCTAAACATCCACCTCCAAAGAAGGCATCTTGACAGTATATAACACCACTACCTCCTTGCTGATATTGTGCATCATATGTTATATAAAGGTTATAGCTTAAACTAGAAGTTAAAGCAAACAATGGAAGAGAAACGTTACCACTTATATTTCCAAAAGATCCAGAATATAATGTTTCGTAAGGGGAGGATCCACTATTAATAAAAACTATAGCACCTACAGTTCCTCCTGGGTCTAAAGCCTGATCGGCATACCATGATATTTCAAGAAATCCATTTGCAGGAACAGGAACGGAAGATTGTGTAGTATCATTAAATCCAGGTAAATTATAATTTGAAGAGGTTAAAACTGAATTGAAATAGCGGCCTATAGTAGTAGTTGAAGTAGTTTTACTTCCAAATTCATTTACTATATCTATATTAATTTGATTAATAAGAGGCACACCACAAGGATCAAAATTATTTATCCACCCGCCTATTCCTGTTCCTAATCCAATATCACCAACATTACCAAGTCCATCTGAGTAACTACCTACAGAAGCTGTTATAGTTTGGGCACAATCAGCCCATATTAATCCATTTTGAGTTCCACTTACTGCGTATAATGCATTATAATTTAATATAGTTGAAGATGCTGTAACACTATTAGCAAAAGAAGATGTTAAATAAAATATAGTTGGTGACCCAGAAGCACAGTTACAAACATTAGTTGAAATACTACCAGTATAACATACTAGGGTTTGTTGTACTACTTGAGGAGCTAAAGATATATAATATGAAGGACTAAAGTTTGTAGCTATACATCCATTATCATCTTCTGCAAATAATACCCAATTAGTAGATGCAGTTAAGCAAGATTGAGTTAGCAATAGTTGTTGTGTAGCTGCAGAAGAAGCAGTAACAGTATATTGTAAACTTAATCCAGCACTTGAACTTAAAAATAATGAAGCCGTATAACCACCACCAGCATCTAAAGTACCTCCTTGGAAGGCAAATCTAGCACGATATGGACCATTTCCTATAACTCTATCTATAGTAAATGAAGATGATTTAAATTCTGTAGGTTGATTAACTACATAAGGCCCAAAAATATAATCACATCCTGTAGCAGAGTCTGTTACAGTTAAAGTATAGCTACCAGTAAATAAGTTTATAATATTTAAACTATTTGAAGTAAATCCATTAGGACCTGTCCAAACAGTAAATAAACTACCTGAATTTCCACTTAAAGAATTTCCAGTAATACTACCACCACCACCGGTTCCATAACAACTAGAAGAGGCAATAGTTCCTGGGTTGTATACTACTTGGATTGTTCCAACAGCAGTAATACTTGAAGAGCCAAAATTACATCCTGTACTATCTGTAACAAATAATTGGTATGAACCTGAAGGTAATCCTACTGGATTTTGTACAGTACTAACAGTTACACCTCCAGGAGATGTTTTCCAGGCATAATTCCAACTTCCTGTAGGACCTGATCCTCCAGTTATTGAAACAACAATAGCACCATTAGGAGCATCAATACTGCCACTACAATCTGCTTCTATTGACTGATTTGAAATTAAAATTGGTGGAGGAGTGGTAATTGTAGCTGAGGAAGCTGTTGTACAATTAGCTCCATCCTTAAAATAAACAGTATAGTTGTTTGCCGATAAACCTGTAAACACATAAGGAGCAGGATAAAAAGTAACATTATCTAAACTTGCTGAAATATTACCTACTGGGTTTCCAATAGTAGCACTAGCGGATATCCATCCTGTATTTGAACTAGGACAAGTACTTTGAGAAGTAACATTAAGTACTATTGGATTTAATCGTACATCTAAAGAATAAGATATTAAACTTCCAATAGAGTCTTTTAAGTATACATTAACATTATCATTATTAGGAACTAATACACTAAATGATGGTTGATATAAGGCACAACTTGAAAGAGACGTCCAGTTTGTATTATTTAAAGAATAACTGTATGGAGGAACTCCTAAATCAAGTGAAAATGTTGATGATTGGCTTGTAGCATCACCCCAACATCCAGAGGTAAATGAAATTAAAGATGAAGTAAATTCACCTGAAAGTATAGTTAAACTACAAGTAGCATAGTTGCTAGTTACTCCTTTATCGTTATTTACTGTGTAAAGTATTTTATATTCACCAGGAGTAACTTGTAAATTATTAGCACCACAATCAGTTATATGAATTTCTCCTCCAATAATTGAGAATGAAGGGAAAGTATAACCACTAAGTGGATAAGTTGTTACTGTAGAATCATCTAAAACATTACAATCATCAAAGTCATTAGACAAAATATCTAATACTTTACTTGAAGAAACATTTAATATAGAATAATTATCATTTACAGCAACAGGTTCAGAAGGATAGAAACATAAATACTCTGGGTTTGTAATAATAGCAAATCCAGGAGAATAAACTATATTTCCTACATAAACTTTTGTTTCCTCTCCACCTTCATAATAAGCACCATTATAAGGATCTTTATTATAAATAGATCCTGATGTAGTGTAATCCCACAAGTTACCTTGTCCATCATCTGTTATGTAATAAGTAGAACTTGAAATTACAAATGAACCTGGTTCAATACCATTGCCATAAATGTCTCTAGGGATTGAAAGTACTCTAATTTTAGTATTTTCAAGTACCGCATATGATGAAGAATCATAAACATCAATACCATAAGCTCCACCAGATCCTGTAAGTAAATTAAGAAATTTTGTTACTGGATATCCTCCTAAAGTACCCGAAGCAATAGTAGTTTGATCGTAGTTGTCATAAGATGAAGATCCGTAAAACACTCCAGATTCAGATCCTGAAACCCAATTCTGATAGTATAGTTTTAAGATTGAATCAAAAATTAATCTTCTGTAATAACCATTGTTTTTTATATCATTGATAGGATCAAATGGATTATAAACAGTTCCACTTATAATATATTGTGGAATGTATTCACCAGTATAAACAGTTATACCCGAGCTAGTTAATTCACTGCTCGGGTATGTATATTGCTTATTAGCAACATACGGTGATATCGAAATATCTGATCCTTTTAATGTTTTGTATGCAAAACTCATTCATTAGAAATCTAGCTTAACACGAATAAGGGCTTCTTTCGTAAAATCTTTTGGTAATGCTTTAGACATTTTAGCTACAGCTAACAATTCATTATTATCATTATATAATCCTACTGTTGTTGGGTATGTTTGAGGATTATTTACTAATGAAGGATAAATAAATTCACCACTACCACTGATGATAGAAGGGTTAGTTGAGTAATTAAATTCTGAGTTTGTAACTCTTACAAACACATAGTCTGAAGTTATATTTTCTTCACTATTAATTTGGAATGAACCAGAATTTAGTGAACCAGAAATTGATTGGAATAATTTTGCTAATGAACCTGAAGGTCCTGTTAAATCACCATTATAAGTTGTAGCAACTGAGGCTGAATATGGTTGTAAATTAATACCACCTGAAACAAATGGTAATGCTAGTGCTCTTGGGTTTAGTAGAATTACACCAATATCAGGTAAATACCATCCATAAGAACCAGAAGGAGTATAACCAGCATTTACACCAGGGAAATATGATGTGTTAACAGCGGCTCCGTTTGTACCACTTACAATATCATAAACTCTACCAGCATCACAATAAGTAACTGTTGATACGTTATTGCTGTTATTAGTTAATATAATAGATCCTGTACGAGGAGTAGGTAAATTACCACCGCCACCTAAAACAGAAAGATTTAAATTAAAAGTACCTAAGAATAAATGGTCTTTATAACGAGCTCTTTCAATATTAATTACATATAAGTCAACTGAACTTGTATTATTTAAACCAAAGTTAAAGTTTGTATTTTCATCTCCATTAACTAAAGTTCTATATTGTCCATAAGTTACTCTTGTTGGAGTATTATTAGGAACTAATAGATTATAAGGAGCTGAACCTGAACTATCTACACGTCCATAAGCAATTGAGAATTGAACTTCTGCACTTGCTGTTAAGGCAGGGTTTGACTGATATACATTTAAGTAAGCAGCTGAACCTGTAGTGGTTCCACCTACACCAGTTGAAGAGGTGAAGAAAGTAGTTAAAGTAGGAGTAGCATTCGACCATAAAGTAGTCGTAACTGAGTCCGTACTTACTACAAAATCTTCAGGATTAAATCTTACGTAGCTCATATTTTATTATTGTTGTACTTTTGTTATTGTTACGGGAACTGTTAAACGAGCACCTGAATCTCTACCTGTTATAATTAATTGAGTATAAAGAGCAGTTGCTGTTGAACCAAATAAGGTATTCACAGTTGTACCTGTTAAATTGATTGTAGTACCAATTACTGTTTTACTTACATTAGTTCCAATTGTAGAAGATGCGTTTAAAGCAACTACTTCAGGTGTATTAATACCTACACCATTAAATTGAGATAATGTTCTAACATCAGCTATTGTGGCTGTATAACCAGAAGATTCAAATGTAGTAGCAGCACCTAAATAGTTTAATGTTTGAGGAGTAATTGATAATGTAGCACCTTGTTTTAATGTAATTGAACCATAACCGATATCAATTACAGGTAATTTAGCTGTACCACGAGGAGCAGTAAACAATTTATACTTCATAATCTGCGTTTCATCAGGGAAAGCTTCGATAATAGGCATATTTTCAATAGCTTCACCATAGAAAGCAGAACCTGAAGGGTGGTTTGGATTATATAATGTGTAATCAATTTCGTCATCAGATAAAGCAAACTGAGTGATTCTAAATGAACCATCATTTGCTGCTAATAACTGTCTACCTTTTGTTGTTAATATTGCATCTACTGTTACCGTAGTTGAATTTAAATATCCCATGTTTTAATGTTTACTATATATAAATATAATGTATTTTTAATTTTTAAATTAAGTTTTGAGCTTTTAGTTGTTTTACAATGTTACCTGCTTCATCTCGTAATGAGTTAGGAGCATCAAATGGTAATAAAATACCATCAGAGGTTAATCCTGGTTGTTTTTGGAAATCAAGAGTAACGTTAGTTTCGTCAGGTACTTTTCTCATAACTACAAACTTACTAATTTGGTAAGCAGTATCATTATCAGCAGCATTTGCCCAATCTTTACAAGAGCGTGGATCTACATTTTCATCAAATTCTATAATTAATCTTTGACCTGTAGAAATTTGACCAGATGTAGGTATAAATACACTTTTAACTTCTCTTTCAAAGGATCTATCCCATTGATTACTTTCTTTATTATAAAATCTAAATAAATCACCTTTTTGTATTTGGAAAACTTCATCAATTATTTCATATCCTGATTGACTCATTGGTAATGATTGGGATTGAATAAATTGTCCATAGAAAACAGACATTGAAAGTGAACTAGTTAAGTGTCTATAAGTTCCTGTTGAGCCTGTTGATAAATAAAAATATGTATCGGGGGTGGTTGATGGATTTATTCCTTTATCTTCAGAAGCAGAAACAATTTCAGTAACTTGTGAAGTAGCTTGGGTTGAAATAGCAGCAGTTCCTGGAGAAGTTGGTGTACCACCATTATATAATAATGCTGTTGTTCCTGGGGAATTAAAATTAGCACTAGTATATAATGTATTATTTGAAAAACTATTTAAATAAAGATATAAAGGGGGAGCAACATAGTTTACACTAGTTACACCAGGAGGTATTTGAACTATAGCTGTACCTAAAAAGTCTCCAAACACACTTACGGGGTTGGTGAAAGTAGAACTACTTACAACATTCTTCAATTCATATCCTCCTAAATATAAATCATCATATCCTTCTTGAGTAGTATTTACTGTAATTTGGAAAGAACAAGTAAAGTTTACATAAACATTTAATGAATTGTTTAAGTAAGAAGATGATAAATTTCCTGCTCTAGTAACTGTAATATTTGGATATAATTGAGCTTGAACGTTACTATATCCTGATTGCCAGTAGGGCCATCCTCCATTTACATAGTTAAAGTATGCAAAAAAGTTAGTTGTAGATGCTGCTGTAATTACACCTGATGGTGCTGTCGAAGTGGAATATATACCAGTTTCACCCTGAGCTGGTGTATTTATAATAATTGAAGAAGTAAGGTTATAAAATAAAGAACCTGTTCCTAAAGGATTATATAATATAGGAGTATACTTAAATCCACCAGCATAAATATTTTTAGGACCATCTAAGAATTTTTGGTTTGATGGTTGTTGGTTATTAAATAATGCTATAACTGCTTGTTGATTATTAAATATATCCTGTATAGGAAATAAATTTTTATTTTGTTTTGTTAATTCTAAAACATTAGAATCAGAATCAATTAAGTATTTTATATATGCATTACTAATATAAGGAGTAAGAGAACCTGTATCAACTTTCATACTAGATCCTGTTGCAATTACTTCTTTAAAGTATGCAAAATAAATAGAGTTATTATTGATAACAGGAGAACTACCGTATGAAATATCACCTACAGAATAAGTGTTATATTGAGCACCTATTAATTTAGAACCAAGATATCTTGGATTAATAGCTGAATAAGCTGTATAATTACTATCTTGAATAGGTGCATTTAAAAATGAAGAGGATTGTTGTGATAAAGCAAGTGCTAATTGTGAATCAGCAGGAGCAGCTGTTGATCCTGTTAAACTACCATTAAATCGTTCTGTAATGTAATAATTGTTTACAGCTACGTTTGGATTAGAAGAATAATCTACATCTAAATGTTGAGTTGTTGTTCTTGCTTGTTGAACAACGTTTAACTCAGGTTGGAAAGGTAATATTGAATATGTAGCAGCAATTGCTATTTCTTGAGCATCTGGAATGTCAAATAAGTCTAACTTATTAATTTCCATTACCATACTTGAAGTAGGTTGGCTATAAACTACGATTTCACTTCCGCCATATTGGCCATTAAAATGAGCCATTTGATCACTGGCAGTATAAAAATATACTCCTGATTCATTAGTAAATACTGATTGAGAAGAATTTGAGTAAGGAGGAACGTTTGGTGCCGCTGCTATGTGAGTAGTATCAAAAATAACTCCATCTACTTGATATCCATAACTACCAGAAATAGTTTCCATAGGTATTGAACCTGTATAGTTACTACCTGTATAAAAGTTAGGTTCAAATCTTTGAGTTTTAACTCTTTCAAGCAAATTGGGTCTTATAACAATACCTGCGGCTAAAGCAGCACGACCAGGAACCCAATCTTCAACCATTTTAAATAATGCACTATCAAAATAACCTAATAAACGAGTTAGATCATAGAGATTATATGCAGAAATATACTTTTTAAAATAATAATTTCTAAAAGTAGTAAGTCTTTGATATTCTCTTGATTGAGCATCTTGTGGATTACCTATAAATTCATCAATATTCCAATAACCTAATTGGTTAATTATATCGTAATCAATTGAATTTTGAGCTGATAGGCTAACATCAATATATGGAAAATCAGGAGTTATAGGTACTGGTTGAGTTATACTTACAAATGGAGATAATGTATTACCAGGAACTAAGTTTTGATCTAAAATTCTTACTTTATCATCTACAGGAGAAATAGCACCTACATTAGGAGGTGTTTGTAAAGCATCATAAAGTGTTCCTGCATTACTACCTGAATTATTGATACCAAAAGATAAAGTAAATAAATCATATTGAGTTGAACCTGTATAGTAGCTTCCATTATAAGAAGAAGTATTATAACTTCCTGTAGGACTTCCACTTATAATAAGTTGATAAGCTCCTACATTATACAAATTAAGATCGTATGATGAAGGATTTCGAGGATATATAAATGAAGAAGTTGGTTCAACTGTACCAGTTACTGCTGGGTGTATTGATTGTAAATAAGCAAGAGAAGCAGTATAAGAAGCTGTTACATAGAAAGCATTTCCATAAGGATCTACGTTATAAGAACTACCAGTATAATTAAATCCATCAGGAGTATATAATAAATCATTACCTAAACCTAAACGGAAAACTAAATCATTGTAAGCATCGTTTGAACCAGAAAATTCAGCATTTTGAATTGACATTGGGTTCAATACGTGTTTGTTAAATGCACTTAAATCTAATCCTCTTCTCCAATATCTTAAATCTTGGAAAGAACCCGTAAATGTAATTCCATTAGGAGCTAAAACACCATTACTATTAGCACCTCCCAAAAATCCTTCTACTGGAATTTGAGAAGCAGATACTACTGGTGTTGGATTATAATAGTTCCAAGAATTATTATAAGAAGATGAAATAGCACCCATCACATATATTGATGATGATGCTTGGAAACCAATTGAATTTCCATCTTCACCTGTATAAATAGAGTTTTTGGCTACTAACCAATATGTGTTACTTGTAATATTATCGGAAGAAGGATTTTCTCTATATAGTAAAACACTCCACCATTTTTTATTAAAGAAAGGTAAATATACAGGAGCACTATAACAATATCCTTGAGAGCCTGACATTACTAATCTCATCAAACCATATTCTTGGAAATTACTTCCTAATCTTTCTTGATAATAAGGAGAACCAGGAACATTAACTGTACCACTTACAAAGTTATTATATGATTGACTATATGCAAGTTGAATACCAAATCTGAGGGCAGAACCAGAACCTATTTGAAATACAGGTTCAGTAAAGTCAGATGAAGGAATACCTGGGGTTCTAAGTCTAAACTCAATAGCATCAGGCATCAAATTGGGATTGCCTGTATCTATAAATTGAGCCATAGATGGTAACCAAGGCACATTAATACTACCAGTACCATTAAATGCAGTTTCATAAGAGAAACGTTCAAAATATGTTTCTACTGAACTTGTTACTTTAACATTCCCACCATATTCATCAATACGAAGTAATGTAGGAGGAATACCATAACAATTCATTAATGCTCTTAAACCATTATAAGTACCTTTTGCTTTTAATAAGTAAGGTAAGTTATGGTAGATTCTTTTATATGTTTCTGCTACAATATCACTATCTGGAGTGGTTTGAGCAGAAGCAGTTACGTAATTAGTAATTAAAAAAGAACCTGTTGAAGGTAATAATGAACCTGAAGGTGTAATACCTAAAATTGCAGTGTATAAATCTTCAGTATTTCTATTTGTTGCATATAATTTAATACCAAAAGATTGTAACGCAGTAGCTACTAAATCTTTTGAAATACCATGTTCTAATCTATTATCACCACTTTGAATATCTGTAACTGCTTTAATATAAGTCCAAAGATAATCATAATGTTGACCTAACATTGAAATAAACAACTGAATAATAGCGTTTTGAGGATCAGTTGTTACATAAGAAGGCATTGTATTCCAAACGTAGTTGAAATTATTACTATCGTAAACAGAGGCAGATAAATACTGACCTCCATAATATGGTTGTCCATAAGTGTCATCACCAAACCAAGTTAAAGCTTGAGATGAAGAAACTGGATAAAGTTGGAAAGGTTGGCTAGAATTTATCTTAGGCCAAGCCGCCGATGATGAAGCATAATATAAAAAATATTCGTAATTATCAAAATTTTTAATTATTTCATCAATCTTAACTTGTAACGGAGCTTTACTTTGAGAAGTATAAGGTGATGTTACTGAGTTATTTAAAGAATTTATATCACTTTGATAACCTTCTATTAATGATAATTTATATTTAAAGTTTGTTAAACGTTCTGCTGCTGAGGAAAAATGAACAAAATTTCCAAAAGCAGTTGATCCATCAGGATTTTCATATTCAATATTAATATCAGCACTTGTTTCATCAAATAAAGATATTAATTGTTGGAATGATGAAGTTACTTCTGTAGAACGCAAATCATCTAAGCTAAGCTTACCTGTAGTAAGGTTTGGTTTTTCTTCAATATCAATAGTGATATTTGGACCTCTTAATTGAATTGATTCTATTACATTTACAAATTCTTGTTGAATTGTAATTTCATAAGTAATAGGATCTGATACCTCTTCTACTATCCAAAATGAATCATTAATATCAAATTGTTCGGGGAGTGGTTCGTATAGTTTAACTAATAAAGTAGGAACTAATGCATCTTCAAAAGCAAGATTAACACCAATTAAAGTAAGATTATTACTAAAATTAAGTACAAAATCACTATAGTAATTTCTTGAATTAACTGTATTAGACCAACCATAAAATAAATTCTGTAAGTCATCTACAGAAATAGAAGGAATGAAAACACGTAATTCAGTTCTATCTGAAGAAATTGTTTTAATTAAAAACTTTTGATTTGGAGAACTATCAAATAATCTTCTATAAAAATAATAAACTGAATTTACTGTACCCTGATTAATACCATTTGATCTGGCATCATCTTCAGGAGACATATTTATTTGATTAAATGAATCTGTTGATTCATAAGTAGATAATACAGTATAATTTGTAAAATTATAATTTGAAGCTAATAATTCACCAGATGGAGAATATATAAAGTTCTCAATATAATCTGTTTGATTATTGAAATTTTTAGTAATGAAAATGGAATTTAATACTCCATCATCTTTAGGAGTATATTCCTGATTTTCAGGTACTGCAATGTAATTTATATTTTGAACGTTAATATTTTCCATTAACCTGTATTATTTGTTGTCAAATCTAAAATTGTTTTATTTGCATCCAAAAGTTCCTGTCTTAAGGAGTTAATTTCTTCTAATAATCCATTTATTTCATCATTTTGAACTGTTGTACCAATATACTCAGAACTTCTAGCTACTAAATAAGCATGGGAATTAATATCTCCTTCTACAGGAATTTCATAAAATAAATTATCATATGCTTCAAAAAATTCAGGGATTGTAAGAACATTTGGAGCAGCTGATCCTGTAGGAGGAATTAATTGATTAAAATTAATGTCTATGATTTGAGGATATAAACCTCTTCCATATACTTTTTTTGCTAATTGAACTTCTTGACTCATTATCTTACAACTTTAAAGTAATATGATGGGTTGTCAATGATTATTTCTTGTTTACCAATTTGAGTTTTAATCAAAATTTGATAATATCTTTCTGGTTCTAATCCATTCATATAAACATCAAAATAGTTATATTCTGGATTTGAACTTAATCTTGTACAATCATCAAAACCAACTATTACTTCCCCTGTATTCACATCAACTAATGACCAATAACTATTTGTTGGTAAAAGTTTTGTATTTAAATATACTGACTGAGTTTGGAAAGACCTAGGAGGATACTGATCTCTTGAATATACATTAAATCTGTATACTGAATTTTCAGGCATTTCCTCTTGTAAGTTACCTATTGTCGTAATAAATTGATTATTGTTTACAATTGGAGAAGAACCAGTATTAAAAACGTAGTCAGGCCATTTAAACTCTAAAGTTGGAGGATAAATAGTATGAGTATCCATTGAGAAAAAGCTCAATTGTTGGATACTTGCTGTATTAAACTCTTGACTACCTGTATATCTAACAATAAATCCTGAATTGCCAAATGATTCAGGTAAATCACCATGAATACTATGGCTATGCCAATATTTAACTATTTGAGTAACATTAAAATTAGTATCTTTATCTGAAGTATAAGTAAATGTTTGAGAAGCAGAAGGAACTATAAACCAGTTACCTCCACCTCTTTGAATACCATTATCAGAAGCAGTTACATTAGCTTGGAAACTTGAAGTTTGCCATTGATCTCCAGATGCAGATGATTGAGCATAAGTCCAAGAAACACCGTTTGTTGTTCTAGGTCTATCGGCTAATTTTCCAGTACCCATTTCCCATGATTCAGAAACAGCATTACATAATAATGTATAACTTTGGGGTAAATTAGAAGCGTTAGCTAAAAATAATTGGAACGAAGCAGTAAGTTGAGTAAAAGCATTATCCTGGTCAACTAAATCTATTACTTGATTTATTTGAGAAGTAGGAAATTTAACTAGTGCTCTAGTTACAGAGGGTATTTTATTTATGTTATTATCTACAAGACTTGGGTCATTGTATGTTGAGACTTCAAGAATCTCATCACGACCCATGTTTTGGATTTGTTGTTCAGACCAAATAAATGCGTCTTTTTCAGGAAATATTTTATAAACTGCCATAAGTATACTTAATCCTATATAAATATACTTACCTAATACTTTTTAGAAGTTTACTACTCTGCCCTGAATATCAGCTCCTGGGAATTTGACTTCAAAGATACTAGGATCTAATGAGGGATAAATAATTCCATTAATTGTAGCTGCTTTAATATCATAAGCATATTTTGAGTATCCTGTTGATTCTCCTACAATGTTATAAACATCAACGTTTTGAACAGTTTGAACACCTTCTATTGTATCAAGTAAAGTATATACATTGGCAAGGATAATAGGTTGATTTATTTGCCAATTGTCTATGTTAAAATAATCATTTAATGTTGTTAGACATCTGTTTAATACGTCTCTATTATTGTATTGTGGTCTAACAATTATATCAAAATCAATACCAATGTTTATTATAAAAGCATCAAAAATATTGACAGCGTCTGTTAACATTCTATATTCGCCTAAAAACGTTTTTAAGTTTTGTTTTAATGCTAATGTAGGCGGCTCAAGTTTATTTTGATTATTTCTTGATAACACATACAGATTTAATGCGAATGGATTATTATCAATAGCAGCAAATGTATCTTGAGTAATTGCTTTTTGTTGAGTAATATAAGCTTTAGACACAACACCATACTTAGGACTCATAGATAAAGCTCTTACTAAATAATCGTCTTTAGTTACAGTACGTAATTGAGTTGGGTATGATGATAAAGTATTTAATCTTAAATCTTCATTAGTATCTCCATCACCACCACCTGTAGCAGCATTTGGATTATTAAATACTAATGATTGTTGAACTGTATTTGCAAGGGTAGGATTTAAAGTACCTCCATAAAATGAAATACTACCTGAGGCTAATAAACCTAGGGTATTTGATGGAATGTTTGATGCTACACCACTACCTACTAGATATTCAACTGTTAAAGTTATATCTGAAGGAGCAATTCCATAAGTTTTAGTGTACATGAAATTTGATGGGTCATAAGCTGTGGTCATCCTATTAACACCATAAGGTAAACCTATACCTACATTTTCTGGGTTAGGAGTAATATATTCGTCTTCAGCATTTGAAACTCCAGCACCAAATTGTAATTGTAATGTATTATCAGATAAAAATCTAGCAACAAAACGTCTTGGAATTTTTTGTAATTTTAACAAATATGGAACTTGATCTCTATATTGATATAAATTAGGATCATTTAATATTGTATTTTCCTCAGGTACGAATATTGTTTCTTGGGCTAAATAAGGAACTTCGTACCATTTATTTCCATCACTATCTGTTACACTTAATATTTGAATAATTTGAGAATCATCAATGGTAACAGTTGGGAATTTTTCGGGAGCACCAAAACTAAAAGTAGAAGTTTTTACAGTTCCTGCTACAGATAATGCTTGTTTTTTTAATAAATAAAAATCTGGTTGATTTAAACTATTAAGTGAACGTACAGTTAATTCAGTAGGATTATCTGATCCTGATATAGTAAAGTCAATTTTGTTTTCTATATAGAATTTAATTGCTGGATCATTGATATATGAAAGTTGAGCTCCTTGCTCGATTATCATAGCATAATCCCAATTAGGTACAGATTGACCAAAAACAATTTGTGAAGGAATAATTTGATAAACATCAACTACAGTAGTAGCTGCTGCTGTTACTTTAGGAGCATAACCACCTCTATAAGCAGCGGCAAGTAAACTTCTTCTTTGTTTAGCATATTGAACAAAGTTTTCTTGAATTTGATTATCTGCATAAAATGATAAAACATCACCTACATAAGATGCTTGTTCAATAAACATCATACCAGGAGAAGCCTCAGTAAAATCGTTATACGATTGTGGGTAATACGTTTTAGCAAAATTAATTAATTGTTGTTTAAACGTATCAAAGTCTTTATTTATATATGATACTTTCTTAGACGTTGGCATTTATTTGAGCATTTTGGAATGATACTTGAATTTCATCTTCTATATTAGTTAACGCTACAGAATAGCGGAAAAATATTTGGATAGTTTTTTGGTCAAAAAGGGGAGTAACTTTTAAATCTTCAACTATAATATTTGGAAAGTAAATAGCGATTTCACTTGAAATCATTTGTGTTAATTCACTAGCAGTTGAAGTGGTTATTTGTTCAAATAACATACCTCTAATACCAGATCCAAATGAGGGATTAAATACTCTTTCTCTATTATCTGTTAAAAAGTAATTTAACAAGTTAGATTTTATAGCTTCTTGAGTGGTATAAGTTTCATTAATACCTGTAGGGCCATCAAATGGGACAGAAATACCTACCCCAGTGCTAGGTCTTTTATTAGCATCTAAATTATTACGAAATATGTAATTTACAGAGGGCATTATATTTTACCTTTTTCTTTTAAAGCGCCCATCATTTTACTGAAATCGGGAACTGCGTTAATTTGAACTTGATTAATATCTGCTGAAGGTCTAGCTGTTTGTACCATTTGGTCAACAGATTCAACAGCAGGAGCACCACCAAAAGCATTCATCATTTCTGCTCTGTAACCATTAATATTGTTTGAGCTAAAATCACCAATTGATTTCCATTCATCACCACCAGCAGTCATGCTCATTCTTGTTTCATTTAATAAATCAAGCATTGGATTACCTGTAGTTTCAACTACTTGTTGTTTCTTTTTATCCATTCCCTCAAATAAATCGGAGAATGCACGACCTGGTTTAGCTACAGCTGTAGGTTTTTCACGAATTTCAGTAAGTAAAGATGGTAATTCTTCGCGAAGCGCGTTTTTTACCTCTTCTCTTATTAATTTTTTAAATGTTGCTATGTTCATATATATAAATATTTATAAAACTGTTTTTAAGTACCTGTAGGGGATTGGGTTTGTTGCGATTTTTGAGCATTTGCTGCTTTTTCTTTTTTAGCTGCTTCAAGTTTATCTACAAGATTTTGACTAGCGTTATATGCTTCTTCAAAATCTTGTTCACTAAAATTATCAAATCTATTTTTCTTCAATACACGATTTTTAATTTGCTCTTTAGTAAGACCTTGTCCTTTTAATCTGTTAATAGTACGTTTAAAACGTTTAAACTTACGTTTATCTTTTTTACTACGTTTTTGTCTAAGATTTTCTTCAGGAACAATTTGTTTAACTAAATCATCAATTTCTGCCTGAGTAGCTGCTAGTTCAGCATTTTGTTCTGCTTCACTTGGTAAATCAAGTTCAGCATACACTGCATCTTCTTCACTTATAGTGTTACTAGCATTAGGATCAGCGTTAAGACCATCTTTATCAATTAAATAACGAAGTTCATTTTGAATTAATTCAATATTAGTAGCATATGTCAAATCAGTTTGGACAATAACTACTCCTCGTTTATCTAAAGCAACACCATATCTTCTCAATGTAGTAATACCTTCATCAACTGCTTGTTCTTCAATAATATCTAAAACAAATCCTTTATATATTACTTGTTTATTTCTATCAATGGGAGCAGGGAGCTGAGCATTTAGATTGGCAATACTATTTTCTATAGTTAATATTACCTCTTTTAGTTTTTTGGTTGCAGGAAGATTGGATGTTTTTTTACATTTTTCAAGTTTATCTTGTAATATTTTTAATTCACCAATTAATATTTGTAATCTTCTATTTATAGTAGAAATTGCTTGAGCGTAAGTACCTATAAAATAAGCAGCTTGTCCTACACTTTCTTTAGCTTGGTCTACTTTCTTTTCTAAATTTTCAGCTACTTTTTGTAATTTTAATATTACTCCAACCGTTGCCCAACGAGCAGGGAGAGGTAAATTACGTATAAATTTAGCAATAGCTCCAACTACTCTTAATATAGTATTTAATGTTCTAACTACAGTATTTATTTTATTTAAATTAGTAGAAATAGTATTAATTACTCTACCTAATGTTTCTACAGCTCCTACTATTTCATTTATAATAGGAATTAATTGAGCCGGATTAAGTTTATCTTGTAATTTGGTAATTGCATTTTGTGCCTGAAATACGGCTACTAAATCAGCTGGATTTTCAGCATTAGAAATACCAGATAATAAAGTTTTTATTTCTTCATAAGTACTAAATATTTTTTGAATATCCTGATTAGGGAAATTACTCATGTTCGTTGGGATCTGTTCATTAATTCTTTTCAACGAATCTAAAATTTTCTTCCCTCCAGGTATAATTTTTAATACTGGTTCTGGAATATTTAAACCTTCAACTAATGCTTTTACTTTACGAATAGACTCTAATGTACTATCTATAGTAATCGGATTGCCTGGTTGAGCGTTTGCTGAGGTACCATTATTTCCCCCTGTGGCTGTTTGACTATTTGCACCTTGAGGAGCAGTACCAAACCCAGAAGCACCCGCACCATAGTTAGGATTTTGTGCTGCTGTATTAGTTGGGGAAGCAGTTCCACTATTTACATTAGTAGCAAAAGTTTGTTGAGATGTGGGGATTGATGATTGAAGAATAGGTTTATTTATAATTTGATCTTCAGAATCTTTTATCTGTTGGAGTACTTCAGCTGCTTCTTCTTTTAATTTTTGAAATTGTTTGTCAACATTAGATCCTGATGGGATTGCTTGTGAAAGAAAATAACTTATTAAATTACATAAATCAATTTCATTAACAACCTCAACTTTATCAGTTGCTTTAACTAAATTTTTTCTTATATCTTTACTTACAGCAATAGCCTTAGTAGTAGATAACTGTAAAAATGTTCCTAAAGGAGAATTTGAGTAAGGATAATCTACTGATAGTTTTATTTTTTCCTTTAATTCCTCGCTTTTAAGAGCACGTCTAGCTGATGGAGTTAATGGAACTGGAACAGTTTTTACCTCAATCGGTTTAGGAATTAAATTAACTGGAACAGTATTTATTGGACTTACAGTTTTACGACGGGCAGGGGAAACTACAACTACGGGTGGAAGAATTATTGGTGTATTAGGAGTATCAGCCATTTTATAAAGTATAATTCTGTTTTGATAATAAACCATCAACCTGAACTGCTAATAACTCAACAGTCTTTACTAAGTCAACTCCTGCAGTATTAAGGGCTATATAAGGAACACCTTCTTTAACACCTTTTACTTTTGTCAAAGCTTTACCTAATGTTACTAAAGTTTCATTTAAGTCTCCCAAGTAATCAACTAATCTTCCTCCTTTAACTAAGGGTTCTGTTGCATTTAATCCTAAATAAATCTTAGGACCATTAATAATCATTACATCATCACTATTAAAATGAATACTTCCTGCAGATGAAAATCCAATTGATTTAGCTGCAAAAAATAATACAGAATCATCCTTAGCATTAAATAATACTCGTCCCGATGTTATAATCGCTTGATCACCTTTATATGGAAATTCTGGTGTATATGCCATTTTATGCTACTGTTATTTTTGATAAATCAAATAATTTTCCTTTAAACTCCATTGTTCTTTGGAAGTTTTTATCTACCCCTACTATACCATAAGGACCACTTTTGGCTCTTTCAGGATGATATTCAAAGTGCCATGTTTCTGTTTTAACACCTCTTATGAATCCATATTTCCAACCATTTAAAGCCATCCAAACATATACATTGGTAAGAGATGTGGTAGATGGGACTTGAGATTTCCATCCTCCAGTATTAATATCTATAGCTATACCATCACCATGTTTTGATTTACCACAAGGTGCTTTATATGGAGAATAACATCTGCTATCTGCATTTCTTCTTGTTTCATCATTAAATTCACCACATCCTTTTCCACCAATCCATCCACTTCCTCTTACATCATATTGACCAACAAAATTTATATTTTTACCACTAGCAGTTTTTCCTGTTATTGTTTGGAATGGAGGACGGAATCCACTATTTAAAAGAATAGTAACTCCATCAGCTTTAGCTGCTGCCACCATTACAACATAAGCAGCTGCTGCTTTTATTTCTAAACACTGACCTCCTAAATATGCTAATTGTAGTTTTACACCCTTATTTCCTTCAAAAACTCCAGGTATAACATCTAATCCAGATTTTAAAGCTAAAGCTTTGGCTGCTGCTAATGCTTCTGGTGTTAAAGCAACACTTGAATAACCATCTCCACCATTACCATTACCATATGAATTACCTGGGGGAGGAGGGGGTAATAATGCTTTTTCTAATTCTTTAGATATTTCAAGAGGTTGAGGATTTTTACTCCAATATTGAGATTCATCTTCTTCTATAGTTGAGTAAGTTGTAGAAAATTCTATAGGAGAAACTTCTTCACCTGCCCATGTTAATGCACCTAATTTTGATTCAGGAATTGGTTCATATTTTGAAGAACCAGGACCTGAAGTTCGTGTTGTTTCAGTTGTTGGACTTACTGAAGCGGTTGGTGTTGTACCAACAGTAGTTGAATTATTAGCAGCTTGACTTTGTGTCACAGAACTTGTTAATGGTGCTGTTACTGAGGAAGGAACAGTTACTGGATTTTGATTTAATGATTGAGAAGTTGCTAATTCTAAATCTTCTTCATCCGACTGATCCATTGCTTGATTAGGTGACTGTACTACAACATTAGGAATAGCAACTACTGTTGCTGATGAAGTAGCAGCTAAATTATATGATGCTAAATTTTTAGAAGCAAGAGTCATATTGATTTCTTGTCCATTAGTAAGATAAATTGATGAAGCATCCCCATCAATATCTTCAAATATAGGAGTCCACCTTACAGATGAGGTAGTTTTGGTTTGTCCATTACGGATAATAGTAATTGGACGTGTATTACGTCCTGATTTACTCCAGGGACTTACTACTGATTGAGAAGGGAATATTGATATATGAGAAAAACGAATTGAATTACCAAAACGTCCTTCAATGATAGTATCACCTTCAACAGGATATAAATTTCTAATTTGAGGATCTTCTACAAATGTATTTCCTAAATATAAATCTTTGGGTGTATCATCTGGTTTTTTAGTTAAACCATTTTCAGTACTTAAATACCCAAGTAATGTTTCGGATTTTTGGGTTGTACTTAAATTTTGTAAATCAGGAAAACCATTATGATGAATACTATTCCAAACGTTTACGTTATTTAAATAATAAAACTTTTTTGCTTGAGGATCTTCGTTTAATATATCTGTTGATTGGATTATTAATACAATCTCATTAATTAAGGGTAAACGTCTAATATTTACATCCATTGGAGCCGCTACTAAATTAGCTTTATTTTGGCTATCAACTACAGAATATAAAGGGTGAAATGAAATAAATCCAATAGAAGGATATCCTTTATTTTGAGCAAATAATGAATTAGGATCTGTACTAGGTTGCAAAATAATATCCTTAACCCTAGCAGGAAAAATTTGAGCTTTTTGGCCACGTTTATTTGATTGGCCAAAACCAGCTATATCACCACCAAAATTAGGACTTAACGGCATCTGCTTCTTTTATTTCAGTTTGTTTAACATTTGAACCTAAATCATCTAAACTTTTAAATAACATTTCCTTATCGGCGTCACTTAAAAGTAAATCTTCGTTAGCACCAGCATTCATCATAGCGCGTTGAACAATACCAGCCATTTTGATTAATGCTTCGTCGTTTTTAACGGCTATTTCCATATATTCCTTAATCAACGGAACAATGAGAGTAGCGTCACCAGGACTTTCGATTAATGGTTTTAAACCTTGAATTAAAGCAGAGATTTGCTTCTCCTTATCCTTGGAATTATTGTAAATTTCTTTGAGTAAGTCGGCGAACGTCTTATTCCCGAATAATGTTACTTGACTAAAATCCATGCACGTTTTGACAATAAATATTGTCTTATAAAACTTTTAGATATCAAGTATTCTATCGTGCTCAAGATATTGAGAAAGTAATTCTTTGTATATATTCTTTAACTTCTTAATTATTTTAGTAATTTGAGGAGTTGATTGGTCTGTCATCTCTCTAATGTAAATATATATACCTTTTTTATTAAATATATCTAAATTTTCGCGTTTTCTAAACAATTCCATTATAGCATCTGCTGTTTTAGCATCTTCTTCTTTGGGAAAATAATTCCATAATTTTTTATCAACATGATTAATAAATAAATCTATGAATTTATTAATAGGCATATTGTTATGCTCTTGATTAACTAAATCAATGAATATTGTTTTATCTTCGTCTACAGCCTCAACTTCAGCTTTCTCCTTCAACTTCTTATAGTTGGCATTGTTGTATAGAATTAAGTAACGCTTAGCAATTGTACCGAAATATGAATATGCTTTACCTTTTTCTTGCTTATACAAGTGTAATTTTTCAAGTAAAAACGCTACTACTTCATGTTTTAATTCATCAATTGTATTTACTTCAGTATAATAGAACTTAAATGTATGAATAATATTTTCTGCTAACTTATGAAAAGCGTAATTAATTCTATCATTGAATATTTGATTACGTTTAATAGAATTTTTAGTACGTAAATATTCTAAAATTGCCTCTTCGGTATCTGAGGTGAAATATTGGATTGATTCTTTTGGTTTGCGTTTACGCACAGTACCTCGTTTTGTGAGGGAGACGGTTTCTTCTTTTAATAATTCGTCTATACTATTTTTAGCCATTATTGTTTTCTAAGTTTATATACGTTAAGTGTTTGAGACATTTGTTTTAGACTAGTAAAGAAAAATCCAACTTCATCATCACTAGCAAATGTACCTTTAAGATCAATTTCACGAAGGCGTGCTTCAATATTTTCAATTACTTCATCAATATTATTAATGTAAATATCTCTTTCTTCTATTAAGCGAGTAAGTTTTTCATTTTGAATCATTAAATTACGAATTACGTAACCTACGATTGTTACTACCCAAAGGGTAACAGCTATAATTCCCCAAATCATGTTATATATTTTTTAATATGTTAGCTAAATTGTCATTGCCCATTGTTTTAAGTGCTTTTTGTTTTTGGGCTGATTGACCTGATTTATTAAGTGTAAATTCTTTTTTAGGAGCAGGTTTTGAAGATTTACCACTCATTAATTTTGGTAACCACTCTGTTTCGTATTCAATACGAGCGGCCATCATATCAGCTTGATGTAGAACATAAAGTAAAGATGAACGTGGTTTAGTTTCAGGCATATAAGATAGTAAGTAAGACTTATTTGCGTCGTCGTACATTCCATCATGTGTTTTGATAGCAATGTATTCGTTTTCACTCATTGTAACACCAATTGAGAATAGTAAGTGTAAACTTCTATCTGGGACAGACATGTAAGTAATATTAGTATTAAACTTATATAATTCACCTCTATTTTTAATTTCCCAATCGCTGTCATTATCGAAAACTGATGGTTGGTCTAGAGTACCAAATTTACCTAGGTCATGATTAATGGCAGAAAATACTAACTCTTCAGTTGTGTAAGTATTTACCATACCCATTTCTCTCCAAACGGTATCTAATTTAAGAGCGGCATCAACTACTCTAATTACGTGGTCTATATAACCACCAGGAAAACAGTTGTGATAAGCTTTTTTGTGAGAAGCAGGAAGCAACACGAATCTGTCTTCGTATTGCTTATAAAATTCGAGCAACTTATCCTTGCGTTCGCCAGTGATATGGTCCTCAATTATTGATAGGAACGTGTCCCAGTTTTGTTTTATTTCTTCGGCTTGTAGCATAACGTATTTAATTATATCTAAATATACGTCCTGCTAGGATGGACTCCAAATTTATCTTGCAAATGCTTCGTCAAATGCTTCCATCATTTCCTCAATAGTAGAGCAAAATATGATTTCCATATCTGGTTTGCTCTCAATAGTTGCTTTATCATCACGATGAATAGTAATAAATTTTACTCCATCATCTATTTGGATTACTGGGAAGCGGTTAATTTGGAAGAGTTGGATAAAGTCGTTAAATACTTTAGGTGATTCTGTATCTAGGTATTCATTACAAGATAATTTTCTCTCATGAGTAATCTCATATAGTACCCTTTCACACAACATACACCCCATTTTATTAATCAATATAACCTTTTTACCCATATTATAATGCTATTTTATTATCAAAACTAGCTATAACTTGATTATAAGCATTCGTGAATTCAGCTTGAGTAGTTTCTTCGAATTGACTATTTGATGATAATATTTGAGATAATAAATTAGCAATTTGACCACTTATATGCCCTGGAGAGCTCAATGAACCAGTTACATATTGAACATTCCATACGTCTTTTTCCATTGATTGTTGAATTCTAACAATTTCACCACCATCAGTTGGAGTAATATTTGTTTTAATAAATAATACTTGAGAACCTGAGGCAGGATGACCGTTTTTTAAAGTTAAATATTTGTACATATTTTTTATTTATTTTTTTATTTTAACATTGACCTCCATAAGTATTTAATTGTTGGTATGGAATACCACCATTATTACCTATAGCTACGTTTGAGTTTGATGTTCCGTAATATTGATAAAAAGCACTTGGGCTTTTACTATTTAAATATACTGCACTTACTCCACTAAATGAATAACCATAATTGAAAAATCCTCCAGAATTACCCCAAGAATCCTGAAATACAGTGTAATTATTAGCAGTATGTTCTTTATATACAAAGCTAGAACCATATGAAGGACCAGCATAAGGGTATCCAAAAGAAGTAATTACATAATAATAAGATTTAGTCGCATATAAATAAACAGCGCCAACAGGTTTAGGAGTATATCCCCCTGAAAG
>Ga0181343_1000264_pt1 | contig 25020 bp, 31 predicted proteins | sample Su13VDMLBSD_FD_130110 | JGI IMG/M metagenome (GOLD analysis project Ga0181343, IMG submission 130110) | Freshwater viral communities from Lake Michigan, USA - Su13.VD.MLB.S.D | ecosystem: Environmental > Aquatic > Freshwater > Lake | place: USA: Michigan | collected 2013-07-15
GCGATAACCTTGAGCTTCGGCAGCTCCAAGCGGAGTGAATTGTCCAGACGGCTGAAGTCTTCCACCTTCAAAAGGGGCAAGCATTCCAGTCGGCTCTGCCATTTGGCCCATAGTGCCGACAAACTGCTGCGCCACCCCAACATTCTTCGCATCCTGAACCGCTTGTTCGAGCTGTTGAGGAGAACCAACCTGAGCTTGAACCTGAGCAGGAGTTAGCGCGGAGACTTGGCCAGCTTCCTCACGCCGACGCATCTCAGCGATGGTGGCTGGACCTTGAGATGGCTTAGGTTGGGCGGAGATTCCCTGCGCCGCTTCGTAATCGGAAATGGCTTTGTAGTCCGCTTCTGTAGGAGGATTCGGATTCGACCAGTTGTATTCCAGACCAGATGGAGATGTGATTTTTCCCATAATTACGGGGTGTAAATGAATCCAGAAGAAACGTTAGTCGAACCTGTAAACGGAGTTACACCAGCAGGAAGTGACGGAGCGGTTCCGGCTGATCCAGCGGGAGGCGATTGACGCTGCTGGCCAAATGGGGTTAGGGGCAGCTTGTAACGGGTGACAAGTTCGTTGGCCAACTTCACCTGCTCTGGAGAGATTTTGCGCTTCGTCTTAAGGTCATCAATCGTACTCCACAGGTTTTCAGCGGCAAATTTAGCAAAGTTGTTAATGTCGTTGACAAAGTTTTTGCTCCTGATGTCACCGATTGCCGCTTTCAACCGAACCTGTTCAGGCACTGTAACAGCCTTGCCGGAAGTGGCGAATGCCTCTTCATTGAACACTGTGTTAAATCTTTGAAGAAGCTCGTAAGCGTCTTTTTCTTCGTTAGTTTTTGATTCCTTTAATCTACGAGAAATTTCACCAATTTTACCATCGATAATACCAACGTAATTCTGAATTTTTCCTTTTCCATACGTTTGTTCAAACTTGTTCAATTCATCAACAAGTCTGGCTGAACCCTTTGCAGTATTCTGATCGCCGCTCATCCGACGGGCATCGTCTCCTTCAGGCCACTTCCAATCACTTTGCATCACGGAACCCTTGATTCTCGAAGCGGTACGAGCGTCAGCGGGTCCAAACAACTCTTGCCAATCGTCAACAGCATCATTTGCAATGGTCATTTTCATGCTGTCAGAAGGATTGATGCGCCCTGCTCGACGAGCCTCAACATTGGCGCGAGCAGTCTTGATTCGTTGCTCAAGGGGAATATTTTTGTCCAACTGATAAACCTCTTCGGACATTTCTGTTCCGAGGTCTTTAATAGTTTTTGCCTCATTCATCCGCTGCCTAATTGCGGGGGCGTTTTTCTGATAAACCTCTTCGTTAACCTCTCCGGTCTGAGGATTAAAAACATCGATACCCTGATTCTGCATCTCTGTTATGATGTCAGACCTAGTCTTTTCAAACTGTTCACGAGCTTTGATGATTTTTGCTCGCGGAGAGTACTGCTGAAGACCTTGGTACGCTTGAATTGCCTGTTGGTTGAACACCTTTGACCTAAAGCGCGGCAGAGCAGGCATTGGAGCCTTCAACTCAGGATCATTGAAGTAAGTTCCAATGTCCTCGTTGAACTTCTGAAAGATATCATACTCAGCAGCCTGAGCTTCTTGTTCTGCCAGCGCATCAGCATACGCCTTCGACTGAATCTTGTTCTGAAGATCCGCCTGACGCTGGCGCATGATCTGGTCAGCCGTCTGCATCTGGAACTGCTCCATCATCCGCTTTTGCGTCTGCGCGCGGTCGTAGAGGCTTGCGCCTAGCTGAAATGCTTGAAGGGTTTCGTCGGCCATAAAATCAACCTACTTCGGGGATTATTCCGGTGATGCTCATGTCGGAGCCGGTTCCCATTCCAGCTCCGCGATATTCAGATCCTGCCGGAGGTGCTGAGTAGAGATTTGTCGGCATCTGCGCCATCAACCCACGCTGGGTGTACGCGCCACCAGCGAATCCGCCAGCCTGAGAAATCGCGCTTCCGATAGCGGCCATCGTAGGATCAGGCATCGCAGCCACCTGAGCGGCTTGCAGGTTGCGATTGTACATCGCTTGCTGCTGCTGCTGCATCACTCCAACGCGCTGGGCAGGCGTGATGAACATGCTGCTCACCGAGAACGGCTGAACCATTCCCATCGTTCGCTGCTGCTGGATGAAGTTCTGAGCTTGGGCAAGACCCTGATTCTGGAGCTGTAACGAAGTCAGCCCCAAGTCGCGCGCGGTCAAAGCTCGACCAAATCCAGATGCTCCACCGAATCCACCGGCAAGAGCGCGTCCAGCGGTCGAGCGTTGAACCTGAGCAGCGACATCGGTCGGCAACTCACCCTTCAGCGCAGAGCCAATGTTCTTGCTGGCTTGCTGAACGATCTGATCGTAACCAGGAATCGCTCGGCGAAGCTGCGCCTCAAGCTGAGACTGCTCAGCAGCGGTCGTCTTTTGAGCGAGTTCGGTGGCAGGTTCGAGCGATGCGATGTTCTGCTGAATCGCCTGCCTCTGCTCTTGAGCGAAATCAATCGGCTTCAGCTCGGGAATCTTCGGCTTGCTTCCCTTGCTAAGAAGACCGCCAAGCAGACTCGTTCCACCGATGATTGCCGCACCACCTAGAATAGCTCCCATAAATTAAAATACCTCCTTCACAAGACGGTTGCCGTTCTCAATCGAGAACACCTTTTCAGGTTCGTGACGTTGGATGTTCATGGTAACCAGTCGTGCAGCCTTTTCCTCGGGAAAAGCTCGTTCGTTCTGGAAGCAATGAACCCACACACGCCGCAAAGTATCCACCTTAAAAAGCTCGTTCTCCTCGATTGTCATCACCCCATGGAGTGACGCCCACGCATCCGCGTACTCACGAAGCGCCTGAACCGAAGGAAGGTGAACTTCGTAGCCGAATCGTTCGGTGCATTCTTTGGCTGACGACTCGGGATTCTTTTTGACGTACACCTTAATCGAGTCATCAACGACAGCCTTCGGGAGGTATCCGTAAGTCGAGCAGTCAGCGACGTACTTGTAACGAGTCCGATATTCTTCAATCGACTGCTTCCAATTCGGATCAGTCGCACCCTGCTCATGTAGGCCAAGGCAGTCCGCTTCCAACGAGAAAAGGACCGACATGAATGCCGATCCGAATCGAGGCAAACCGCAAATTTGGAAGAGCTTACCTTTCATTTTTTATGCACAAAGAAGTCCACGCGGCAGTACGCGCAAGGATGAAGATGGCCGACTCAGCACCGGGGATTACACCAAGCTCACTGCAAACGATCGCAGTGTAGAGCGCGGCATTCGGGTGGATGTTTTTGCCAGCTTCTTTCATCCACCCATGAAGCTGCTCAATTCGAGCGTTCGCGTTTGGAAAGTCGGACTTGATCAGCTCGCTAACACGGCTCCATGCCGGATCGATTCGATCATTGAAGAACGAGTTTCCGAAACCTGGAATCTTCATTCCCGCCTCGATGGCCGACTTCAACGCTCGTTCGTCGAATCGTTCGTAAACGAATCGAGCAGGTCCAATCGGGCCGTGTGCATCGCCCAAACTCAGGATTGCCGAGGCGATTCCATTCGTAAGCTGCGCGCTTCCAAAGAAAGCGTTTACAGCAGCGCCGGAACTAGAGTTCTGGTTGTTCCGAGCCGCCATGTCATGCGCGTCAAAAACAGCCTGAAGCAACCCCAACTTTTGAGGAGTCGCATCAGCCAGCGCAAAGTCGATATTGAGGTTTAGAACCATTGTGAAAACCCACCGCCATTCAACCCGACTCCGACCATTCGGATCGTGTGAACAGCGTCGCCCAAATACTGCATCGTCTGCTCCTGCACAGCTTGAACAGCTTTGGCTTCGTAGGCCACTGCTTCCTGAATCAAATCGTTCTCTTCCTTCCGAATCGCCATGACCATCAGCTTGATGGCATCAGGACACGGAGGAATGAGGTAGTCATTCACGCTCGTCGCGTTGATGTGGCGCATCTTCGCCATCACCGTCACCGGCTTGTCTTCCTCGTTGTTGCAACGATCAGCGAGGTAGCTGCGACGATACTGCGGCAGAGTTTCATCAGGGTCGTAAACTGCCAGATCCGTTTCCAGCGCGGTCGTCGCGTTGTACTCGTACAAACGGCTGGCCGTGTTTGTAGCTTCGCGGATGACTCCGGTCAGTTCGGTGAATTTCTTGGTCGATTGAACGTACGGCAGAGCCAGCGTCAGCTTCTCGCCGTCGATCCAGACTCCACCGCTCTGGGTTCGAATCCACTGCCCGTTCTGATCGACGCCCTGCAAGGTGATTGTCTTGCCGACATCCGAAGCGTCGCCAGGGTAGACTCGAAGATAGCTGTTAGTACCGCCAGACATGTCGCGGTAACTAACCACAGTGCCACGGTCAATAAGCTGCTTGCCGACACACACTTGGTTTCCGTTGAGAAGGCCATATCCGGTTTCTTGAAACTCGAACCATTGATTGCGAACGGTTCCGACTCCGCAGCAATCGGCGATAGCTTCAATCGTCTCGATCTGACGCGGCCAAGTGATGCAGCCACCGACAGTGTGGATTGTGAAACGTCCGTAAGCACCAGCCCACAGACCCTTGTGAAGCAGTCGGCGGCAAGCCTGATTGATGTAGTCGTAAACGCGCGCGTCATCGACGCAAACGCCGATAGCCCGAGCAATCGTTGACCTGATATCTTGGACGATCAGCTTCATTTGGTGTAGTAGACTCGGGCGGTTCGCTTGATGAAGTAAACACCGTAGAATGGCGGTAGATTGTTGTGCGGCGCATCACCACCGGACGAAGTGGTCGGCAGCAGGTTGGCCACGCCTTCCGAACGGTTCGTCGCGCTGAACACACTCGTATCAGCCGATCCGCGCTGAGTAAGGTTGATGTACTGGTCGAGAATCTGATGCGTGTGAGACGGCATCTCGGCGGTGACAAGCGTATGTTTGTCCTCACCGGCAACAGCGGTCGAGGTGGTCGTTCCGTTGACGCTGACAACCCCGCTCGCCGCAAACGTGCCAGCGCCAACCGGGAATCGAGCTTCGAAATTCGTATCGATAGCCCACATCGAACCGGCGTAAGGATTGCCAGAGTAAACCGTTCCATCGCCACCATCGTAAGATAGGACATCGGCACTCGTCCCGACAAAGATGCGGCGCTCGCTGCTGTTTGCGGCGACAGGATTCTCCCTCGACCAATACCCACCTTGAAATACCCACCAGTTACCGTTGTTGTCCAACCACGGATAAACCTGATTGTTCAGCGTCGGAGTCGTCGGACCAAAGTTGAAGAACGAGTTTCCGATGGCGCTGTTGAAATTTGCCTGAGTGCCGCTGATGACATCGTTGGCCAACTGCTGGTAGTTGGTCGGGCAATACCCGATGGGCAAACTCGGGGGCGTCAGCGTGATGAGCGTAAGGTTTGGCATGCTGTTTTAAGGGTTAACGGCTTCCGAGGTGTAGGTCAGCGGATTGATATCACAGACATCAAGCGGTGTGCAGGCCGGATACACCGTCCGGCATTCACCAACACTCGGCTCCTGAACATCGTAAGCGTGAACTCGCAAGCTCTTGATCCGGCAATACCCGATGATATTGAGCATCACCTGAACCTCGTAAAGGTTGCGAGCCGGTGTGCTGATCGTCTGATTGCACGGCGCATCCGAAGGCGTCGGAAAACGCATCTTCGGGCGATACTGCGGCTTGAAGTTCGTAATCGGACAAAGATCCAAACACTGCGTCGTCGTCGCGCATTCGGAGAAGTCGATCCACTCGATCCAGCCAGGATACTGATCGGGTCGATAGGTGACGTCGAAGGAAACATCGCCCTCAAGCTGATCGATGAACAAGTCGCCAGAATCGAGGCGCTTCAGACCAAACGGAACCTCGAAGTTGTAGGCACGGCTCTGAACCAGCCATTCGATTTCCTTCTTACCCTCGGCGACGTTGTTGTCGAACTTCTCGCCCTTGGTGATTTCCCAAATTTGAATCGAGTCATCTGATCCGCGAGCGATGCAAAAGCACTGATCGCCGTAGGCGTTCTCGGTCTTAACAATCTGAAGCGCATCAAGTCCGGTCCAGATTCCAGACCACGCAGGCGGAAACTTCTTCCGCATCGACGTAATCAGGTCGAAGTCCAAGACCGCCATCGCCTTGTGAATGACACCCTCGGCATTGTACCGAGGCTGACAGGTCATCAGCAACCGATTGTCGAACACGACCGCAGAACCGGCCCACAGGAGATTCGTCTGATCGTTCTCAATGACGTTGAGCATCTCGCTGCTGATCGGAGTGTTTCCCCAATCGGTGAACGAGCGTCGAGCGATGATGAACGAGCGAACGCCATCGACAGCGCGGTAGAATACATCGCCATTGATGGTGATGGCGGAACGAGCGCCAAGCGCACCGCTCGTAAGCAAGCTGATGGCCTGAATCGGATAGTTCAGGTTCTTCCAAACATCACGATCAACAGGCGCCTGAACCGAGAAGACGTATCGAGGTGTGAAGACTAAAAGCGGACCTTGACCGAGCGATGTGTCAGGATCGCCTGGGACTGCCATCGCCGTGATGCCGCCTGAATCCGACGGAACCGCAAAGTCTCCGCCCTCATTAAGGAAGGTGTTCTCGGTTTCTTTGAGAACACTAGCTCGCGTTCCATCCCCATAAACAATGTCAGTCGCCCTAAAGGAGAATCCATTCGGAAGCGCGTACCAGATGCGGCCATTGACGTAGGCCATGACCTTGCCGCACTTGATTTCGTCATCCGCAGCACGACGCAGATTCGTTCCGTTGAAGATCAGCGGCCTGCTGAATCCATCCTGAATGACGACGAAGTTTTCAGCCTGAACCATCCAGCCATCGAGCAGATTCGACGGATTCTTCAGATCATCTGAAACGCTCAGGTTCTGAGCCTTGTTCTGAGCAACGTCGTAGAACCAGACCTCGCCGCTGATCAGCATCAGGATGAACGTGCGTCCATCGTCGGCAATGTAGGGCAGCGCGCACTGGAACGTGCCGCTTATCGATTGAGGTCCGTAACAGTCTTCCGACCAGCCATCAGCGGTGACGTTCGTCTGATCAGCGGTAACCTGATCGTTGTCAGCCGTGATGGTGACGCACAGGTCGTAATTCTTCTGAACGAAGCCGGGGCGGCATGAGACAAACCCCTGTCGGAAATTGGCGTTGACCGCAAACGCCACCTGATTCTTGTCCACCTCAGACGGCATCACGCCAGCGTCAATGCCACCCTCAAAGGTGACAGTTCCGTCTGTGTACCTCCGTGGTGCGCGTTCGCTCATGGTTTAAGCCTGAATACGCTGGACAGAGAATGAGGAGCCTTGATCGACGTAGAGATTGTGGTTCGTGCTAACCAACACCTCGTAAAAATCGGTTAGAGCTGTCGCCTGATCAATGTAAGTAAGAGATATTGGATGGTATCCACTATTTGTCACGTTGAAAGGGCTTGACACTAAAATATCAGATCCGTTCTTTCTGAGAAAAACAGTCACACTTGCGGTTGTTGATACCGCATCAAGGTTAAAGTATGCGTCTATCCTGTAGTAGCCAATGTACGGAACCGTAAATCGGCCACTTGATGCCGTGAATCCAGAGGCTGAATCTAGCCCAACGTAAGACGCTGTGGTGTAAACGGATGTGCTGTACGGATTGCTTCCTGAAGTTGGGCTGACATTTGGCGCATTTGCCGCTCCAAGACCAGTCACCCTCCGCGTAAACGTGACGTAGCTGAACGGAACAATCGACGGAGCCGACAGTGTGATGTTTCCGGCGCTGTTCGTAACAACAATCGGAGACGTTCCAACAATCTCCTTCTGGAGATAAGTCGAGCCATCGCCAACCGGAATCTTGTTCGCGGGAGCGGTCGTCAGGTTCGTGCCACCCTTGGCAATCGGAACCGTGCCGGTGACATCGGCAATCGGAATCGTGGAAACCGTGGAAACCGCGCCAAATCCGCCCGATCCTTGAGTCTTGAGATAGCCAGCCGACAGCGAATCAAGAGCAGTCTCGTTCGTCAGCGTGGCGTCCGAAGTGCGGCAAATGTACGACGCGCCAACCGGAGCGCCGCCCGATGCACCAGCAGCGCCAGTCGCCCCAATCGCACCGGCCAGAGTGATAAGGGAATTAGTCGGAATCAGGGTGGTAGGAATGGCATTGGCGATTCCAAGAACACCCGCAGCGGGGTTTTGAAGCGTCAGTTGCAGGCCGTCAACCGACAGCACCTGCATGTAGCCAAGACCCTGAATCGAGACGAAGAACTGGCCAGCAACCGATTCCGGTAGAAATTCGGTATTATCAACGAAAACGAGGACACTCGAACCGAGAGCAGGGACAAAAAACGGAGCGGTCGTGTAGGTAAACGAGTCAATTCCGTCCGTTCCATTGGTGCCGTTGGTTCCAGCCGGACCTTGAGGGCCGGGGATATTCACGACAACCGGCTCGGAGTCGCAAGGCTGGCAACAGCCGGATGAAGAAACAAGTTGCGACGGCATATTTTTCCTTTGCCAGACGGTCAAGTCCAGAGTGAACTATTGCAAGGCCAAACTATGGCAGAGCAAGCGTCCGAGCATCCACTGATTCAGCATAAGTACGGGATACGTTCACCCGTCAAGATTCCAGACCTAGAACTGGAACTTTACGCATTCCGAAACCGGCTCCAGCCAAACGAGGGTGGTTTAGGCACTTTCGACCATTTTGTTAACGCCACCAAGATGCTCTGGCCAAAGCTGAGCTGGAATCCGTGGCTAGAAGCTCAGGTCGAAAGCCTCTGCGAGCATGATTATGTCGGCTGGGCTGGATGCGGCGCGTCCGGCAAGACGTTCGGAGCGACTCTTTTCGCTACCGTCTGGTGGTTGGCCAATCCTTCCAAGTCCACCGTCGTCCTAACCTCGACGACCGCGAAGATGATCCGCAAGCGTATGTGGGCCAATCTTCAAGATCTGGTCCGTAAGTCGCGCGGGTTTCCCGGCAACATGGTCGATTCGAAGATGGCCTTGCAGGCTATCAAAGGTGACGACCGACACTCGATATCGGCCATCGCTGTCGCGGAAGGCAATACGGCGAAGGCTGTGGCCAACATCCAGGGTATCCACGCCGAGCGAGTGATGGTCATCATCGACGAAGCGACGGATACGCCCGAAGCGGCTTTCGAGGCTTGCACGAACCTTTCCAAGGGTTGCCGCGAGTTCAAGATGCTGGTCATCGGAAACCCCGCTTCGAAGTACGATCCGCACGGACGTTTCTGCACACCGGCTAAGGGTTGGCGCAGCGTCACGATTGAAGATCAGCATTGGCTGACCGAGCGTGGCATGTGCCGACGGTTCGACGGCATGAAGTCGCCGAACATCAGCGAAGGGCGAACGAAGTATCCATACCTCATAACGCATGATCAGGTGCTGTCAGCCATGCGACATGAGGGCGAACAAAGCCCTACGTTCTGGAAGTACACACGCGGATTCTGGGCGCCGGACGGCATGGTTAAGACGGTGCTGTCCGAATCACTGATCGAGACGCACACACCTACAAGAAAGTTGACGTTCACGACCAATGTCGAGCAGGTGGCTGCTCTCGATCCTGGTTTCGGTGGCGACAGATGTATCCTTCGCTTTGCCAAGGTTGGCACCGCAAATGACAAGCTGAGCATACTCTTTGGCGATATCGTTCAAATCTCGCCGAATGCTGCGCTGACCGAGCCGGTTCACTACCAGATTGCCAATCGAGTCAAAGAGGAGTGCCGAAACCGGAATGTTCCGCCCGACAAGTTCGCACTCGATTCAAGCGGTGAGGGCGGCGGTTTGGCCGACATTCTGACCCGCGAATGGGGCGTCGTTCATCGCGTCGAGTTCGGCGGCTCACCGTCAACCATTCCGGTCAGCGACGAGGATAGTCGGCCATGCAATGAGGCATACGACCGCAAGGTGACGGAACTTTGGTTCTCGATGCGAAAATGGGTCATCGAGGAGCGCATTGGCGGGGCGGACATCGAGACGTTGCAAGAGTTCTGCTCGCGCATGTTCGATGATTCGAAGCGGAAGATATCGGTCGAATCCAAGACCGTGATGAAGCAGCGCACCGGAAAATCGCCTGACTTGGCCGACGCTGCTGTAGTCTTGCTTGATCTAGTCCGCAAAACCGCTGTCCTCGAACCGCGAGCAACCAAGATGGATAAAGTTTGGGAAAAGCTCGTTCGAGACGCTGATTCAATCTATTACGACGACTTATGAGCAAAGTCACCGGATACAAAGTCCTGAACGAACACATGGTCATCCCCGGCGGATGGCATTACCGCGTCCCCGAGACTGGCATCGAAATCATGGGCGGCTCATGGCCGCAGCTCCATGAGTTCGTTCGCAACCATTACACGGCCAACGCGATACCTATCCCGTCCAATCTCGACACGTTAATCACCGAGTATGCGTGTCGTAACGGTGCAGATTGCGCGTTCAACGAGGTAGAAATTCCAAAGCCTGAAGGCCGTAAATCGCTCCAGATTGGCGATGTTATCCGCTTCAGCATGAGCCTTCTTCATGGACTGACCGTTGGCGGAGGCAAAGTCGATCAGGCTGAAGCCACGCGCAGGGCGTCGATCTGCTCAACCTGCATGTACAACCGCAAACCGCTCGGATGCACCGGATGCAATGCTCGGGTGCTGAAAGAAGCGGTAAAAACTTTTTCTCAGCATGGCAGCACACCCCTAGACGAAAGCCTGCAAAGCTGCGAATTTTGCGGTTGCTTTATCAGGAGCATGGTGTGGTTTCCCATTGAAACGCTCCATAAATTTACAGACGCTACAGAGAACAAAAACCTTCCGGCTCACTGCTGGAAAAAACGACCATGTACGGATCAATAGCCCAACTGCCGCTTGAAACCCTCAACGAAGACGGTAAAGCGCCAGAGACGCGCATAGCCGACGCGGCATCGGCCCGTGAAATCTTCCAGAAGCTCATCATGGCCGACGAGCTTCGTAACAATACTCGGGCTAAGCTGCGCGGTCTGGTTGATGGCAATCCTCCGTACAATCCGTCTGAACTGCGCCGTAACAATCAGGCGTTCCGAACCAATGTGAACTTCCGCGAGTCGGAAGCGTTCCTCACGTTGGCCATGTCTGCCTTCTACGATGTCTTCGCCGAGGTTCCGACCTACGCGAATGTCCGTACCGCTTACGGAAACGACATGGATAAGCGGGAGGAATGGTCGAAGATCATCACCGAGGAGTTCGACCGTCTTCAGAAGCTCGACAAGGATTTCGATTACATCGTCCAGCTCTCTCAGCGCGAGATGGTTCTCATTGGCGATGGTCCGCTGATCTTCGAAGACAATACCAACTGGCGCTGCAAGGCCATCATGGCGACGGATCTTCTCGTCCCCGATGGCACCAAGTCGAATGTCAGCGATTGGAAGGTGGCCTGCGTCCGCACCCGCATGGGCGTCGATGACCTGTTCGAAAAGATTCAGGATGAGGAGGCTGCTCGCGCCGCTGGCTGGAATGTCGATTACGTCCGCGAGCGTATCCGCGCGGCGATGCCCGAGCCGTATCGATCCGGTGTTCAGTACGACTGGGAGTTCTTCCAACGCCAGCTTCGCTCGAACGACATCACCTTCTCGGCTCGTTCCGAGGTGGTGCTGATGTGCCACGTTTTCTACAAGGAATTCGATGGTCAGATCAGCCACGCCATCATCGATGAGCGTGACAGCCAGGACTTCATGTATCGCAAGCTCCGCCGCTTCAAGAAGTGGGAGCAGGTGATTCATCCGATGTACTACGACCGTGGTGACGGCGAGCATCACGGCGTCAAAGGCTTGGGAATCAAGATGCTTCAGGCGATGGAGCTGAAGAATCGTCTGCGCTGCTCGATGGTTGATAGCGCGTTCGCTCGCACCCAGATCCTGTTCCGTCCGCTCAACCCCAATGCGCTCAGCAAGACGAGCGTCGTTCAGCAAGGACCGTATGCGATACTTCCGCCCGACTACGAGGTCATCCAGCAAAACATTGCTGGCGTTCTGGACGCTCCTATGGCGGTCAACGCGGACCTTGAAAATGTTCTTCAAGGCAATCTCTCTCAGTACCGCCAATCGCTCAACAAGCCGTCCGGCAATCCCCGTACTGCCACCGAAGTCCAAGCCATCGTGGCGCAGCAGTCAGCAATCGGTAAGACGCAGTTGAGCCGGTATTACGCGCAGCTCGATTCTTTCTTTGAGGAACGGTTTCGCCGTGCTTCGAATCCGAATCTGAATCCGATTACCCGCTCGGATAAGGACGCGATTGAGTTCCAGCGTCGATGCAAAGAGCGTGGCGTTCCGGTTCAGGCCATGCTCGACATCGATTACGTCGAAGCGACTCGTACTGTTGGCCAAGGTTCTCAGTTCGCTAAGCAGCAGCTTCTTGGCTCGCTCCTCGGCCTGCTTGGTTCTCTCCCCGAGGGTGGCAAGGTTAACCTCTTGCAGGACTACATCGCCGCTCAGGTTGGCCAGCAGATGGTTGATCGGTATCTGCCGAGTCAGTTGCAGACTTCGAAGGTTCAGGATCAGACCGCTCTGGCTGTCCTCGAACATTCCTCGCTGCGCCAGGGCAACATGGCGGTCGTCACCGATACGCAGAATCACATCGTTCACATCGACACGCATCTGGCGGCTGCGAACGAAGCTGCCGCATCGCTGCAACAAGGCGGCAATCCGCAAGAGATTGTCCTCTTCCTTCAGGGCATCGGTCAGCACGTTCAGGATCATCTGCAACGCCTGTCCACTGATCCGACGCGGCGTCCGCAGGTCGAGGCTTACACGCAGCAGCTCCAAATGCTTAGTCAGACCATCGAACAGCTTGGACAGTTGATTCAGGAGCAAGCTCAAGCGATGGCGCAGCAACAGCAGGCGATGGCGATTCAGCAGGGTGTCGATCCGAAGACCGCTGTTCTTAACGCGGAAGTTCAATCGAAAATCGCTCGCCAGAACGCCGAGACTATGGCCAACATTCAGCGTCAGAACACGAAGGCGATGGCCGACTTGGCTCGCCGGAATGCGAAGACGACAGCGGACATTCAACGAGCGAACGCAACTGCTGAGTCGAACTTGGCGCGTCAGGGATGAAAAACATACACTTCGTACACGGTCTTCACGACGACGGATTCAACATCTGCGAGCGAATCGCAATCGCTTCGGCGTGGATGAACAATCCAGACTGGAGCGTTTTCCTGTGGTGTCCGAATGAGCCGGTCGGCGAGCAATGGGAGAAGCTGAAGGCGAAGGTTCCGGTTCGGGTGATGCCGATTGGAAACCCGAAGACATGGAACGGCAAAAATGTCCCGCAGCATCAACATCGAGCCGACCTTATTCGCCATACCATCTTGTATGCGATGGGTGGCGTTTATGCGGACACCGATACAATCACGGTTGCTCCGTTTCCTGAAGATTGGCTGAACCACGACACGGTGATTGGCCGTGAGTTCTGCGGCAACGAGCCAACGATTGGGCTTTGCAACGCTGTGATGTTCTCGCAGATGCACAGCCGATTCCAATGGAAGTGGCTTCAGAAATGGCAGGAGTTTGACGGCAGCGGATGGAACGAGATTTCGGTTCAATATCCGCTGAAGATCCACAACGAAAACCCCGGCTTAGCCAAGTCGGTTGACTTCGAAATGCTTGGGTTTATCCACTGCGGCTCTTACAAATACTGGGAGGGAATCCACTCGCTCGACGGATGTGTCATCGCCCACCTGTGGCGCACCTATCACGATCAGAAGATGCGCGCGCTTACCGAGAATGAAATTTTGAAACGCGAAAACACCTACTGCCTGCATGCTTCAAAATATCTTTGATCGAATCTACCTGACTGACGAATGGAACGGTGGTTCCGGTCCTGGTTCGCATCCGTCCAACACCGCAAAATACGTCAAGTTCCTCAATTCGTTCATTCGAGAGAACTCGATCAAGTCGATTCTGGATATCGGTTGCGGAGATTGGCAGTTGATGTCGATGGTTGACCTGTCTGGAGTTCGATACAAGGGCATCGATATCAGCCCAGTTGCCACATCTCTTGCGAGGTCAAAAGCTCCGGCAAAAGCTGACATCAGCAACGAAAACATTGAGAACATCATCGAGTCCTTTGACTTGGTTCACATCAAGGATGTTCTCCAGCATCTGGAGTTTTCTGAGTGCCGAAGAATCCTTGAAATCATCTCGTCCCGACACAAGTCGGCGCTTGTTGTGAACGAGCATCCTCCAGCATCGAACGACATCAAGAACGGTCAGTACAGGCCGCTGAGCATCGTTGCTGAACCTTTGTGTTGGCCACGGGCAACGGTCATCAAGGTTTTCACGAATCCGCTGTTCAGAAAATCAGTCACCTACATTCACCCAAAATGACAACGCATGACGCGCTTAAAAACTTCGTCTCCGAACAGTTCCCGAAAATGGGCGGCTGGTGCGATCCAGAAAAGGGATTCGAGATTGGAAAACTTGTCATCGACAACAAGCCACAACGAATCGCCGAAGTCGGTGTCTTCGAAGGCAAGTCAACGCTCGCGCTGGCCTACGCCTGCAAGCTGAACGGTAACGGAACCGTCTATGCCATCGACTCTTGGAAGAAAGAGGACTGCATCGACGACGAGGTGAGCGGCAATCAGGAATGGTGGTCCAAGCTCGACCTCGATGGTCATTACGAGGCCTTCGTTGGACACACCGTCCGCGCGCAGGTTGTCCGTCACATTCAGTTCTGCCGCATGTCGAGCTGGGATGCTTCACGCTCTCTGCCCGACATGGATATGGTTCACATCGATGCCAACCACGCCGAATGGCCTTCTACGAGCGATGTCGTCAACTGGCTTCCGAAGCTCAAGGTTGGCGGCTATTTGATCATGGACGATGTGAACTGGGAATCCACGCAAACGGCCATCCGATTCGCGGAGAAATACTGTACGCTGGTTCAGCGGTACGACCTAAAGGAAAGCGTGTTTTCGATCTACCAGAAGACTAAAAAATGATTCCAATCGTCATCACCCAGCGCGGATCTAAGCGGATTAAATTTGTCACCGAGAGCCTCAAGAAAGCTGGAATTGAAGACTATCGGTTCTTCCATGGATTGAACGGTGAAAAATCTGGGCTTAAGGCAACAATTCCGTACATCGAGGATAACAGACTAGATCCATACTACATTTGCTCAAAGCATGTCGGATGCACGATGTCACACATCATGCTCTGGTCCGCGCTTGAGATGACGAGGGGGGATGACTACTGGCTGGTTCTTGAGGACGATGTTGTTTTCAGAGATGGATGGCGAGCTGCTGTCGATCTTGCGCTGAAAGAAGTTCCAGAAAATTGGGACATGATCTTTGTCGGTTCATGTTGTTCCGTCGGGCGTGTTGAAGAGCAGGTTGGCCACAACCTGTATCGATGCCATCCGCTCTGCACTCACGCTTACATTGTCCGCAGGAAAGCGTTGAAACCGCTGCTGGAAACAACCGCCGAAATTTCTGCCCACATTGATTTGCTTATCTACTTCAAAACGAGGCATCTTTTGAACTCTTACTCCATCCTTCCAAGGGTGGCCGATCAGTTCGAAACCGAGATTCCAGATTGAGGAGCGCATAAAAATGAGAGACATCATCCGAGATATCAGCCTCAAGGCTCTTAAACGCTTCGCCAATGGCGGCGATAGTCATGCCGATCTTCTCATGCAGATAGAAGACCTCCGCAAGACGCTGGAGATTCGCACCAAGGAGCATGAGGAGCATCTCACCGAGGTCCGCGAGGAGCGCGATCATTGGCTTTCACTGTACGATGAAGTCAAATTTGCAGCCGAGTTTCTAATGAGCTACGCCAAAAATGATGTTCCCAAGCTGGCCGAACAGAGCGATTGGGAGGTTGGAAAAATCGTTCTCCCGGCTGAAACCGGAACGTACTACTTCAATCCGGCAATCATGCAGGAGGCAGATGGAAGAATCATGCTTTTTGCCCGTCGCTGCCGGAACAAGCGCGAGAAGGACGAGGATGTTTACACCGAGAAGAACGACATCGTTGCCTTCGAGCTGAGTAAAGATTTACGAGCCACAAAAAAGTCGATCCTCCAGCTCACGGCCAGCTACCCGAACGAGCAGTTCGAAGATCCGCGTGTCGTGAAGTTCGGCGACAAATACGGCGTGAGCTGCTGCACGTTCGTTCCGTTCAAGAGCTACGCGCATCAGGCGATGTTCCTGCTTGATAAGCAGTTCCTGAACGTGGGCCGGTTCGATCCGATCTACGGCAACAACTACGCGCAGGCCATGATCAACGATGGCCATGAGAAGAACTGGCTCTACTTCGTCCACGACAACGCGCCACACATGGTGTATTCGGCCAATCCCCATGTCGTTGTACGCCTTAATGGGCGTTTAGAGAAGGATGCCGAGTACGTCACCGACGAGTTCAATCCGCTCTGGAAATTTGGCGAGGTTCGCGGCGGAACAAATCCGATCCTCTGCGACGGCCTGTACTGGACCTTCTTCCACAGCTCGCTGCCATGGATCAACAATAAACGCCGGTATTACATGGGAGCATACGCCTTTGAAGCCAAGGCTCCGTTCCGCATTGTCCGCATGACGACGTTGCCGCTTCTCACCGGCACGAATCAACAGGACTGGTGGCCGGGATTGCCAGCGGTCGTGTTCCCGTGCGGTGCTTTCTTCGACAGCGCGAAGAACAATTTCGTCATCTCGTACGGCATCAACGATGTCGATTGCGGCTACATGAAGCTGCCGCTGGCCGACCTGCTTGAGGTGACGAAGGTCATTCGACCGAAGCGCGATGTAGTCAACAAGGAGAACCCGCCGACCCTGGTGGACGTTCTCGATCCGATTCCCGAGCGGCACAAACTGAAACGAAACAAGAAGTCTAAATACAATGAACTGGCTAAGAGGCTTGACGAAAAACCCGAGCAAACAGACGAAGCAGGATCTGCTGAATCTGCCTGAAGTAAACCTGAGCGATTGGCAGAACGATGGCCAACAGGCTGAGCTTGCTGCGATTATGAGGAATCCGATCCTTCGGATGGCGATTCGAATCGTGTCGGAGTCGATTCCGGTGCCGATGCCGTCTCATGGCAGCAAGGAATCGGACATTATTTTCGCTGCCGGTGTAACCGCTGGCTACGCGCATTGTCTTGAAAACCTTCGTAAATTGGCCGTAATTGAAACAGCGAAAGAACCTGAAGCGACTTTTGAGAAATCGTACTAATCTCTAAAAATATGGAAGAACCCCTGAATTCACCTCTCGTCAATAGCCAGTCTCCCGACTTTGGCAGCTCGTTCATCGACGCCTTCAAAGCCAGCGGAATCGATGATGCTGCGTCGGCCAATGAAGCCGCAAACACTGCGACTCAGGTTACCGAGCAGCCGAAAAAGCAGCAGAAGACCGACGATACATCTCCAAAGCTCAGTAAAGCTGAGAAGGACATCGAGCGGATGTTCGGTAGCAGCAAAAAGACGGCTGAACCCGCCGCCGCTCCTGCTGCCGACGACGCGGATATCCCCGAGACGATCAAGTCTACGAAAGCCGCTGATGCTTTCCGCAAGATCAAGGAGGAGAAGGCGCAGCTTGCCAAGCAACTGGACGAGCTGAAGGCTGGCAAGTCTACCAACCCCGACTTCGAATCGCAGCTCAAGGCGTTGCAGGAAGAGCGTGATGCGCTTTCCGAGCGTGTCCGATTGCTGGACATCGAGCGTCATCCCGACTTCATCAAGAAGTACGAGGGCAAGATCAGCGGCGTGTTCGATTCGGTGAAGAACCTTGTGGGAACCGATGGCGAACGCCTTGTTTCGCTGCTCAAGTCGCCTGAGAGCGACTATCGCAACTCGCAGATCGACGACATCGTTGAAGGTCTTTCGCCGTCCAAGAAGGCCAAACTCGGCGCTCTCATCGTCAAGTACGACGAAATCAATGGCGAGCGCGCGTCCGAATTGTCCGAGGCTAAGGCCGATTACGATGCGGTCATCTCCAAGTACCAGCAGGACAACGAGGAGGGAACAAAGGCTGCACTGGAGTCGGCCACGAAGACTTGGCAGAAGGTTTCAAGCGACGCTCGCTCGCTCGAAATCTTTGAACCGCGTGAGAACGATGAGGAGTGGAACAGCGAACTCAACCAGCGCCTGAGTCTTGCTCAGCAAATCTTCAACGGTGAGAACAGCGAAGAGGATCTGGCAAAGGCCGCTCTGTGGGCCGCTGCCGCTCCCAAGTACCGCGAACTGCTCTATGCTCAGGTCGAGGTGAACAAGCGTCTCCAGGCTGAATTATCCAAGTATCGAGGAAGCGAACCTGGAGTCAGCTCACGCGCGACGACCGGCGGTTCCAGGCCTGCCAGCACAAACGCTGCGAAGAGCGAAGACTTCGTTGCCAGCGTGATGAAGTCGTTAGGACGCTAAAACAATTATCCCCCGATGGTTTTCATTACCACCGGGGGATTTTCGTTTGAATCATTTACGATACGGTCCGCTTCCGCTTGGAACCGGCTGCGGCTTCGGCTTAACCGGCGGCCTGGGTGGCGGCGACTGCTTGTAAGGTCCGCTACCGGATGATCGGACAGCGGGAGAACCTTTGTATGGTGCGTTGTAGCTCATTCCTTTGGAAGCGCATACCAGCCTTCATGGATGGTAATGCGGTTCTTACTACGCACCGTTTTGCCGCTGGCGTCAACGACCCAAACCTTAGCCTTAACGTCCTCAGCGAGGCGCACAGGCTCACCGTGGGGGACGTAAATCACCCGGCTCGCGCAGCTCACGCTCATGCTCGCGCACACGATCAAGAAGACCGCGCTTAAGATCGGGTTGCTTCTTCGCATCTTCGCTCGTCGTGTCCTGCTTCGTCAGCGAATGAAGCCAGATGACCAGCTTCATCACGAAGTCGGCCAGGAAGTTCATTCCGTCTGTTTGGCGGGTGCGGCAGCGGCTGATTGCTTGTTCTTCCAGATCGACCAGACAGCGCCGATCAGAGTGACAGTCGCGCCAGCAATCTCGGCAACCTGATCAGCACTGGCCAACCCCTTGGCAACGAGGAAACCGCCGAGCGCACTAAGACCGTGGCGGAGAAGAGAGGAAATGTTCGGGTTCATTTGTCGTTTTTGAGTTTGCGATAGAGTTCGACTGCCTTCACGGCGCATGTAAGAAGCGCGGCAAAAGCGCCGAGCGCGAGAGATGCCGTCTTGAGATTCGGATCGGAGAACATGGCGTTCCCCATTATGCCGATGACCGGACCACCGACGCCGATTGAGATATCTCGAATGAAAGCGTGGTGGTCCGTCATCGTGCTTGGTTAGTTAGCGTCCGCCTGTGACTGCTTGGCAGCTTCCAAAATCAGTTCGGCCAGAGGAACGCCGACCTTCGCATTCTGGAAGCCGCCAGCCTTGATGGCGATGTCGATGAGTTGCAGGAGGTTGTTCGCTTGTTCGGTGGTGAGTTCGATTTTAATCATGCCGCCGGAGCATCGGAGACGCTCGAATCATTGGCAACCAAAACCGGCTCAACCTGAGGCAACATCGGAGGCACGATCATCTCGGGCTGGGGCGGAGGAACAGGAGGCAACCACGGCAGCGGCGGAGCGATGACCGGAGGGTTGATCTGGTTCTCGATTTGCGCGGTGACGTTCGCTTCAATCGCGCTCTGATCGACGCCGTTGGCATAGCACCATCCCAAGACTTGAGCTTCGGTCAGATCAGGATACGGAGTGAAGGCCTCCGTAGGAGGCGCGAACGACGCGCTGCCGTAGCAGGTGCCGCTGTACTGATCCTGCGAGCCGTTGCAACGCCAGTCGGCGGTGATGACGACATCGGTGTGAGTGCCTTCTACGGGTTTGCAGAGAAGGCGTTCGATGATCCAAGAGAGGGTAATCATGGCTTACTTAGCTTCGAGAGTTTGAACACGGGCGGTGAGTTCCTGAATAGCTTTCACCAGCACAGGGATAAGATCTTGTCGAACGGACTTGTAAGGAGCTTCGCCTTCGGGGGCGTTGTCCTTCCACTCGTCGATGAGGTTCGGGAACACCTGCTCAAACTCTTGAGCGATGAAACCTCTGTCTCCTTTGATGTCCTTACCTTTACCGGCTTTCCAATCGAACTTGCGCGGCTTCAAAGCGAGAATCGCACCGAGGCCAACGTCGATGTCTTCCACGTTCTCCTTAAATCGAGCATCGGAGATGGCAGAGATGGTCGTGTTAGTAGCGTAGACAGTGCCTCCCAATCCAACGTAAAAGCGATAGGCAGAGGCAGCCGTTGAATAAACGTGATAAGTTGTTGCAGCATTGCTGGAAGAGCTTTGTGTCGAAAATACTTCGCCATTACCTTTAACTTCGTTTCCAACTGTTCCAAATCCAGCAGCCGTCTTCCCCACCAACAACTCGCCACCCGCCGTGAGCGTCATCGCTGGGGTCCAAGTGATGGCACCGTTAGCCGTTCCGGTGGAAGCCGTATTGTACCATGTGTGAACACCAGCTCCACCTATTGAATACCGAGAGGCTCTGTCTCCAGTGTATTTGAACTCCCAACGCTGATCGGTCTGATCGTAATAAGCGTTCCACAAAAAGTCGATTTCACCCGAACCAGCACCAGTAGAAGCGAGGCCGCAGGAATACTGCATATCCAACGCCCTCCAGATCGTAGTCGAAGTAGCCCACGCACTCGGCGTAACCCCCACGCCGACGTTGCCGGAGGTGTCTACCAGAAAACGTGTCGCTGATCCGGTATTATCGTAAACGCTAAAAGCCCCAGTGCTATCGGTTATTAAATACCAATCTCTGGTGGTATTTCTCAACCTGAAGCCGACGTTGCTGGCAGCACCGCTTTGACATTGAACATAAACATTCCCGCTTCCATAAGCATGAATCTTGTCGCCGGGAGCAACCCCCACGCCCAGCCCCGTTGAGTTCAGGCGCATGGCTTCGGAATCATTGATTCCAAAAACAATCGGAGCAGCAGATCCGCCGGTGTTGAGGACCATTCCGTTTACCTGACCGCTTCTAAGAACCAGCGCACCAGTCGTGTACGGAAACGATCCGCTGTAACCAGAACCCATTGAAAGAATCTGGTTGCCAGCAGTTCCTCCAGTGAAATCAATGCTGTTGTAAGCACTTGATCCAGTGCTTGGATTATTGATGAAAATACGATTCTGACCGTTCGTATTCGTGTATGCCTCAATCAATGCTCCCGGACTCGCCGTCCCAATACCCACCCGATTGTTCGTCGAATCAACCTTCAGCGTCGAGGTATCCACCGTCAGATCGCCGGTGATGGTGGCGGAGCCAGGAACAACGATGTTGTTGCCGCTCGGGCCGACAGCCGTGTACAGCTCGCTGAAGTTGCTGTTCGTGTACTGGAAAGCCGTACGCAGCGGCGTTCCCGTCCCGTCATTGGGAGACGTTCCGACATTGATGGTTTGCTGTGCCATATCGAATTAAATGATTTGGTTTCGGGTTACAGAAATTCGGTCATGTCCGCCGTGATGATCGTCGTATCTACGGTAATCACCGTGTTGTCCGCCGTGATGTCAGCCGTTCCGCCAAGAGTCGCAGCTTCCCAGAGTAGGCCAATCTCCAGCAGATTACGCTCGCGCGGACTTTTGCACGAAGCTCCATAAGCCTCGGCAATCAGATTAGCAGCTTCCGCGCAGGAGATTGTAGCCATATCAGATGATGATGAACCAAGCGGTTCCGTTGCTCATAACCGTCACGCCAGCCCACTGAGAACTCAGCGTGTACGACGCAGCGCCGTCAATCGTCTCCGACGCGTAACCGTCAACAACCACGTTGTTCGCACCGGCATTGATCCGCTTGAACACATAGATCCGGCCAGGAACCAGAGCAGCCTGCGGCAACGTAATCGTCACCGCTCCAGCCGTGGAATCGCAGAGCAGAAGATAATCTCCACTCTGAACATTCCCCGTCGCGCTCACGCTACGATACGTTCCGCGCGTCGCGCCACCGCCCTGGAGATATGTCGCAATGCGATTCTCCAGAGCGAGCTTCGCTAGCTCAATCTCCCACGGAGAACGACACCCCAGCGACGCCGCCTCATTGATCAGCGTCTCCGCCTCGTCGCATGTGATGTTTGGCATATCGATTTACAATTTAAGCCATCGGACCAGCGCCACGGCGCATCACCTCGGCGATGAATCCGCCGCCGCCGCCACCCTCCTCAACCATCTCCCCCTCCTCCTCCTCGTACTCCTCACCACCGCCACGCTCGGCCATCTTCTTACCCTTCGACTTCTTCTCGTAGCCAGGAATCGCCATGCCATCAATCTCGATGACTTCAGCCTTTCCGTTCTTGCCAAGAACGATGGTTGCCATCGTCTGGAAAGCCTCGCCTTCCTTCAAGTTCTCGGGGATTTCGACGCCTTTGGGAATGGTAAATACCGGCATGAAGCGAGCATCACTTCGTGGTTGTTGGTGTCAAGGCTAATGCGAAAAACCCCCCACCAGCCTTTCGAGCCGATGAGGGGCCACCACCGTGATGGTGGTGTTAGTAGACAACCAACCTACGAGTCAATCCGGCGGCGACGATAGCGGAAAAGAAAAAACCCGCAAGCCTTTCGACCTGCGGGTCTGTGAATTACTAGCTCGAATTACGAGCAAATGATCTGGGTCAACGCGCCGGTGCATCGGCGGAAGATGATGGTCATGCCCTGGTTAGTGAAAACGGGTTCAGACGCATGAATGAACTCAGCGTAGTGCTGACCCTTCTTCTCCAGCGGATCGGCGCAATCCACATCGAGCTTGTAGGCACCAGTCACCCACTGCCACTCGCCCATGTAGTTGGTCGGCATCCAGCTCAAGTCGCCAACCCGATTCACGGGGCGGACGATGTGAGACTTGAACACATACGGGGTGACGATGAACGCAGCCTCGAACGGAGCAGTCACCCAGTTCGGGTTGACGCTGAACACCGTACCCTTCGTGCCGCTGGAGCTGGTGAACGGCTGAACCAGCGTGTACTTGCCACCGGCGTAGGTGAAGCGGGGCGGGAACAGATTCGGCACATGCCGGAAGTTCTTAATCACCCGATTCGCGCCAATGCGCTTGAGCAACTCAGCGCCGCTGCCGCTGCCCATATCAGCCTGACGCAGATCCTCACGGAACGCGGGGTTGTTCTGAGCGATGCGCTGCGAAGCCTCCAAGCCGATGTACAGCGGGAAGATCGGGCCGTCGCTGCTGTAGCTGATGAAGCCGGAGCTATCAGGATTCGTCGCGCCGTTACGGATCAACGTGGCGGCGGCGACATCGAGCATCTCCTGAGTCAGCTCGGAGGTGGACTGATTGAGCGCCTGACCAGCCGATCCGGTCTGAATCCAGGGGAACTCATTCACGCCAGACGGAATCGTCTCGACCTGAGTGAAGGACGAGTCGGCCACGGCCTTGATGGCGAACTTGGCGAAGGTGTTCTGATAGCGAGTCTCCCAAGTGCGCTGAGCGCGGATCGAGAGCTTCTCCAAGTACACACGCAGGAACGCCTCGACGCGATGGTCGAAGGTCAGATCGTCCTTACACAGGAGAGGACCTTTGAGAGCGAAACGCTCAGGACTCCAGGTGACGGCATTGTAGCCGACCGGAACGTCGTTGTAGGTGACATCGCAAGCGCCACCGTTCTCGCCACTGGCGAGCGTGATGGCCGACCACTCCTCAGCCGCAGTCGGCTCGATGGAGGTGGTGGTGAACGAGGTCTGGGTCAGACCAGTACCCTGGGGATACTCGCCGCGCTCGATCATGTTGAGCCACATCGAGCGGTACGAGGCGCGTTTGTAAACGTCCTGAGCGAGCGACTCGGTAGCCACCGCAAAGGCGTTGAAGACATTAGGACAAGACATGAGATGAAAAATGTAAACCGACGTTATCTGAGTTGTGGTTGGCCATCCATCCACCACACGGTGGCTGATTATCCAACCGCTTCCGATGCGGAGTGTCATTGCCGCTTAGACGGGGTGCATTTGCTGACCAAGCGAATGCCTTGCTTAAGGTCGTTGCGCCGGATGGAGCAGTAGAAACGCTTATCGCGTCAATTAAAATGTGGCGTCCACAGGGTTGGCCACGAGTTCGCTTTGGATGGCGACGTACGAGCGATAACCCTTGATCGTCTCGATTCGATGCGGGGCGATGATTATCTCCCGCGCTATCATGCCGCGATAGGTGTACGGACCTGGGAAAGTGCCGGTCATCAGAACATAGAAATCAACCGCGCTGGTCTTAACGCTGTCCTTCCGCGCGTCCACCAGTAGCTTTCCATTGTCGTACTTGGTCGTTTTGACATCGATGCGATAGCCTGGAGGCGGAGGGATTGTCGCGTCGTAGAACGGATGCGGGGGTGGACGGTCGGTGTCCAGGTCGGGATAGACATTGAACAGACGGCAAAAAGCAATCTCCCCAGCTATGCCCTCCAAATCCACGGTCAGAGGCGACTGCGCGCTGATTTTGAGATTCGCCACATTGAAATAGCGATTGTTTCCGTTGCGATGACGAGCGACGAAGTGGGCCAGTTTCTGCTCGCAGTAGGTGAGAGTAATAGTTTGACCAATTTCAATTTTATTTATCATGGTCAAAAAGGCGGAAAATTTTTGAGGGGGGTATCGTAAACGAAGCCCACCCGCAAAGGGGGTGCCAGGCCTCCACTCAAAAACTGTGCCATTCCCTAGGAAAAACAATCCTTTTTTACCATTAGCTTATCTAATCCAGTCTATTAGACAGCCAATCGATTACAATGTGTGTTATGTTTACTTGTCAGGCGGTTCACTCACGACTTGTTCCACGTGGAACTTGTCCGGCATCGATCCGAGCAGATTGATTGAAACGCTCGCTGCTTCCCCTTGCTCGGACCAGCCAAACACAAGCGCGGACCGCTTGGCGACGGATCCGAGTATCTGCTCGCGTGTTGACTCATCCTTTATCCCGTCCAACGAATAACCTTCGATGCGTTCGAGCGTACTTGCGGCATCGGCGGCGAGCTTGCTACGGACCAAAACGGACAGACTTTCTAGGGAAACTGTTTCTTTAGAGGAAACAGTGTTTCTCATCTCCTTCCTCACCTTCGGCAATCCTTCC
>Ga0181343_1000265_pt1 | contig 25009 bp, 27 predicted proteins | sample Su13VDMLBSD_FD_130110 | JGI IMG/M metagenome (GOLD analysis project Ga0181343, IMG submission 130110) | Freshwater viral communities from Lake Michigan, USA - Su13.VD.MLB.S.D | ecosystem: Environmental > Aquatic > Freshwater > Lake | place: USA: Michigan | collected 2013-07-15
AAAGGACGCGCTGGTAACTCAGTTGCTGTCCATATGGATAGTGTGGATGATGCAAATATATGGACGCAAATTAGGGGGGATAGTATGAGCGATGAGCTTTTTCAAATAGAAGTAGCTGGAAAGGTTACAAGAGTTGACGCTGACACCTATGACTTAATTAGGCAAGAACAGCAACAACGTCTTGACGCAGAAAAGAAAATGTCTGCAATGCAAGCAAAAATGGCTAAGCTTCGTGCTATGCAGTCGGATGATGATGAGTCTGAAGACGAAGAAGAAGACTACGAAGATATGCCTAAAAAGGATGCTTCATCCTGTAAGACTCGCAAGGATGGCTACAAGGGCAAGGGCAAAGCTAAGGTAATGCCAATGGTCGAAGAAGAAGACATGGGAGAAGAAGATGAAGATATGCGTAAAGATTCCTTTGCTCATACTGACTCTGTTGACGAGAAGCTCCTCGAAGCCATGATCGAAAACCGTCTTTTGAAAGCTCGTCTTGATGCTGAATCTGCCGAGCCAGACGAAGAAGAAGAAATGGAAGAAGACGAAGAAGAAGTCACGACTAAAAAGCGCAAAGACGCTGCTGACATCCTCAATACTTGGCTTGATGTTGCCGACGATCTAGCCCCTGCGTTAGTTCGTGGTGATGCGATCGTCGAAGGTATTGAAGTTGAAGACGGGAAACTCCGCTTCGACTCAGTTGATGCTACTGACCTTAAGGAAGCTTATATCAAGGTCATGAAGTTTGACGATTTGCTCGAAGATGGCAATCGTTACGACTCTTTGGCTATCGATACCATGTTCAAGCTTGCTAAGAAGGTTAAGGCTCGTGTTGACGCTGCTGAAGACGTTACTACTCCAAAGAATCGCAGCCGTGAGGTTTTGGATGACGCTTTCAAGAATAGCAACAGTCGTCATGACGCTTCGGATATCCGTTTTGCCTCTATCCAATCGGACATCGAAGCAGGACGCAAGCGCATTGGACGCTAAGCACATCGTTTAAATAGACTAGGGGGGAATAATGACTCAACTTATTAGCGAATACGCACAGTTACCTGCGATCGGCATTGCTGGTGAAAGTGTAGACGGGCATGACGCTAGCGATTTTATCTTTAGGATTAACGCTGGTGACAAGACCGTTCAGACCGTTGCCACTGCTACCGTAGCAGGCACGATTGGGACGGAAACTTTTGTTTCCACTATCGTTCTCAATCTTCCAGAAAATCCAGCGTTGACCGTCGCTGTTTCGACTACTGCTGGTGGTTCGATCACTACAGCGACTCATGTTGCTGCCGACCAAGTTTCTAAACTCAACGCAAACGTTAACTTCTTCCGTGTTGCAGTTGCTTCTAATGCTGCTGGTGTTATTACCATCACTGTTAGACCAAACCAATACGGTAAGAATCCTATTGTAAGCATCGCTAACACCGCTTCAGGCTCTGCAACTTATACCGCTAGCCCTGCACTTACTGGCTTTACTGTTGGCTCGTCTATTCCTTACGGTTACGCTGTTGGACAAACGACTGCTGATTCCGATGGCGAGGCTCGTCTTTGGAGAGGTACAGGCAGAATCCTTGGTATCGCCGCTTTACTTCGCACCAATGAACAAGCTTACGCTCCTAGTACCAACAGTTTTACTGGTATTAGCGTAGCTTCTCCTGCCGATGCGATCGCCGCAGGGGATCAATTGAAGATCAAGCGCAAAGGACGCATCTACGTGTTAGCTGCTGATGCTGTTACTCGCAACGCGGCGGTATATGCGAATAACACCACTGGTCAAATCCAAGCTGGCTCTAGCGGCGCTACTGCAATCACTGGAGCAACTTTTGAAGGTAGTACCACTGCGGCTAACCAAATCGTAGTTGTTCAGCTTTAGTTCAAGAATCCCTAACTACTTCTAATTAGTAGTTAGGGATAGATTCAATTATCTCAAGGGGGGATCTCAAAATGGCTGGTGAAAGTTTATTCTTTGCACGTCAACTCGAATACATTAGACCTAAAGTTTACGAACGCAAGTTTCCACAACGCAAGGCTCGTGTTCACTTTCCTGTAAATACTGAAGGCGGTTCAGGCTTACAGACCATCACTCACCGCATGACCAATCGCGCAGGCGTTGCTTGTATTGGCATGGGCTTCGACCGCACTGAAATCTCAGTACGCGAATTCACATCACCTGTTAAGCCCTTAACTTCTAGCTACGGCTGGGACTTAATGGAAATCCGCGCCGCAATGCGTACAGGCACAGATTTAGCCATGTACAAGGCAAACAACGCTAAACAGTCGATTATCGATTTAGAAAACCGTCTTGCTTATGTTGGTGATTCTGAAACTGGATTGATCGGGGCATTCAATCACCCCAATATCCCTCGGATTCCCGCGCCTTTCCCTATTAGCGCAAACGGTTCTACCTCTACTAGCACCGCAGAACAAATCATCTCTACTGTCAATTTGGCAATTAATCAGGTGTTTGTTCTCTCGCGTGGCGTGGAACGTGCTACAGCCGTGCTGATGACTCCATCTGCATACGCTTACATTAGCTCTACTGCTCGTGGTTCTGTTAATGACACGACAATTCTGGAGTACTTGCAAAAAGCGCACCCAGACGTTGACTTTGACTTTGCAACAGAATGCATCGGCGCTGGTACTGCTGGCACTGACATTCTCTTCGCTTACACCCGCGACGCTGATCACATCATGCTCAATATTCCATCGCCTTTTGAGCAGCTTCCAGAACTTCAAGTTCGCCTTGGTGAATGGGAAGTAGGATGTATCGAATCTTTCGGCGGTATCGAATACATCTATGCCACTGGCTTGGTTGTCGATGGGGTTTAGATTCTAGTCATCAACCCGTATTATTACGGGTTGATATTTTTTTTGTTTAAGTTCAATCACTAACGGGGAATATAATTATGCCAGTACAAGTAGAATACGATCCAAGTCGCGCAACAGTTGTTGATCCTAAAACGGGTCGCAATATCCAACGCTACAGAAAAGAACCTTGTGAACACCCAATCAGACTCACTGATAAAATCACGCTTTGGGCGGGGTCACAAGCATTGATTCCAGACGATCATTGGGCGGAATACATGAACCACCCTAATCCCAATGTCAAAAACAAGATTATCCCAGAACAGATCAGAAGTGGTGTTCTCAGAGTTGTGACCGTATTAGACGCAGGCGATAACCCATCGTCCCTAATCACAACCGTAGACACTTCCCGCGCTGTGGATTTAATCGAACAAACCTTTGATGCAGTCATGCTCGATACATGGGAAAAAGAAGACGATCGCCCCGCAGTACTGAATGCGATCAAGCGTCAGCGCGAAGACATCAAGAGAGAAGCTGGACTTGATGCTAAGGCGGCTGCACCTGCTATTAAACCCACTAAGGCTGTATCGTAACGAAGTTGGTGATTGACAACGATTTACGCCGTTCTCTTGATGTCTAACAGTATTTGAGAGGACGGCTTTTTTAGGATTTATTTATGCCCCTAACCTACCCCGACCTAATCGCCGACCTGCAATTCAAAGCCGCGTTCACCACCACGGACGCGGAACGAATTGCATTGATCAATCAAACTTTGGAAGAGAGCGAGTGCATGATTATAAATGAAGCATGGACACAACGCTGTCCTGACACATTTAGAACTAAGGCTGTCTTCTTGCTAGCAGCGCACCAAATGGCGCAGTATGATCGCATCTCTAGCGCCCCTGTTAATGCTAATGGGGTTGTTGATACCAGTCAAGTCAGTACAGGGGTTGTAAGCTCTATGTCTGTCGCTGTGGGTAGCAATTCGGTGTCGTTTACTCAGCCTGATGCTAGTAGCTTGGGTGGTCGGTGGGGTGATTGGACGGAGACGGTTTGGGGAATGCAGTTAATTGAGATTGTGAATCGGTATAAAATGCGGTATACGGGGTTTGTGGCATAACAAAAAAGCCTAGCAATGTTGCTAGGCTTTTTTGTGGGTTATATTATTCCCCAAGCCCACAAACAGTAGACCACGCATTGTTTTTAGCTTCCTTAAGGGGAATCAGCGAAGCATTTTCAAGATCACCATAGCCGCCGTTCTTGTCGATGTAGAAGCGCTTTTGTTTAGGAAGTTGATTAGTCTTTAAATAGGTGTCAATCGTCCTGAACACCTCAGACTTTGTAAAAAGAGACTGCGTTTCTTTCCCTGTCCATGCCTCCCATCGTGCATATACATCCTGAGACATTACATATTTTTGAGGCGCAAAAACGAAGTTAGCGCCCAAGAAGTCACCAACAAAACTAATGCGATCGCTTTGGTTCTCAAGAATCTTGGCATGAGTCGTTAATAACTCAATTCGTTGCTGTTGTTCTGCAAGTTGCTTCTGTTGTTCTTCGATTTGTGCCTGCAATCCTTCTAACTGCTCTTTGGTTGCTCCCTTGGATATATAACCGCCTGTCTTGCGGATGGTGGGGAGGAGTTCCTTGTGGATAAATCGATTTAACTTCTTGCCTGCTTCAGTACGAAAACGGGAAACAAGAAAAGTAAACGCGGATTCGTGTATAAAAATTGTGTCTTGCAGCCTACCCATTGAGTCAAGGATGGGGTGAAGATTGATCACCCCATCGTCAAACACTTCCCCGATAATAGTTTGAGCTTTTGCGGGATCGGTTGAGGTCTTAGCGAGTGACAAAACATCAGTTAGAGCAAACCAAAAATCGTCACGATCATCGATAAAATATCGCCCCTGTGATGCATCAAACTCAAACACTGTTAAAATGGAGTCCATAAGATTATTCTCTTTGTCCTTTTGCACCTCCATTCTACCACAAAAACGAATTGAGGAGACAAGCGAAACCGCCCCTATGTATAGGTTGAGGCGGTTTTTTTGTGCTTATTTGTGATTGTGACTCATCTAACAAAACAAAAAATCTATACTTAATTTGCGGTGACAACCCCTGTGACTATTTTCGACAAAGCAGAGAACCCTGAAACCCTTGCAGGTGAAAACTTTGACTATTGTTACTACTATTTCTAACTAGTAAAGGGAGAGGGTAAATATAAGTAGCCAAAAAGAAACCCAGTCGGAGGACTGGGTAAACACAGCAATAACGGCGAAAATTTTCACCTGTAAGGGTTTCAATAGTCACAGTTTTGTCACAGGTGACTAATTAGTTGTCACATCTTGGGTTAAATGGCGGAGGCTGGGATCGAACCAAATGATTTATCTGATATAATATAGAAGTTCGATTCTACTTAATTATTTTGAAGCAATACATTAGTTCTAGAGTTCAGGAATACAACGAATCTCCAAACATCTGCTTGCATTGCAGTAAGTCTATATTGCATGTAGGAAATTCGTCTTCACTCTATCACACAAAGATTAAAAAATTTTGCAATCAAAAATGCTCAGCAAGTTTTAATAACAAACTTCAAAGATCCCGCATGAAAAAAGCGCAAACAAAGGCTTATAAATGCTCAAAGTGTGGGACAGAAAGAATATTAGAGAGAGGTAATTTGAAGCAGTTTCCATCAAAAATATCTTGCCTTGCGTGTACTAGCCGCCCTGACAAAAAAATGGGTGAAAGAACAAAAAAAGAAGTTTTCGATTCTTTGGTGAATTGGCAGTCAGCAAGAACCACTATCCGTAAACATTCGGCAAGAGTGATGGCTTCCTTGGGGAAACTAAAATTTTTTGACACTCTCAGCGCTGAAGCGACTGAGATTCCAGAGTAATTAAAGCTTAATTCTCTGAGGGGCTGCCAAAGTCCCTCTACCAACTCCATTAAGGCAAAGCCCTAACATTGTCGCTACTTTTCTGAGTATGTTTGCAGCACCATTGCAGTCTGCATTGATATACCAATTAAGCGAACCAGTACGATACAAACCACGCTTAACTCGCTTGCCAGATTCTTTCCACCCATCGGGTTTTGCACCAATAGTAGGTAGATAGTCTCTATCCACAAACGAAGCTTTAGAGGTATAGCTTTCTTCAGTCTCTATGTACTCAATGCCATAGAGTTCACATAGTTGCTTAATTCGTTCTTTGAGCTTAGCAGTAGGGATCTGGACAAACTTTTGATTATTCTTTTTACCCATACCAGCGCTATCTTTTTGACCGATATTCCAGCCAAAAACGATCTTGCCAATGCCATTAGCTAAGCAATGATTAACCACAATACGCGCCGCTTTGTTCACAGCATCACGCATTTGTCGGTTACGCTTTTCGGTAATCCTAGCCAATCGGTTTGACCAGAAAGCTTGAGGCTTACCATCTTTGATGTTGGCAACTGATTTGTTGTACCACTGGTTCGTAGACTTTAACCACTTGCCATCGACAATAAAACTGGTTCCAATATTGGATACACAAGTTAGCCAGTTATCAATACCGTGATCTATGCCAAGTGCTTTAGCAGGATCTAAGACAGGTTTCTCAACTTCTAACTTGTAGATAAACTCAGCATAAAAGCATCGGTTACGAGGCAAAATGCGAATCTCTTTGATATCTGCAAAGTTAAGATTACTTGGCATAGGGATATAGAAAGCGTCTAATCCAAACCATGTCTTGACCTTAGAGCCAAGTGGTAAGCGTAGTAAGCCATTCTTTAACTTCACATCAGCTTTAGGGAAAGTAGCCAGTTTGAGGCTATTTTTCTTGTAGTTTGGGAGTTTCGGTTTATCCTTTAATTCACCTTTTTTAAACAATTTAAGCAATTCTTTGTATGACTTAAATGACTCAGCGACACTAGTTAAAGTTTGCTGTGCTACATGGGAATATAAAGCCTGAAAATGTGGATTACCCTTAAACAATTTATGCAAATCGTACTTTGAAGCATATTTTCTCGTCTTGAAGTACAACTGCCTTGCATAATAGATTCCGCAATTTGCAAGCTTGTTTGATTGTTCGCAGACAAACTCTAAGATCGCTCTTAGATCTTTGTCTGGATTAATTAATACTTGCTGGCATCCGTACATTGGTTTTACTTGTACCGTATAGGTTATAGTATAGCGTATATTGTCGATAAGTACAATGCAAACAACAATATATGTTAAAAGAATCTGACTATAAAAGTGGACATCATTGCAAGTATTTATTAAATTTGCATTTTGTCTGGTGTCCAAAAAGAAGGAAGAAAGTTTTGGTTGATGGAGTGGCTAGACGGGCTGCTGAAATATTCCATACCTTAGCGGTTGAGAAAGGATGGGATATTTTGGCTCTTGAGGTAGCTCCTGACCATATCCATTTATTTGTTTCAGTGCCTCCAACAGAAGCCCCTCACCTAGTCGTAAAAGCTTTTAAGGGTAGAAGCTCTTACTATCTAAGAAAGGAGTTTCCAGAGCTTTTAAAATTGCCTAGTCTGTGGTCTAGATCTTATTTTGTTTCTAGTGCTGGCAATGTTAGCTCTGCCGTAATTAAGAAATATATTGAAGATCCTCATCACAACTAAGATTATTACAGGCGGTTGAAACCGCCGTTCGCTTCTACTCAGCGCTAAAGCGCAGAGCTTGTCAGCTTCTCGTGCTGTTTTTTGTCAAATAAACGATCCTATTAATTTAGTTTACCTTTGCCCTAATCATCATTGGGAATTTGACAACGGTATTTTAAATCTTTAAAAAACGATGGCAGAGGCGGGATTTAAACCCGCGACCTCTTGGTTATGAGCCAAGCGAGCTGATCGGACTGCTCTACTCCGCTAAGGACGCAATCTCCACATAACGCTAGAGCTAAGGGAGAATGCATAGAAATAATAACACAAAATCCAAGAGGCAAGACTCGAACTTGCGACTTCGCGTAAACGCGGCTCTAACCAACTGAGCTACTCTTGGGGCGATCAACCATCGACAGTAACGGGTAGCAAATCCGACCTTGAGCGCTCTACTGTAGCAAGCCTGTCTAGGCGATCGCATATTTAATCTACCACAAAATCCGAAAGGGTGGACTCGAACCACCATCCGCCTGCTAATGAAGCAGTGCGCTAACCACTTGCGCCACATTTCGGAGAAGATGCGATCATCTAGATATTCTATAAATCCGTAAGTACAGCAACTCTTGCGAAGTTACCTCTCACAGGGCAGCTACGAACTACCTATCTAGACGATCACATTTGCTAAAGGCTTCCCACACCTTCGTTAATCCCATCTCTTCGCTATGCTACAGATCCGACCTTAGCAAGCCCCAAAAAACAGGGTGCATCAGAAACCTCTAGACGATTTAGAATTGCCTTGAGTCGCATACTCCTTGGCTTTGACAGGATTCTAATCAACCTCTAGCGCAAATATCTAGATTTTGTCACCACAAGGGCTTAAGGCGGTGTTGCCACGGTTGATTAGGTGCGATCGCGTATCATAGTTTCCTGCTGATTCCGACAGAGGCTCTTATCCTGTGTTTCTATGATTTTATCGGTTCAGCGATCGCATATCCAATCTATCACACAAAACAGACAGAACTCTATCCCATGCTATATTTACACTAGGGAATAGATCGAAAAGAACGGGGGGGATATGGCAGAGCAAACCAGCACTCAGCAAGCAGTGCAGCAAGCACTAATAGAACAAGTCACACAATACATCTCACAATACACACCACAGCCGCGCATCATCAGCTACAAGCCCAATTCGAGCGGCGATGTCATGGGCAAGTTCGAGTCACAAAGCCGTGTATTTACATTTAGGCTGTCTGATAAGGGCTTAGTGTATAAGCCTTTGGTACAGCGCAAAGACAACGAATCAGACGATGATTATGCATTACGCTTTGACACTGGATCGGAGCTATGGCTGTCTCACTTCACACAAGATCGTCCCATCCAAGATCGAACTGATGCAGCGAAAGCATTTAAACCTAAACCAAGTGTCAGAGTGCCAGCAGTCAAAGGCGATCGCAAAAATCCAAGGTGCAGCGCCATTTCGTATCATTGCGGTGTATGTATCTCTCTTGGTAAGAACTGCATCAAGAACGCGAATACGGCGGCGCTTAAGGAGCGTTTACAAAAGATTAATAGCTTATCTAGAATGGCGGCTAAGGGTCAGGCGTTGCCACAGGTTAAGACTGGGGTGATTGGGGCTAGGGTTGATCCTAAGTCGCTGATGAAGAAGGCGCAGGGGCAGGCTAGGGATTTGGCGAAGACTCAAGACAAGGCTATCTCTCCTAAAGAGTACGAGTTTCTAACTGGGAAAAAGAAACCAACTGATCGCGACTTGGCAGAACTAAATAATAGTGACAACAAATTCACTACTCTGATCGCTAGAGAGATTTATGCTAGTGGCGACAAAGACCTTATTCAGAAGTGGAGTGGCAGAAAGAAAATCTCAAGCGGTTTTGATACTTCGATTCAAAAAGCTATTCTCAAAGACCATGATGAGTTTAGAGAAAAGAACAAAGTCCCTAGCGGGATGTCTATGGGCGAGTGGAAGGCAGGGCAAGACGCAAAGCTCAAAACCAAAACAAAACAAGCCGCCCAACGCGCCGCCGCCGAACCCAACAAAACCACAACCCTAGCCACACCATTACCCCTAACAGCGCAATCCCAAAAGCGCCTAGAGCGTGGTGAAAGCATCAGCGATAACGAGACATACCACGTCAAAAAAGAAGGCGACAAATTCCGCGTCACCGATCCTAATAAGTTCGAGGACAAGGGCAAACTTGTTGACAAAGCAGGGTTAGCACAACACATGAAAGAGTTAGAGGCAAAGCCTAGCGCCGTCAAAAAATCTAGCTCTATGAATCCTGTTATCCCTATTAATAACAACCCTGACACGATGCTTAGGGCGTTGCGTGATGGGCGTTTGATTGGTGATGCTAAGCAGGGCTATGAGATTCAGCAACGAGGCAAGGATGAGTATTTGGTCACGACTATGCCTAACAAGAAGGGTGATTATAGCGGGGTGATGAGTCGTAAAGAACTTGTGGATTTTGTGAAGTCGGGTGGGGATGGGAGTAGGTTTAATAAGGAGGCTAAAACTCCTAAGCCCAACTCATCTCTTGAGCAATTTGACAAGATGTCTAGAGATGAGTTGATCTCGTTCATCAGAAACAATCCTGATGACAAAGGACTCGCTGATTACCAAAAAATCAGAAGGCAGTTTAGCGACAAATGGGATAAGGCTAATGACGTTGCTAAACGTGAAGTAGGCAAGCTGTATGGATACGACAATGCTATCTATATCCCATCAACCGAAGCAAAAAAAAATCAGCTTAAAACGGAAACACTCTGGTCAACTATTGTAGAAAACGGGATTACCCAAGCAGAGAAGGGAACTTTTATCAGAGAATTACCACAGGACAAAGGCTCTTTAGTGGTTATTGCTCAGAAATTAGGCATAGAAACAAAAGGGAAAAAACAGAGCAAGATTGCAGAGGCGATCGCTGATAAAGCAATTAAAGCGCCTAAAACAGAGGACAAAAAACTCCCACCCATCCCCCTAACCTCTGGCAAGAACCTCACCCCATCGCAGAAGAAGCAAAGTCGCACCGCCGATCAAGTCGCCATTGACCGCACTAAAAATGATGTCTCTAACGCGACTAAACGCATTAATACCCTTGATGACAGCATTAAAAAACTTAAGGCTGGTAAAGGCGTGATGAGTGAGGGGGATCTTAAAAAGGTTGCTAGTTTGGAACGGCAGAAGGGGGAGTGGGTTGAGGCTAGGGCTAAGAGTCAGGAACGGCTTAATAAGTTGAGTAAGGCTGAGACTAATGACAAAGAGCCTAAAGCTACACCCCCCACAAAGAAAGCAGATGTCAAAACTTTGCAAGAACTTGTCACTGCTAGGGGTCTAGCCAACAAACCTTTAGAAGTGAACGAGAAACTTTTGCCGCAAAATTTAGGCGACTATTTGCAATCAGTTGGAATGTTAGAGAAAAAAGATGGCAAGACTTTTTTAACCAAAGCCGACAAGAATGACGAAAAATCTCAAATCTTTTCTGATTTTCCAGCGTTTAAAGATGCTCATAAATCAGCGTTATTGCAACGTAATGAAAATGAGTTGGAAGAAAAACGCAATCAAGAGTTTAAAGCGCAGCAAGATAAAAGCTTTCGCGACAACCGAGTAAGCATGGCTAAGCAACATGGAGAACGATATAAAAATGTCGTTGAGTCGGTAAATGAATTGGCTAAAAAAAGTGGCGACCTAGCTGTAAATACTTACACTAAGTCTTTCCCGATCTCTCGTTTCCCCATAGAGGTTGACAAAGATGGTGGTGGAGTTAGTCAAATTGTCAACGGGAAGCGTCAAGCTCTGACCCATCAACAAATTTTAAATCTTGAAGAACAGGCTAAGGCTAGTAAGGTCAAACCCACCGTCCAAGGCACAGGCGAAACCGAAGCCGAGCGTCGTCAATTCTTGCTCAATACAAACACTGAGCAGACCAACAAAAAACCAGAACCTAAGCGAGAAATTGAGCTTGCTGATGTCAAGTCACCTCAAGACCATGTGAAGTATGCAACACAGGAACTAGCGATCGCGAAAGCATCGAAAGACCCTGAACGCATCAACAAATGGATTGATGAGTTGCAACGTGCCAAGCGGCGCACTATGTCAAGCGCTCAAGCTGCGAACAACACCTATCAGCCTGATTTATTCTTTGTCAACAAGGGCAACCCTAATCAGCGATCGCTGTTTGATCGAGCCGATGCAGAATACGATGACAGTGTAGAGCGCAATATTCTAAGCAATATTGGCTTAATGCTTAGCCGTGCTATGTCAGGGAATCAAACCAGTCCTAACACTGTACAGCTACGAAAAGTCAAGTATGCCGATGGCAATGTATCTGGTATTTTCACTCAGTACGGTTCGCAATACGATTTTGAGATTACGTCTAAGGGCGTTGTTATTAATCCTTTGCGGGTACGACAAGATCGGATCGCTGGTGTTGCCTATAAGAAAACTGCCACAGTTGGGGCTAATCGCAAGTGTGGACGTGGTTACAAGTGCAAAGGTACTTGCATTAGTAAAAACAATAAATGTCGCGTTAACTGGGCGACGAAGGAAGGCTTGGAGCAGTTCAAGTCTATGCAAAACGAGTTGAAAAACTTGACTAGTCCTAGATTTATTGAGATCAATGGTCGTCAAGTTGCACAGCAACGCACACCAGAAGAGGACGCTAAAACCCTCGCAATGGCTAGACGTTTAGCTGAAGCTAGAGATGCTCGTAAACAGTTCGCAGATGAGTCAAAGACTAAAGCTGCGAAATACTACAAAACCATTGGCGATCGCGTCAATGCTGAAGTGGAACGCAGACTCAAGGACGCAAACCTTAACGTCAAACAGGTTAAGTCAACCCTAGCCGAACTCGACCCCAAAGACATTGCTGTAGACCCTAAGCGATTCCAGTACAAAATCACAGGCGAACATACCGCCACTGGCACGGTTGGATCGTTGCAAGGTGTTGGCAAATGGGATGAGAATCTAGCAGGGATTCTACAGGTTTGGAAAGATCCCAAAGATGGCAAAACCTATGTCGTTAATGGTCACAACCGCTTAGCCAAAGCCAATGAGTTAGGCGCGGAGAAAGTAGCAGTACGTTATCTCGATGTTCCTAGTCATCAAGAGGCGCGAACCATCGGTGCTATGACCAACATTGCCGAAGGGCGCGGTAATGCCCTTGATGCTGCTAAGTTCTTTAGGGACACTAACTGGACGAAGGAAGATGTCATTAAAAAAGGCATTCCTTTAAAAGAGAAGATTGCTACCGATGGTTTAGCGATCGCTGCACTAGAGCCTAATTTATTTCGTCAAGTCATTGATGGTGAATTGCCTATGGAACGGGCGGCGATCATCGGTGGTGCTGGCTTATCCCATGAGAAGCAAAAGAGCTTGATGGAACTACTCGATAAGCGTAAATCCGTCAACAATTCTGTGCTGTCTGAGTTGATTGATACTGTCAAAAACGCAGGGCAGAAACAAGAGGAGCAATTCGACTTGTTTGGCAACAGTACAGCGACGGTTGACCTTGCTATCCAACGGGCTTCATTGCAGTCTCACATCAAACAAAAGTTAGGCAGTGAGAAAAAACTATTTGGCACTGTCAGCAAGTCTAAGTCTGCCAAAGATTTAGAGCGTGGCGGCAACCAGATCGATGTCGATCAATCTAGCAAGATTGCTGACCAAGCGGCGACAGCGCTTAAGATGTTTGATACCATCAAGCATAATGTCGGCGGCGTGAGTGATGCTCTTAATCAAGCATCTGAACGTTTAGCCAATGCCAAGACCAAAACAGAACGTGAAAAAATCAACAGAGAAACTTATGAACTCGTCCTCCAAGAAATCCAACGCGAAAATGACAAACTTTTCAAAGGAACAAAAAGATCGGATTCTCGACAACGTTCTGATTCAGGTTCTTTTGGACAGTCCACCGACTGCATCCTCTCCTACATCACCGACAACTCAGGGAACATGATGGGCATCTGCCAAATCAATGGCATGAAGTATCGCTTCTTAAAGCCTGTGTTTGGCGCTACGGTGTTGACTCCACTTAGTGAGACTGGGTTGGGTTATTTGTTTGACATGGCTCCTGATTTGTCGTTATCTCAAACTACAGGTGATCCGTTTGGTGGAATCTTTGAGCCAATCAAAAAGGCTTTAGTTTCTCGGTAATTCATCTATCTAAAAAGCGCTCTGATAGTAATGTCAGAGCGCTTTTTAATGCTATAATATTTAAACGATCGCTCTTTGAAGAGAAGCGATCGCCATCATCCCTTGAGAAAGGATGACTAATCACATAAACCTGATTCAGAGGTAAATATGACTATTCAAAGTTTATCAGACTTAAGCCAAATTGACCGTGACGCTTATACTAGCGAGGCTTCTGAGTACCTTCAAACAAACATGGGGCAATACTTGGAGGAGCATTTCCTTTCCATCGTTTCTTTCTATGTTAAATCAACGGTATCTACAGAGAAACGAGGTTATGTATTAATTTCTGTGGTACAGCCAGACGAACTAAGCGACAAAGAGATCGAAGAGTTGGATACAGATCGCTGTTTGTTCTGGCGGAAGAAATTTATCCCCTTTGAAGCTGTCATGGGAATTGACTCTCAATCTGATTTGTTCTTTTCGCAAATCAAAATGTATGATCCCTGCCAAATGCCTGTTGTTTTCTTTGATAGTAGAGAGCGTGTACCTTTTAGAGGGAAAATCTTTAGAGCAGATTGCAAGCTAACTATTCATTATATCTTCTCTCTCGGCGCTCAAACCGATGATGTTGTCAAAGAGAGGTCGGATCGCACTAAAGAACGTGCTACACCAAGGCGGCAACCAGAGCGGAATCTTGAGGACGATCTTTATGATTGGTTGCGAGTCAATGGTGTCGAAGTTGAACGCCAAGTATCAACAGCAAAACATAGACTTGATCTATGGATTCCCAGCAAGGCGATGCTTGAATTAAAACAAGGTCGTGTTAGTGGCGATGATGTTTGTCAAGCGATTGACTACGCAAGTACCTATCAAATGCCTATTGTACTGGTAGGCTCTGGCTTGAGTAGTGCAGCTTCTCGCGGTATTGATGGTTTTAATCGTGCCATTAGCAAAGACTTAATTATCTTTGTGACATGGGGTGGAGTAAAGCCATATTTGAATGGATTGTTAAAAATGCTCAACTAAGCTTTTGATGACATCATTAAGCTCTGGAATCATGGCAAACGACAAAGGTTGATTGGAGAGATATAAATATAAAAAAACCGCTAATTAATTAGCGGTTTTTCCTTGTTATTGCGTGTGTGAAGCGCGGTCGATGAAGTGATTTTATTCTATCATTCTATCCATGAAAACAAGTACTTATTTAGTCTTTTTTGCTGTCTTTTATATAGGCTAAAACAAAGCCATAAATAAATTGGGCGATCGCAAAACAAACTATTATCCCTAACACCAAAAGCAGACTATTAATTGAATACATTTTATTCACATTACGCTAATTCAGGAATATAGAGATTATATACAATAATCAATTCGTCGCCACCTCCATAAAACTCCACCCCCTCACCGCCACCAAATCCGCCCCAACCGATTCATAATACTTATCCCCCGTCAAATCCAAATAAGCATTACAGGCGTAAAAAGAACTACTAATACCATCAACAGTAACGGTACTATCAGCAACAATTGTTTTGCTGTGATAAGCACCAAAAGCGGCGATCATGCGATCAAACTCATCTTGAACCGTAAATATCGTCGCGGGATTGGTTTGGTGTGCAGCAATATAAGATTCTAGAATTGCTAATTGGCTTACTGATACATAAGCGTCTTCAAGCAGCCATCGAAAAGTAGGTTTATAGCTTTTATTGCCAAGACTTTTCGGTGTCCCATATGCTGTGCGCTCGTTGTTGCGTTTGCGGTTTTCCAAGGAACGGACGCACCAATTACTGCTACTTCCACTTGTTATTACAAGGTTGGGTAGCGGGGATAAGCCTATGGTTATTTTGCGGAGGGGGCAGAGGGTGGGCATGGGTTTAAATTAACGCATCGTCAGGGATATCGCCATTAGCTTCTTCTTCGCTAATCTCGCCACGTTTACCGTCTAAGGCTAACTTCATTTGCTTGAGGACTTTAGCCCTGCCAGCATCGCTCAAAGTTACCGATGAAAACGTATGCCCGAACTTGTCGGTATAAAGCGTCAATACATCGTCAAAATTATCCATAATTACACCTTGATGCTATCCATTACAAATTTCCACATGTTAGGAGCAAATTTCTTTGCAACAGCGATCGCTTTCTCATCGCCTGAGTTCGCTATTGCTATTATATTTGCAAATGCTTCTGTGCCTTGGAGGTGTGCGCCCTTGTTGTAATAGGATGTTGAATGACCGCTACCAATTTTATTTTTTGTGATAGCTCCAAACAGGTCGGCAACAGTACCTCGGATATGATCGTCAAGCTGTCTTACCTGCCCCATAGGAGAGGCTAAATATTCAGGGCTAAATTGAGCCAGATAATTAGCATGATTAGATAAATTATTGGCATCAACAACAGACAAGTTATCCCCCTTTTCTATTGAGTCTTTTATAACTTGTTTGCTTTTTGACAAGTCGATATCTTTCCACTTTTCGGGCGGTTCTACATTCAGTAGTTTCTTACTGGATTCCAAATATTTTTTAACACTTTCTTTATCGTAAAGATTGACTTTTGGTAATATCTTTTTGGGATTTGTTTTCTTTAGGAGCTTGTCGTCCGCGAGTCTAGCCGCCACTCCGTCTGTAGTGTTTGAAATATGAGTGCGTTCACTAGGTAGATTTGCGTCAATGTAATGTCCGTATTCATGCAGAAAAGTGATTTTAGATTTATCATTATTCGTTTCGTGCGCTCCCATTGAAATAGTATTGGCGAGAGGACGATAAAATGCTGTGGCGTTTTTATTTTTCTCTGTTGTGATTACAGGAAAGCCAACCCTTTGAGCGATCGCTATTAATTCAGGAGTAGCAAGGTTTTCTACAGACCTAACCCAAGGCTTTGCACTTTCTGGAATGTTTGGAATATCTGAGATTGACTTCGGCTTTAAGGATTCACTTTCTTTCTGTAATGCAATTTCTAGTCCTTTTTTCTCTACTAAATACCTTTGGACTTCATCAAGATTTTTATAAGCTAATTGAGCGCCATATTGAGCAGTTGCTTTCGCTGTTGATCTGGTAGCGTTCCCACTCATTTGGTTCATTCCACGCTCAGAAAGTTTTGAAGCTCTCTTTGTTTCATCTTTAATATATTTTTCTATTTCTGGAATGCTAAAGCCTTTTTTCTCCATAACAGCAAGAGTAGCGCTTTTGCTGTCTAATAATGCTTGTATTCTTGCTAAATGATAATCGGATTTTTTTTGATAATCGTCTGGACTAATATCAAAAAAATCTTTTTTCTTTCCGCTTGCAATAACAGCTTTCACCCTTTCAGCTTTAGGATTCTTAACCCTCTCCCCCCTAGCCCCAAACAAAGCCTCACCCCTAGCCTTAGCCTTGGCGCTAATCTCCGATCCGACCTTATTCTTTAACTGTTCATTCGTACTCTCTAAAATCGAAGCAATCCGCCTAGCATCATTCACATCACGCACTCCCTTATGACACTTACGGCGATTCCCCAAACAAATCTTGCCACATTGATACGATTTGCCAGCATTACAGCGATCGCTACCCACTTTAGGCTTTCTTACAGCATCTTGACGCAAATATAACGCGCTAAACAACAAACTATCCCCCTGACCCGCAGGGCTATAACTAATGCCCTGTTTGTTCAGGACAAAGTTATAAACTCTATTACTCGCAACAAAGCGCCCTGTTACTTCATTAAGTTTTGACGGTGCGTAACTCAACACTTTTGGCTGTGTTATATGCTGCGCGATCGTCGCTGCGATAAGCTGTGATACTTCCATACATCCCCCCGAATCAATCTAACTTTAGCACATAAAAACAGCGCCCTAGAGCGCTGTTTGGTTAATCAATACTTACATCAAGGTCTGCTTTCATTTTATCAAAAAGTCCATTCCGCCTTTTGTACTCAGCTAAAATCATCGCCGAATGGCTAAACATTGTTCTTTCCTTCCTTTTAGAAAGATCAATAGTTTTCACCCCATCTTTGATCGTAACGAGATCTTTGTATTCGGGGTCGTCAAACCGTTCAAAGGGATCAACGCCTATAGGCACTGAAAATTCAACACTACAAGTTCGATATTGCGGCTCAGACATATTTTTTAACTTGTTAATCGATAGGAGCATTTATAATGCTTGCATGTGTTGTGATTGTCCGACCTAGTATATCCGTTGTTACTCGCGTCAAAAGTTTTTTGCAAGTTCCTTCGGGCGGCGCTTCATAAAGCTCGGTCAAAAGATCGGCTTTCTCATCGACTGAAAGAAAATCAAAGCTTTGGATCTGCTCAGCTTGTTCTTTTAGCGGATCGTCATCCACAACTATCTGATCCGCGTCATCACCCCAATCAACAGCATCACCCCGACCATTCTCCCAGTTAGCCCAACTCATCGCCACAAACCCCGCACTAATCCCATTCAAAAACGCGATCGCCAAGCCTTTAGGAGTGTAATCGCAATAAAGTAACTGCACAACAAACCCAGCCTCACAGCCCTGACAAAACACGCATCCTGTTAATGCTTTGAGTATGGGATTAGTCGCTGTTTGCAGGTAGATTTGGACGGGGGAGAGGTAGTAGTCGAAGATTAGGAATCTTAACGCCAATGACTGTAATAAAAAACTAAGCATTTATAAGTTCCTCATCCAAAATAAAACTCACCGTCTCAGACGGCGTTTCAAACGACTTATAAACAGCATCAGCTAAAATACCCCACTGCTCCAACGTGATATCCCTCACCTTTTGCCCTTTATACTCTAGGGATAGATAATAAACCTCATCACGGTTCTCAATGCCAAAGGTGTATTCTAGTTCAGTAAAAGTAGCACTGACAGAGACATCAAGCCGCTTTTCGTTTAGCTTACGAGCGAAGAAATTAGCACTAAGAAATATTCCACGATTCGTGATTAGCTTCCCTTTGAAGTCGTCTACGATAGTGACTTCGGCTGTGTCAGTGTCTATAGTAATATCAGGACAGCATGTTTTATTTGAGCAGAACGCGGTCTTCTTAATGATCATATGAAGTATTTCCAGATTCTTTACCCTAATCATACTATAGCAATCGTCGCGCCGTGTGTAGCTTCTGAACAAATAAAAGTGATAGAACTATTACACTTGATTTCATTACGACCAGTCAGCGATCCATATGCTTTAGATTTAATGACAAAGCTGGCGGCAATGTTGCCTCGATGCGATGTAGAACAAAAAGGATTTAAACTGTATTGTATCGTAAACAAAAAGCGTGTACCACTGCCAGAAGAGACGCTGAAAGCAATATTTTATGATAGCGAGATAGAACGAGGCTTAATCGCTCAAATCCACACGCAGAAACAGCATAAAGTTAAGCCTAGTAATAGAGTGCCGCTTAAGTTGTCGGACAACTCAATAGCTAATTTAGTTGCTCAGTTGATCGCTGTGTCACGTCAGACTGGCTGCAATGCTACTGATTTGATGCATCAGTATTCCCTCGCTGATTTGGATGATGTGATTCGTGATTTTAGCGAGATGTGTCGTCCTGAAGAGGAGAGGGTGGAGGAGAGGTTACAGGAGATGTGGGACGAGCAACATGCAGGGAAGATGACTGATCCTGATTTTTTGTTTAATTTATCGCTTAATTCTTAGTGTGTTGTCAGGCGATGCGCGGGGAAGAAAGCGATCCAGATTTTAGCCTTCTTACTACCATGTACCGATTGGTTTTATCCCCTAAAATAATATTGTCTTCGGGCTTGTCAGAAAAATATTTTCGATCATTTGATTTTATTTGATCGATAACAGATTTTAGCGTAGAGCCTCTTATGGCACTCCTTGCGTCAGAGTTCCACTCACCACCTGTGTCTCTGAAAGCTTGATAAAAATCTTTGTCTGCAACTAAATAACCTTGGTGACGCTTCACACCCATAGGTAGTCCTGACTGCTGATTGCTGGTCAAAATATTGTTTATGTGATTAACGACTTTTTGAGCTAGTTTTCGATCAGGAGTATCTGAATTTTTGATCTTCTCAAAATCAGCTTCTTGCTGTTGTTTTGTAGCGGGGACAGGGCGTGGCGAAGTGCTTGTATTGCGGTTTTCCTTCCCTAGCTCGATCAATTGCTCCAATCGATTCAAAACATCGGTGTCATCGCTAGCCTTGTCTGGCTTTATTCCAAGTTTTCCAACATGATCTTTGACGCGAAAGAACATTTCGCTTTTCTTCTGTTTGTCATTTGCTGTTGGAGATTTAATGTTAGCCAACTTTCTAGCCTGCAACAAATCCATTGCGGCGTTAGGGTACGAATCACCGTCGTGTATAGTGCCATCTTTCCATTTTCCATCACTATATAAATAGTGCTTATTTGTTATAACTTGCCCACCAGCATTAGTGAATTTTACTTTAATAAATTTTGGGTCTACTTCTGCAACCGTAACTGCATGTTGTTCAGCATATCTGGGATTGCCAAAGTCTGATGATGGCGCATACTGTAGGAGTTTTATTTTTTGCCCTTTCTTGAGTTCTTGAGAGTTTAACTCGACTGCATCTTTTATAATTTTGTCGGAATCTTGAGAAAACAGTTCAGGGGCTAATGACTTTAAATCGTTGGTTTGTGGCTTAACCTTAGGATTCTCAACCCTTTCCTTCCTAGCCTCAAACAACGCCTTACCCCGCGCCTTAGCTTTATCACTTCCCTCTAACGATCCCTTCAACTTCTCGTTAGTCCCCTCTAAAATCGAAGCAATCCTACGAGCATCGTTAACATCCTTCACACCCTTATGACACTTGCGACGGTTCCCCAAACAAATCTTGCCACATTGATACGATTTGCCAGCATTGCAGCGATCACTACCGACTTTAGGCTTACGCGCCGCATCTAATCTTTGTAAATACAAAGCCGAAAACAACAAACTATCCCCTTGACCAGCAGGACTATAACTCACACCAGACTTATTCAGGACAAAGTTATAGACTCTATTACTTGATACGAATCTACCCGTAACTTCATTCAGTTTTGACGGAGCATAACTCAATACTTTAGGCGCGATAATATGCTGCGCGATCGTCTGCTCAATAAGTTGTGCAATAGCCATGTTCCCATCCCCGAATCAACTAAAATATTAACATATACAAGGGAATAGGAACATGGGCTTATACAGCAACATTCACGCCAAGCGCAAACGCATCGCTAACGGCTCTGGCGAGACAATGCGCGACAAAGGGGACAAGGGCGCACCGTCTGAAGCAAGCTTTAAAGAAGCTCAAAAAACAGCATTAAAAAATCGATCATTCGATGTCCCGTCAAGTGTTCGCAAAGCTGCAAAGAAGGGATTAGAACTAAGGCGGATACATGGGCGGGGTGGGCTGTCTATTCAGGAAGCATCAAAACTAGGCATTGGATCGGGTGTTGCTAGGGCTAGGGACTTGATTAAAGGCTCAATCAGCTTTGACACCGTTAAGCGGATGCATGGTTACTTTTCTCGCAGTGCAGACGATGCCAAAGCTAAAGGGGATAAGTCGCGTGGTTTTTGGGGTGACGATGAGAATCCCAGTAGCGGATATATCGCCTTTTTGCTTTGGGGTGGTGCGGCGGGTAAACGGTGGGTGGAGAGTATTTTAAAAGATTTGGATTAATCCTCAATCTCAGCGCCCCATATACTCTCAAAAGCATACTTAATGGTTGCCGTGTAGCCATAGCCGTAATGCATTCCCATAAATGGCATTTTGACTGTACCAGCATAACCTTCATCCCTAGAATCACCGTATTTAAAATACTTCTTGACATTGCCAGAAGCAAAAGACTTTTCGGTGATTTTACGGGCGGAATAACCTAGTTTCTCTATGGAAGAATACGAGATTAAGGGACTAAGCTTATAAATAAACTGAGTTGATTGGTTTTGAATATAAGTTGTGAAGGTATCGCCATCTTTTACGCTATATCCTTTGCGATCGCTACCGTTGAGCTTTACAGCAGACATAGACGAAGTAGCGTCACGATCAATCAACTGCTCAGAGAAACGAATAAATGAATCAATATTGTTTTTAACAAATAGTCCTTGTGCAATCTCAACGGCTTTCTCTAGATTTTTCAACCATAAGCCTGAAGACGATCCGCTTTCTTTGATATCGTATTGAGCGATCAAAGTTGCAATTCCGAAACTGCCAATTCCGATATCGTTATGACTTCGCTCCTTGAAGCTTTGAGCTAGCGTTGCCATAGTATTGTTAAATAATTCTTGTTCTGATGGGAGGATGTTCATTGTCTCTTACCGTATTAAAAAATTAGTGACGCTCGAACTATCCGCACCATAGTTAACTTCCAAACAGAAATATGGCGCAAAATTCTCGATATTTAAACTTAGTGGAAACCCAACATAAGTCACGACATGGAATTTGTAGTTAGGATTCTGCTTTTGCTTTTCAAGATAAGCAGTTAGCTTTGCGATCGCTTGTTGTAGTTTCTCTTGGTTTTCGGGCGCTTCTACAAAGTGGCGATAGTAGCTAACAGATTGAGTCCATTGCTTTGCTGTGTATTTGGCGTAGAGATCGAAGTCGGTTCGGTCTGGCTCGATGGGTTGAATGCACACCTCAAAGGGTTAAGATGAATTTTGGACAGGCACAAAATCAATATCAAGATCTTCTAAAAACTCAGCTTTAATTTTTATCGCTTCGTCAAGAGTGTATTGAGTTGCGTCTTCTTTATTTGGAACTAGCCTATATTGCACGTCCTTATCGTCGCAAAAATATAGGAAGGAATCGGCAAGGATTAAATATTTTTTACTCATTATTTTTGATAATTTTAGCTTCTTGGATTAAATTAACTCAAAAACTTTTGAGAATAAAGCAAGCGAGTCATCATTCCAAGCGATTTGATCGGAGATATTCTGATCCCATGAATAGGCATAGGGTTTATGCTTTTGTGCGACCGCTTCAAACTCCTTTAAATTCTCTCTGGTTATTGGATGCAAATCATTAATGGTTGTTGATTCAAAAGGAACAGGGCAAGAGCAGCCTGAGTCATGACACCAAAACAAGTGTCCTGATTTATCTTTTAACACAAGCAAGATATCAAACTCGTAAGTATCTGCGACATCTACGCTACCCACAATTTCAAAGCCAGACTTCTCTGGAGAATAATAAAAGTTTTCTGGTTCATTCCAATCTGTTGTCATTATTTTGTCATTCCTTTTTAGACTTACGTTTATGCACTTCTCTATACTTCTCTGGATTACTCAACCTATACCGCCGATCCCTCTCCGCCTGACTCATAGCCTTATCACCGATCGGTTGCCGTCCAACAGGGTGATCGCTGTCAGTAACGGTGTAATTAGGTTTATGCCTCCTACACCGATATTCTCGCGCTCCTGATGGCAGGGTTTGGTTAAAAGTAGTGTAGTGACCGCAAATCTTAACTTCGCCTGTGTCGGGATCGATTATTTGGTTTTGGCATATTGGGTTGTCGGGGTTAGGGGTGGGCATTAGTTTCGCCCTTAATCAATCCAAAGATTTGCTCTAAAACCTCATCGGATAACTCTCTCAAAACACCGTATTCAACTACAGCTTTTTTAATTCCTGTGAAGTGATAAAAACGCCTTAAACTGCGTTCATACGCTTCTTGGTTATCGAATAATTCGTATCTAGGGGATTCAGAGTAGTGATGACCTTTGGAAGTAAATTTATTACCCCTAACCCATAAGAACACATCACCAACATACTCAACTTCTAGTATCTCTGGTTCGCGCTTTGGCTCCCATTCGGCGGTATTAGCAAACAAGACTAGATCGCCTTGCCTTGGTACTGTTGTTAGCATTTAATTCCTTGCCCATCCATTAGGCTTCAAAGTTTTAGGGTCTAGTTCTAACAGGGTTGTATCGTGTTGGCGGTCTGTTAAAGTTTTCTCAATACGCTTAATGCCGCTAGGATTTGACTTCAAATACTTCCTAAGCTTGGCAATAGTGCGGAAATCCTTAGCCTCAAAATCCACAAAATAAACGGAATACCAGACGATCGCCTTACGATGAAAGCGACCAGCCAACATCTTTGATGCTTTGCGAATATTCTTTGTATTGGCAAAGGTGTATCCGTGTTTCGTGGGTAATGTTTTAGTCATTATTTTTTCTCCCTAAAAGGTAATGTCCAAAAGAAGCTCCAGAACAGAATAAAAATGGAGTAAGCGATTAACCTGATCAAATACTCATCATAGAAAGGGTATTCCTTCTGAACTTTTTGAGTGCAGTCTTCTAGAAAGTTATTCACTTTAGGGGCAAAGATAAATAAACTGCCAATCAGGAGATAAAAGCAGATAAAGTTTAGCCAAATAGCTAAAATGACGCTAAAAGTGTTTGTCATTTTATTTAGTACCGAGGGTTCCCAAGGATATCGCGACTTTTTTCTTGAGGCTCATTAACTCGCCAAGATTTAAGTTGCCAGTCATAATATTTGCGATCTTTCCCAAACGATCTAGCGATCGCAAAACCAGATTCTATATCCACACTGATAATGCGAATTTCATCTAGAACCTGACGGGTCATCGTTGTGTGTCCTGCTTTTTCTCTGCGAACCTTGTAAAGAATTTGGGCTGGTTTAAGATTTTTAATTGTTGCCATCGTTTTAATCCTCCAAAATAACGCGATTAAATTTAGTTCTGCTTTAACAATTCCCTCAACTGACTAACGCTTTGCAATGAGTACCATTCGCCGATTGATTGCCACGAATACTCGTACCCCTCATCACCCATACGTACCGACAATATATCTTCTTCCCAAAGGTCAAAAATATACTCTTCGCCGATCTTTCCGTCTACATTGTCTGGGTGTAATTGCTCGTAACGGGTTAAAAACGCTTGAATCATAAATAGGCTTGGCATCGCTTACTTCCCTTCAAAAAAATCTTTTACTCCCTTAAATCTACATCACTACGAAAAGTCTGTCAATAGTAAATTTAAAATACTTCTAATTCACGCTAAAATAAAGCCATCGCAGGGGAATAGGGTATGACACAAGTAACTCGCAACGACGGATTAGCGAACGCTCTAACGGGCATGGGAACTCGCAAAGATCCAACACAATACAACGAAATAGCGAATCGATTAATTAGGCTTACACGCGAAGAATGCTCAGCGCTGTATGAACAGAACGGGGCTATGCGTAAGCTTTGTGAGATGTTTCCACAAGCAGCGACAGCACAGGGCGGGGCGGCGACGTTTGGAGGCGAGAAAGTGCCAAAGGATTTACCCGAAAAGATGGCATCAAAGATAGAAATGCTACAGGTCGGAGAAAGGTTGAAGTCTAAGCATGGCAAAAACTCTAAAGGGTTAATGGCGGCGCTACGTTCAGCACAGACCAAGGCTAATGTTTTTGGCAATGCTGCAATTGTTGTTTTTGCCGATGACGGAGAAGATTTAGACAAGCCTATCAACTGGAAGAAGTTGAAGTCTGTTGATGAGTTGTTTATTTTAGACCGATGGGACATCTATCCAGACACAACCAACACCGCAGACCTCCAACAAATCGACAA